>Ga0302314_10001731_pt1 | contig 40895 bp, 46 predicted proteins | sample III_Palsa_N2_3_FD_200533 | JGI IMG/M metagenome (GOLD analysis project Ga0302314, IMG submission 200533) | Peat permafrost microbial communities from Stordalen Mire near Abisko, Sweden - III_Palsa_N2_3 | ecosystem: Environmental > Terrestrial > Soil > Palsa > Peat permafrost | place: Sweden... | reverse complement strand
GTGCTCCCACACCCGCCGGTACAGGCCGACGATCTGCTCCCGCGATTCCTCGGCGGTGGCCCACAGGTCGGCGTCGGGCTCGGCGTCGTCCTCGAACCAGGGCATCGGTTCGGGAAAGGGGCGCCCGAAGGTGTCGCCGAAGTAGCCCGCCTCGCAGCTCGCGACATGCTTGACCAGGCCGAGCAGGTTCGTCCCGGTCGGAGTCATCGGACGGCGGATGTCGTACTCCGACAGCCCGTCGAGCTTCCACAGCAGTGCTTCGCGCACCACGCGCAGGTAGCGGTGCAGATGTGCCTTCGCATCAGAGTCAGCCATGGGCGGGATCATGGCAGCAGGCCCCGCCGGCGGCAACCGATCCGCCGATCGGGCGACTTGGGGGCTCGGTCGCTGGTGCCGCCGATGACGCGCGGACATGCTCGTGCCGTGCCCGATCATGACGACTCCGCCGAGCCTGCCGCCGGCAGCTCCCCGTCCGCGAAGGGCCGACGGCGGGACGGGCTGTGGCGCAGCCGGTGGCGGACCGCCGCGGTGGTCGGGGTCCTGGTCGCCGCGATGTGCGGGTCGGGGCTGCTGTTCTACCTCAACGACCGCAATGCGCACCAGCAGTGGAAGTCGGCGGGGACGATCGAGCAGGCGGCGTGGCTCGACCTGACGGTCACCGTGCAGCGGGTGGACACGGCGGACCAGCAGCTGGTCCTGAACGTGCTCCCGGAGCCCCGGGGCACCCTGCGCTCACCGGAGGACGACACCTTCACCCAGGACGTCTCCCTGTTCACCTCCTCGCTGCGGCAGACCAGCATCCGCATCACCAAGGGCAGCCAGGCGATCCTGCAGCAGGTCACGCTGCCGCTGTACGACGGCGTGGTCACCGACTACCCGTTCGACCGCTACAACGCCGAGATCGCGTGGGCGGCCACGGGGCCGAACGGCCCGCTGCCGGTGGCCATGGGGGTGCAGATCGTCGATCCGTTCTTCGTGATCCACGATCAGGATGTCCGCGAGATTCCGTACGCCTTGTCGCTGGAGGCGCGCTTCAGCCGCTCGCGCGGCACCTTCATCCTGGCCTGGTTCATGATGGCGGCGATGTGGACCCTCTCGCTGACCGTGCTGGCCAGCACGATCCTGCTGGTGCGCAAGCGCGGAGGAGTGGTGTGGCCGGCCCTGGGCTGGATGGCGGCGACCCTGTTCGCGCTGGTGGGCCTGCGCAATGCGGCGCCGGGTTCGCCGCCGATCGGCTCGCTGATCGACTACGTCGCCTTCTTCTGGTCCGAGGCCATCATCGCCGGGAGCGTGGCCTGCGTCGTGGTCTTCGGCATCGCCGCCGAGCGGCGCAACCTCCCCCCGGTGCCCCCCGCCTGATCGGTCAGTTCGAACGAGATCACCGGTTACCGGCCTGTAGCCAGTGGCAGCGGCCAGGCGGGCGGGGCCGGGAGCGGGTGGTCATGGGTGAGCGCGGTCGCGTCGGTGCGACCGGCGAGCCATGCGAGGAGTGCGTGGCCGGGGGCGGAGACGGTGGGCCCGAGCGGAGAGACGGTCCAGGAGCGGCCGAGGTCGACGGCATCGACGCGGTGGACCGGGAACCGGCGTTCGGCCAAGGCGGCGAGGGTGTCGTCCAGCGCCCAGGCGACATAGGCGGACGGCCAGTCGGCCGCGCGGTAGCCGGTGCCGAGGTCGACGTGGTGGGTCTCGAACTCGCGCCAGGCGCGGTGGAGGACGTAGCGGGCCGGGTGCGGCCAGCCGGCCAGCGCGGTGACCCGGGTGTCCCATGCCTGCGCGGGCATGGTGTCGGCGGCCTGCGCCAGTTCCGCCAGCGCGGACCGCAGCCCCGCGGTGAGCCCGGTGGCCGCACCTGCGGCGGATTCCTCGACCGTGCGGGCGAGTTGCGCGCCGGTGGCCCGGGGACCGGGCTCGGTTCCGGTGCGGGCCAGCGCCAGCATCCAGAGGTAGGCATGGATGCTGCTGGTGACATGGGCGACGACATGACCGCGGGTCCAGCCGGGGAGCGCCGCGGGGGCGCGGACCTCCGCATCGGTCAGAGCGGAGACGGAGGCAGCGAGTCGGGCGCCCGACCGGGTGATCTCATCGATGACAGTGAGCACGCCCGTACGATATATCGGGGTCGTCGCGCAGGTAGGCGCGGAAGCACTGCCGCGACCGTAGGGGAGTCCACCACGGCACCTCGGTGCGCGCCGTCATCGGCCCGGGCCCGCTCATGCGCGCTGTCCGGGCCGGACGGCCGAACCGCGGGTCAGGTCAGATCGAACTCGCCATCCCGCGCGCCGAGCACGAAGGCCCGCCACTCGTCCGGGGTGAAGATCAGCGAGGGCCCGTCGGGAGTGCGCCCGTCCCTCATGGCGATATAGCCCTCGACGAAGGCGATCTGGACGTCACCCACGCCCTGGCTGCTGGACTGCCATTCGGCGTCTGTGAGGTCGAGCTGCGGCTTCTTGCCGCCGAACCCGTGCTCCAGCGGATAACGCTGAGTGAGGACGCCGCCTCCCGCGCTGTCACCAAAGAATGCGTCGCTTGCCACGTCGAGCTCCTCCCGTCCGTTGACCTGACTGTAACGTCCTGGGCCGTGCCGGGTGGAGACCTTTGACCGGATCCACCCGGAAGAGTCGCCTCCGCCGGTCAGTGCTCGGGGCGCTCCGAGCCGACCAGCCACATGGAGAAGAACTGCGCGCCGCCGCCGTAGGCGTGGCCCATGGCGAGGCGGGCGCCGTCGACCTGGTGCTCACCTGCCAGGCCACGGACCTGCAGGGCCGCCTCGGCGAAGCGGATCATGCCCGAGGCCCCGATGGGGTTGCTGGACAGCACCCCGCCCGAGGGGTTGACCGGGAGGTCGCCGTCGAATCCGGTGACCCCGGCCTCGACCAGCTTCCAGCCCTCCCCCTCGGCCGCGAAGCCCAGGTTCTCCAGCCACATCGGCTCGTACCAGGAGAACGGGACGTACATCTCGACCACGTCGATCCTGCGGCGCGGATCGACGACGCCCGCCTGGTGGTAGACGTCGGCGGCGCAGTCCTTGCCCGCCTGGGGGCTGACATAGTCCTTGCCCGCGAAGATCGTGGGCTCGCTGCGCATCGCCCCGCCGTGCACCCAGGCCGGGGGCCGCGGCGCCCGGGCCGCGCCCGACACTCCGGTCAGGACCATGGCGCAGGCCCCGTCGGAGGAGGGGCAGGTCTCCGAGTAGCGGATCGGGTCCCAGAGCATGGGCGAGGAGCGCACCTTCTCCAGCGTCAGATCATGCTCGTGCAGGTGGGCGTAGGGGTTCCTGAGCGCGTTGCGGCGGTCCTTGAACGCCACCAGCGAGCCGATGTGGTCCGGCGCCCCGGTGCGGCGCATATAGGCCCGGACGTGCGGGGCGAAGAAGCCTCCCGCCCCTGCCGTGAGCGGAGCCTGGAACGGGACCGGCAGGGACAGCCCCCACATGGCGTTGGACTCCGACTGCTTCTCGAAGGCCACGGTGAGGACCGTGCCGTGGACCCGGGCCGCGACCAGGTTCGCGGCGACCAGCGCCGTCGACCCGCCCACCGAACCGGCGGTGTGCACCCGCAGCATCGGTTTGCCGACCGCGCCCAGCGCCTCCGCCAGGTACAGCTCGGGCATCATCACGCCCTCGAAGAAGTCCGGTGCCTTTCCGATGACCACGGCGTCGATGTCGGCCCAGGACAGCTCGGCGTCCTCCAGGGCGCGCACGGCCGCCTCGCGCACCAGGCCGGCGATGGAGACGTCCTGACGCGCCGACACATGCTTCGTCTGGCCGATGCCGATGACCGCGACCGGCTCCTGGCCGGTCGACCTGCTGCTGCTCACTTCTCTCCCTCCAGAACGGCGATCAGGTTCTGCTGCAGGCAGGGGCCCGAGGTGGCGTGGGCCAGTGCCCGCCGGGACTCGCCCCGGTGGATCCGGGCGGCGGCCTCGCCGATGCGGATCAGCCCGGCCGCCATCACCGGGTTGGCGGCCAGCGCGCCGCCAGAGGGGTTGACCACGACCGCGTCGCCGAGGTCCAGGGCCCGGCGCAGGATCAGTTCCTGCGCGGTGAACGGCGCGTGCAGCTCGGCGGTGTCCACGCGGGCGTCGAACGCCCCGGCATGGACGGCGGCCAGCCGGGTGGACGGGGACCCGGTCAGATCCCGCGAGCCCGGCTGATGGGCCTCGATGCGGTGGTCGATGCCGCGGATCCAGGCCGGGCGCGGGTGCAGCGCCCGGGCCGCGTCGCCGACCGCGAGGATCACCGCGGCGGCGCCGTCGCTGACCGGCGGGCAGTCGTGGCGGCGCAGTGGCTGCACCTCGTAGGGCAGGGCGAGCAGGTCGTCGGCGTCGGCACTGCCGCGCAGCTGGGCGTGCGGGTTGTCCCGGGCGGCGCGCCGGCTGCGGACCGCCGTGTCGGCGAGGGCGCGCTCGTCGGCCTGTCCGGCGTCGATCAGCGTCTGTGCCTGGAGCGCGGCCAGGGCGATGGCGTCGGGCCACAGCGGGGCGAGGGTGTAGGGGTCGAGCTGACGGGTCAGCACATCGCGGACGCTGCCGGGCGAGGACTTGCCGTAGGAGTAGACCAGGGCGGTGTCCGCCTGTCCGGTGCGGAGCTTCACCCAGGCCTCGTACAGGGCCCAGGCCCCGTCCATCTCGACGTGGGACTCGGAGATGGGGGGCCAGGCACCGACGCCGTCCAGGGTCATGGTGAAGGAGAAGGCGCGGCCGGCCAGGTAGTCGCTGCTGCCGGAGCAGGTGAAGCCGATCTGCTCGGTTGTCAGACCGGTCTGCTTGAGTACGTCCTGGAGGACCGGCAGCACGAGTTCGACCTCGGAGAGCTGGTCGGTGCTGCGGCGGTGGGCGGTCTGGGCGAAGGCGACGACGGCGACATCGCGCTCGGTGGGAGTGGTCACATCCACCTCCGGTAGGTCTCGGGGTCGGCGTCGGGGTCGCCGGTGGGGGTGAAGTGGCTGATGGCGGCGAGGCTGGGCTTGTCCTGGAGCCGGCTCCGGTCGTTCCAGACGACGCGGACCCGCTGGCCGACGTGGACCTGGTCGTGCGGCACGCCGCCGATCCGGGCGTGCAGGCTGACGTGCGCGCCGTCGAGCAGGACGTAGGCGTAGCAGTAGGGGACCTCGATGTTGAGGCCCTTGGCGGCGATGTTGACGATGCAGAAGGTGGTGACGGTGCCGACCTCGGGCAGGTCGATCTGCTCGGTGGTGGCCCGGCCGCAGGTGGGACAGACGCCGCGGGGCGGGATGTAGACCCGGGTGCACTCGGGGCAGCGCTCGCCGATCAGGCGCTGCCCGGTGAGGGCGGTGAGGAAGCGCGACTGGGCCCCGCCGGGGGTGTAGGTGTAGTCGAGGCGGGCCGGGATGGTGACCCGGGTGACCGGTTCGACGCCGGCGAGCCCGGGGATGTCCGCGAGGAGTTCGGCTGCGGTCTTCACGGCTGCGGCTCCTCTGCTGCGGGCTCGAAGCAGGCGATGTCGGTGATGGCGCCGCTGCGTTCCTCGGCCCAGCGGATCCTGACGCGCAGTCCGGTCCGGGTGGCGCGCGGGTCGTCGGGGTCGGGCGGCGGTGCGTCCAGGACGTGCAGCAGGGCGGTGTCGGCGCCGTCGAGGCGGACCAGGGCCCAGGCGAAGGGGGTGGCGAGGGGCTGGTGCGGGCGCGGGTGCGGATTCCAGGCCCAGGCGGTGACGGTGCCGGTGTCGGGCAGCCGGACGAGCTCGCTGAGCTCGGCGGCGTCGACCGGATCGTACTCGGCCGGCGGGCAGAGCACGCGTCCGTCGCTGCCCCGGATGCCGAGGACGACGCGCTCGCGGAGTCCGGTGAGGAAGGCCCCGATGACGGGTCCGGTGGAGCGGGTGAAGGGGAATTCGACGATCAGGGGGGCGCTGAGCACCTCGGGCATGGGGTGGGTCTCCTCAGTGGCGGCGGTAGACGGGGGCGCGGTGCTCGGCGAAGGCGCGGGGGCCCTCCTTGGCGTCCTCGGTCGCGAAGATCGGCCAGCCGATCTCCAGTTCCTTGGCCAGCCCCTCTTTCTCGTCGAGCCCGGCGCACTCGTTGACCGAGCGTTTGACGGCCTCGACGGCGAGCGGCGCCGCCTCGTTGACGGCCTCGGCGAGCTCCAGCGCACGCTTGAGCGCGGTGCCGTCGGGGACCACGCTGCCGACCAGTCCGATGTCGAGGGCCTCGGCCGCGCTGTAGCGGCGGCCGGTGAGCAGCATCTCCATGGCGTGGGTGCGCGGGATCTGCCGGGCCAGGCGGACGGTGGAGCCGCCGACGGGGAACAGCCCGCGCCGTACCTCGAACAGGCCGAAGCTGGCGGATTCGGCGGCCACGCGGATGTCGGTGGCCTGGAGCATCTCGGTGCCGCCGGCCACGCACACGCCCTCGACGGCAGCGATCACCGGTTTGCGCGGCTGGTGGTGGCGCAGCATCGCCTTCCAGTGCAGGTCGGGGTCGGCGGCCATGCGGGCGCGGTAGGGGTTGTCCTCGGCGAATCCGCCGGGTCCTCCGGCGAGTGCCTTGAGGTCCATTCCGGCGCAGAATGCGCCGCCCGCACCGGTGAGCACAATGGAGCGGATCCCGTCGTCGGCATCGGCCTGGAGCCAGGCGTCGTGCAGTCCTACCAGCATGGGGATCGAGAACGCGTTCTTGGACTCGGGGCGGTTGAGCGTGAGGACCAGCGTTGCCCCATGTTGCTCGATGGTGAGGTGTTCTGTGCCACCCATGCGGACGCCCCTCGTTGCGAAACCGGATCAGATCTAGAACAGGTTGCAGTCTTGGGGATGGGTTTACAAGAGTGACTTCAAGAGCAATTTCAAGATGCGCGGCCTATGGAGTTCTCCACCCTCCGCTCCTACTCTCCGGCCATGGAATTCAACCTGGCCGATCTTTTCGAGCAAGCGGTTGACCACTTCCCCGGGCGGGAGGCGATCAGCTGTGCCACCGCCGACGGCACCGCCGTGCACCGGCGCACCTTCGCCGAGCTGGACGATCGCGCCAACCGCCTGGCCCACCACCTCCTGGAGTCCGGGGTCGGCCCCGGGGACCGGGTCGGCGTGTATGCGCTGAACTGCGTGGAGTGGGTCGAGTCGCTGCTGGCGATCTGCAAGATCCGCGCGGTCTGCGTCAACGTCAACTACCGCTATGTGACCGACGAGCTGACCTACCTGCTCGGCATGGCGGAGCCGGTGGCGCTGATCTACCAGGAGCAGTGGGCGGACCGCGTCGCCGAGGTCGCGCCGGGCCTGCCCGCGCTGAGGCACCTGATCGCCATCGGGGACGGCTCCCCGGCCGCCTCCCCGCTCGCCCCGGTCCCCTTCGAGAAGGCCATGGCCTCCGGCGGCACGCAGCGAGACTTCGCGCCGCGCTCCCCCGACGACCACTACCTGCTGTTCACCGGCGGGACGACCGGGCTGCCCAAGGGCGTGGTCTGGCGCCAGGAGGACGTGTTCTTCGCGCTCGGCGGCGGCATCGACGTCACCAACGGGCACCGGATGGCGTCACCGGAGGAGATCGTCACCACCGCCTACGACAACCCGGTCACCTTCTTCCCGATCGCCCCGCTGATGCACGGCGCCACCCAGTGGGGGCTGATGCAGCAGCTGTTCAAGGGCAACCGGGCGGTGCTGCTGGACCGCTTCGACCCGCGCCGGATCTGGCAGCTGGTGGAGAGCGAGAAGATCAACCTGGTCATGATCACCGGGGACGCCATGGGCCGCCCACTGATCGAGTCCCTGGACGAGCCCGGCGCGGACTACGACCTGGGCAGCCTGTTCGGTCTGGTCAGCAGCGCCGCGCTGTTCTCCGCCCCGGTCAAGCAGCGCTTCCTGGAGCACTTTCCCCAGCTCTACCTCAGCGACGCGATCGGCTCCTCCGAGGGCGGCGCGGGCGGGATCAGCCAGGGCGGCGCGGCCGGGGGCACCGGCGGGGTGACCACCAGGGCCATCGGCGACTCCGACGTCGTGGACGACGACCTCAACCCGCTGCCGCCGGGCGTGGTGGGAAAGCTGGCCCGGCGCGGCAATGTCCCGCTGCGCTACCTGGGCGACCCGGTCAAGAGCGCCGAGGTGTTCCGGACCGGCCCCGACGGCAAGCGCTACGCGGTCCCCGGGGACTGGGCGCGGCGTGAGGAGGACGGCCGGATCACCCTACTGGGGCGCGGCTCGTCCTGCATCAACTCCGGCGGGGAGAAGATCTTCCCGGAGGAGGTCGAGTCGGCGATCAAGGCCCATCCGGCGGTGTACGACACCGTGGTGGTGGGCGCTCCGGACGAGCGCTGGGGCGAGACCGTGGTCGCCGTGGTCCAGGCCCGGTCCGGGCACGAGACGCTCACGCTGCTGCAGATCCAGGAGCACTGCCGGGACCGGATCGCCGGGTACAAGGTGCCGCGCCGACTGCACCTGGTCGCCGAGGTCCAGCGCACCCCCACCGGCAAGCCGGACATGCGCTGGGCCCAGGCGGTGGTGGCCGCGGGATAGCGCCACCCCCGCGCGGCGGGACGGCTCAGAGGGCGCGGGCGGGCACCCCGTGGCCCGGGGCCTGGGCGAGCACGGTCCGCTCGCTGTCCGCTCCTTGACGGACGGTCAGCTGGAAGCGGAAGGTCTCCCCGACCCGCTCCGGTTCGAAGCTGATGTGGGCGAAGGGCGCCTCGGGGGTGCTCGCGGCGGCCAGCCGGTCGAGCTCGGCACGGACCCTGGCCCACTCCGGCTTGGGCACGTACTGGCGCATGACGGAGTGCCAGACCACGGTGAGCGTGCCAGGCTCGAGCCCGACCCCGGCCAGGAAGTCCCCGGCGCCGACCGCCTCGACCGTGACCGGGTCCTGCGCCGCCAGCTCCAGCGCGCCCGCCAGCCGGGTGTACCGGGCGGCCTGGTCCGGCCAGACGTAGGCGCGCAGCGCGAGCGAGCCCTCGGCGGACAGCGGGTCGATCGGCGAGACGTCGCAGCCGCGCCGTTCGACGATCTCCACGGTCGGACGTTCGGCGGCCGCGGCCGCCAGCCATGCGGGCACGCCGTCCCTCCAGGCGTCGGCGAGCACCACCGGCGAGTCCTGCGGTCCCCACGCGTAGTCGCCCGCCGTGTAGCGGAAACGCTCGGGACGCAGGTTGAGCCCACCGCTGGAACCGAGTTCGAACAGCCGGACCGGCAGCGGGGCCGACGCGGTGGCGTGCAGCAGTCCGGCGATCAGCAGATTGGACCGGCCGACCTCATTGGTCTGCGGCGGGCGGGTCATCCAGTCCCGCACCCAGGGCATCCCGGCGGCGACGGCGGCCCGGAACGCCGACCAGACCTCGCCCGCCTGCCGGTCCGCGTAGCTGCCGCCGGCGCTGGGGTAGTAGGCGGCCAGGGCGGGCGCCCGACCGGTGAGGACCAGCGCGTGCACGCCGCCGACCAGGCGCAGCGCGATGGCGTCAGGACCGGGGGCGGACTCGTAGCCGGACACCGCGTCGGCGCAGGGCCCCCCGGCGCGGATGTCGTCCGCGACCCGCAGCAGCAGCGCCCCGTAGAGCGGGGATCCCAGGTGGTCGCAGCCCCTGGCCTGCTCCTCGACCATCACTGCGGCACGTTCGCGGGACTCTTCGATCAGCATGGTGCACCCCTCGTCGGACTGCTGACGATCATGCACCTCCCCCCGCCCGGTCCGCACGCCACCGCTGCCGTGAGTTGCGTCACCGCGCCCCGCCCGCCGAAATCCCGTTGCCGGGCCGCCTGCGCGGCGCCTAGCGTTACCGACCGTCACACTGCCGTGGAAGGACCCGCCATGTCGTCCCAGCTCACCGCTCTCGCTCCGCTCGCGGCAGCGCTCACCGACCCGGACCGGCTGCGGGTGTACGCGCGGGTGGTCGTGGCAGGCCCGGCCGGCGCGCACCCGGACGACCTGCGCGCCGACGAGCCGGACCTGGCCAAGCACCTGCGGCGGCTGGCGCAGGCGCAGCTGGTCGAGCTCACCGAGGAGGGCCGCGCGGTCGCCCGGCCGGACGCCTTCGCCACCGCGATGCAGCGCGCCGCCCCGGAGGAGCAGGACGAGGTCGCCGGCCTGTTCCGCAACGGCAGGCTCACCACCATGCCGACCCGCCCGGCGCTGCGGCAGGCGCTGCTGGAGCATCTGGCGCGGACCGTCTTCGAGCCCGGTGTCCGCTACACCGAGGGCGAGGTCAGCATCGCCCTGCGCCAGCACTGGGACGACTTCTCCGCGCTGCGCCGCTACCTGGTCGAGAGCGGCCTGCTGACCCGCGCCGCCGACGGCAGCTCCTACCGGGTCACGGACGGGCGTCCGTAGCGGCCAGCGCCAGGAGTTCCGCGACGGACATGCTGCCGGGGGCGCGGCGCTCCTTGGCGAAGCGCACCGCCAGCCGCTGCAGCAGGTCGTTGACCGGGGTCGGCACGCCGAACTGCCGCCCCAGCAGCGCGATCTCGCCGTTGAGGTAGTCGGTCTCGGTCGCCCCGGTCCCCCGGGCCAGGCTCTGCCAGGTGGAGCCGCCCTGGCGGGCCACCCCGTCGAGCGGCTGCACCCGCATCCGGTCCTGCTGGACCGCCTCGCGCTCGGCGCGGCCGGTGGCGGCGATGCCCGCAGCCGCGAAGGCGGCCTCGCCCTCGGCGCGGGCCCGCTCGTACAGGTCCTCGACGGACTGCTCCGTCGAGGCCTCGGGCCCGACGACCGCCTGCAGGGCGTTGCCCAGGTTGTTCAGCAGCTTCCCGTACTTCCAGCGCATCACGTCCGCGACCACCGGCGCGGCGAACATGCTGGCGCCGAGGTCCTTGGCGATCTGCTCGACCGTGTCGTCGGTGCCGCCGGGGTAGCGGCCGACGGTGAGCATGCCGCTCAGCGGCGCGCAGTGCGCGGCCACCACGCCCGGTTCCAGGTGGGTGGCCGGCAGCCACACGCACATCCCGTAGACACGGCGGAAGACCCGCTGCGCGACGCGCTCGTTCTCCACGGCGTTCTGCGCGCACACCAGCGGCAGCAGGTCCGCGGCGATGCCGCCGCCCTCGACCGGCCGCTGCGCCCACTGGTCCACCAGCGCGGCGGTGTCCTGCGACTTGACGGCGAGCACGAGCACGTCGTCGGGTCGGAGCCGGACGCCCTCGGGGCCGTCCGCGGCCGGCACGGCCAGGGTCTGCGTGCCCTGAGGGGTGATCAGCTTCAGTCCGTGGTCGTGCAGCGCCTGCCGGTGCGCGCCACGGGCCACCAGCACGACCTCGTGGCCGCTTTCGAACAAACGCCCGCCGATGGTTCCGCCGACAGCCCCCGCCCCGATGATGATGTATCGCATACGCGGAATCATTTCAGATCGGGGCAGGGGCCGCCTTCGACGTCGACTCAGCTCAGGCTGAGGTCGTCGGCATGGACGTTGCCCTGCGCGTACCAGCCGTGGACGTACACGGTGACCGTGCCGGACGCGCCGGTGGTGAAGGGGACCGTCAGCTGGTTCCAACTGCTGGTGCTGGACCAGGTGCTGGCCGTGGCTCCGCCGCTGACGCCGAGGTAGGCGTAACTGCCCTCGACCCAGCCGGTGAGCGTGTAGCTGTGGTCGGGCAGCAGCGTGACCGTCTGGTCGCACTCACCAGTGGTGGAGGAGGTCGGTGCGACCTGCAGCGCGTAGCTGCCGGAGTGCACCGGTGTGCTCACCACCGCGCTGCCGGACTGGCAGGTCCACGGGCTCAGGCTGCCGGTCTCGAAGCCGCCGTTGACCGGGCCGTTGGACGGCGGCGGGGTCGTGGGCGGAGGCGTGGTCGGCGGCGGGGTCGTGGGCGGGGGCGTGGTGGGGGGAGGCGTCGTGGGTGGGGGCGTGGTGGGCGGGGGTGTCGTCGGCGGCGCGGTGGTGGGGGTGCCGGACGGTGCGCCGGTGCAGGACGCCGCGGAGCCGTTGATGTCGTTGACGGCGTCGTTGAACAGCGTGGCGGCCGGATCCATGTCGTAGAGCGAGAACATCATGAACCCGCCCAGGCCGTTGCAGTGCGCGTAGTCGGCTCTGGCCTGGATGGACTGCGCGTCCTCGCCGCCGTAGAAGTTGGTGCCGTCGTAGAAGTAGGCCGAGTCGGTCACCGGATCCCAGTACTGGTCCGCCGGGTTGGCGACGACACTGCTGATCTCCTTGTACATGGCCACACCCGGTACGTCCCCGGAGTAGGTCATCCCGGCCGAGGGCCCGGTCGCCGTCTGGTAGAGGCCGTGGTCCGAACCGGCCGGAACGCCTGTCCACCCTCTGTAGTAGAACGGCAGGCCGAGATTCAGTTTGCTCGCCGGGAAGCCGCCGGGGATGTTGTACGCCGGATCACCGACGGTCCAGGCACGGACGGCGTTGTCGATGCTGAAGGTCTCCTTCCCTGGCGCGACCGGCGCCTCCGGCGAGTTGGGATTGGCGTAGAGCGGGTCCTGCTCGTCGGTCGGCCCGGTCGGGTTCCAGGCGCCGTACATGTCGTAGCTCATCAGGTCGCCGAAGGTCAGGTACTGGGCGATCTGGTTGGTCTGGATGAGGTCGATGTTGTCCTGGCCGGACGGCAGGGCGGCGGACAGGTCGTAGGTCTTGCCGTCCGTGGCGCCCTGGGTGTTGAGCTCGCTGCGGAACTCGGCGAGCAGCGCCGTGTAGTCGGCGGTGTCCGCGGCCGAGTAGTGGTTGCCGAGGTGGCCGTTGGGCGAGCCCGGGTACTCCCAGTCGATGTCGAAGCCGTCGAAGATGCCCTTGGCGGTCCCGTTGCCGCCGAAGCCGCCCTCGACCGGCAGATTGCCCTCGATGAACATGCTGATGCACGAGGAGACGAACTTCTGCCGGGACGCGGCGGTGGCCGCGACGTCGGAGAAGTACTTGGAGTAGGTCCAACCGCCGATGGACAGCAGGATCTTCAGGTTGGGGTACTTCGCCTTGAGCTCCTGGAGCTGGTGGAAGTTGCCCGCGATCGGCTGGTTGTAGACGTCGGCGACACCGTTGACCGCGTTGGCGGCGGAGTACTCGTCCTGGTAGTCGGCGTAGGCGTCCTCGGCCCCGTCGCCCGCGTTCGGGTCGCTCTCCCCGCCCGGGTCGGGGTCGGTGGCCTTGGTGTTCTCGAAGCAGGTGAGGTTGACCGGGTCGATGTTCTCGAAGTCGTAGATCAGATAGGTGGTCTTCCCCGCGATGCCCTCGGTGTCGAGTGCCTTGGGGTAGAACGCGTTCTGGTAGATGGACCACTGGTCGTAGTAGGCGACCTTGATGCCGCCGCTGGTCGCGGCGGCACCGGTGGTGTTGGTCAGCGCGACTGCGTTGGCCCGGGCGTCGGAGCCGGTGACCGCGCCGGCGGCCGTGCCGATCATGGACGCGGCGAGGCTGAAGACGGCGACAGCCGCCCCCGCGATGGTGAGTCCGATCCGTCTGGAGCGTGGCATGGTGCGACCTCCGTATGGTCAGGTACCTGCCACTCAAGGTGGTACAGACCAATCAACCCGTCAAGGGTCTGGACCAATCCTCGCGCTGGACCCTTCCCCAGGGGCAGGGTCCAGGCTGATCCCGTCAGCCGGCCACCGAGAAGGCCTCGGCGACCCGCGGCTGCACCCGGGGGGCTCGGCGCTGAGCTACTCCCCCACCGGGGTGCAGCACACCGTCGACCTGCGCTCCACGGCTACTCGATGACCAGCTCGACCGGGATGTTGCCGCGGGTGGCGTTGGAGTAGGGGCAGACCTGGTGCGCCTGCTCGACCAGGGTGCGGCCGGTCTCGCCCTGCAGGGCCTCCGGGAGCTCGACGCGCAGCACCACGGCCAGACCGAAGCCGCCCTGGCCGTTGCTGCCGATGCTGACCTCGGCGGTCACCGAGGCCTCGCTGGTGTCGACCTTGGCCTGGCGGCCGATGAGACCCAGGGCGCTGGCGAAGCAGGCGGCGTAGCCGGCCGCGAAGAGCTGCTCGGGGTTGGTGCCCTTGCCGTCGCCGCCGAGCGCCGGGGGCATCGCCAGTCCGAGGTCCAGCTGGCCGTCGGAGCTGACGGCGCGGCCCTCGCGCCCGTTGGCGGTGGCGACGGCGGTGTAGAGAGCGTCCATGGTCCTGCTCCTTCTGGTGGTCCGGTCGGTGTGCCATCAGCTTAGCAGCACACAACTCAATTGTGCACAACTAAATAGTATGCTGGAGGTATGACAACGACGACCACCGACCCGGAAGACCTGCTGCGGCTGGAGCACCAGGTCTGCTTCGCCCTGCACAGTGCCTCCCGCGCCTTCGGCGGCGTCTACCGCGAGGCGCTGCGCGACCTGGACCTCACCTACCCCCAGTACCTGGCCATGCTCGCCCTGTGGGAGCACCGCGAGCTGACCGTCAAACGAATGGGCGAACTGCTGCGCCTGGACTCAGGGACGCTCTCGCCTCTGCTCAAGCGACTGGAGGCAGCAGGCCTGGTCCAACGGGCGCGCAGCACCGAGGACGAGCGCTCGGTGATCGTCAGGCCCACCGCCAACGGCACGGCCCTGCGCGAACGGGCCCGCGCGGTCCCGCTGCGCATCGCCGCGACCACCGGCCTGGACCCGGACGAACTGCGGGGCCTGCACGGCATGCTGCGGCGGCTCACCGAGCGCCTGGACGGCGGCGCGGCAACGGCCGACGGCCGCGCGCCGGAACAATGATCAAACAGGGCCGCCGATCCCGTGTCAGACTGTGCCTGCAATCGTCCGACACAGGAGGTCCCCCATGGCCGATGACGCGGCAGACGCTGCAGCCGACAGCACGGCAGCACCCCAGGCCCCGGAGCACCGGAGCACCGAGGACGACATGAAGAGCAAGTTCCGCGAGGCCCTGGCCCGCAAGCGCGGCGCGCAGACCGACGGCGCCGCCGGCGGCGTCGGCGGCGACCAGTCGAAGGTCCACGGCACCCACGGCAAGTCGGGTGGCCAGCGCGACTTCCGCCGCAAGAGCGGCTGACCACCCTCGTTCCCGACCGGCCGTCGTCAACTGTCGAAGTCGACGACGGCCTCCTCGGACAGCGCCTCGGCCTGGCAGGTCAGCACATACCCCGCCGCCAGCTCCTCCTTCTCCAGCGCGAAGTTGCGGCGCATCCGCACCTCGCCGCTGACCAGCAGCGCCCGGCAGGTCCCGCAGACGCCGCCCTTGCAGGCGAACGGCAGATCCGGCCGCACCCGCTGCGCGCCTTCGAGCACCGTGGTGCCGCGCGGCAGCGCCAGTGTGGTCTCGCGTCCGTCCAGCCGCACCGTCAACGCGCTGGAGGGCCCCGTGGCCACCGTGTCCGGGTGCAGCAACGTCGGCGGGGCCTCGGTGTCGTCGGCGTAGAACAGCTCGCGGTGGACCCGCTCCTCGGGCACCCCCGCCGCCGTCAGCGCCTCGCGCGCGTCCTCGACCATGCCCAGCGGCCCGCAGAGCCACCAGCCGTCGACGTCCTCCACATCCACCATGGCCGCCACCAGCGCCGCCAGCCGCTCGCGGTCCAGCCTGCCACTGAACAGCTCCGCCTCCCGCGGTTCGCGGGAGAGCACATGGACCAGCTGGAAGCGGTCGAGGTGCTGGTCCTTGAGGTCGGCCAGGGCGTCCGCGAACATCACCGTGTCGCTGCGCCGGTTGCCGTAGAACAGGGTGACCCTGGCCTCCGGGTCGGCCAGCGCCGTGGCGGCGATGGACAGCACCGGGGTGATCCCCGAACCGGCGGCGACCAGCGCGTGGTGGCCGGGGCGGCTGAGGTCGGGGGTGAAGGTGCCCAGCGGCGGCAGCGCCTCGACCGTGTCGCCGACCCGGAGGTCCTGCAGCAGCCAGGTGGAGAACAGCCCGCCGGGGACCGCGCGGACGCCGATCCGCAGCGGTCCGTCGACGGGTGTGCACAGCGAGTACGAGCGCCGCTCGTCGCGCCCGTCCACCTCGCGGCGCAGGGTCAGCGACTGGCCGGCCCGGAAGGCGAACTCGTCCGCGAGCCCGGCCGGCACCTCGAAGGTGACGGCGGCCGCGTCCTCGCACAGGCGGTCGATCGCGGCGACCCGCAGTCGGTGCCAGCGCGGAGCGGGACGGCGGGCGGCGGGGCTGCTCGGTGCGGGGCTGCTCATCACAGTTCCTTGACCTGTTCGAAGGGTTCACGGCAGGCGCGGCAGCGCCGCAGGGCCCGGCAGGCGGTGGCCGAGAAGCGGCTGGTCTCCTCGGTGTCCGGGGAGCCGCACTGCGGGCAGTGCACGACATGGCGGGTGGGCGTCAGCGTGAGCGGTACCGGCGCACCGGGCGCACGCCTCGGCGCGGGGCCGGGCGGGGCGATGCCGTGGGCGGCGAGCTTGGCCCGGCCCTCGGGGGTGATCTCGTCGGTGCTCCACGGCGGGTCAAGCACCGTGCGGATGTCGACCCGGGCGAACCCGGCGCCGCGCAGCGCCGCGTCCACGTCGGCGCGCATCTCGGTGAGCGCCGGGCAGCCGCTGTAGGTGGGGGCCAGGCTGGCCGTGACCAGCCCGTCGGGGGCGACGGTGATGTCGCGGAGCACACCGAGGTCGACCAGGGTCAGCATCGGCAGTTCGGGGTCGACCACCTCGGAGGCGGCCTCCCTGGCGAGTTCGAGCAGGGTCACCACGTCGCCTCCGGGTCCGCCCTGGCGACCGACTGCAGCTCGTCCAGCAGCGGCGCGAGGTGGGGGGTGTGCTCGCCGGCCCGGCCCGATCCGGGCAGCGCGGGGACCTCGGGGAGCGGAACGGTCGCGGCGTCCAGGACCTGGCGCAGTGTCTGCTCGACCTCGGCGCGCACGGCCGGCCCCTCGGCGGCCAGCAGCTCGTCCAGGTAGGGCCAGACCTCGTCCAGGGCGCGGCGCAGACGCAGGTGCGAGGTCTCGGTGCCGTCGCCGAGCCTGACCGCCCACTGGGCGGCGTGGTCGCGGTGGTAGGCGAGCTCGCTGACGCCCTTGGTGGCGATGGCGGAGAGGACGGGGTCCGGGTGCGCGGTGAGCGCCCGGAACGCGGCGAGCCGCCAGGTGGAGAACAGCAGCAGCCGGGCGATGCACTCGGCGAAGTCGCCGTTGGGCAGTTCGGTGAGCCGGACGTTGCGGAACTCCTGCGGCCCGCGGAAGTAGGCCAGTGCGTCCTCCCCGCGCCCGGCGCCCTCGGCCTGTCCGGCGCGGGAGAGCAGCAGCCGGGCCTGGCCGAGCAGGTCGAGCCCGATGTTGGCCAGGGCGACCTCCTCCTCCAGCTCCGGCGCCCGGGTGCACCATTCGGCCAGGCGCTGGGCGGCGACCAGGGCGTCGTCGCCGAGCGCCAGGCAGCGCTCGGCGAGCTCGCCCGGGTCGACACCGGGGGGCAGCGCGGTGTCGATGCCGTGCAGAGGGTCCTCGAAGCCGGTGCCGAAGGCCCAGCGGGCATCGCCCTCGGGCGATGCCTCGGCGAGGGAGAGATAGAGGTGGTCGTCGCTCATGGCCGCCTGCCGCTAGGTTGCTGACGTGTGATCAGATGTGGGGGACGTCTTCGGGGATGGCGTAGAAGGTGGGGTGGCGGTAGACCTTGTCGCCGCTGGGGGCGAAGAAGGGGTCCTGCTCGTCCGGGGTGGAGGCGGTGATCGCGTCGGAGCGGACGACCCAGATGCTCACGCCCTCGTTGCGGCGGGTGTAGAGGTCGCGGGCGTTGGTCAGCGCCATCCGCTCGTCGGGGGCGTGCAGCGAGCCGACGTGCACATGGTTCAGGCCGCGCTTGCCGCGGACGAAGACCTCGTACAGGGGCCACTCGGAGCGGGCGGTCATGATGCGTTCTCCTTCTGCTGCTCGTGCTTCGCGTGCTGCTCCGCCTGCTGCTTCGCGGCGTGGGCGGTGGCGGCCTCGCGCACCCAGGCGCCGTCCTCGTGGGCCTGGCGACGTCGCTCGACGCGGGTCTCGTTGCAGGGGCCGTCGCCGCTGATCACCCGCTGGAGCTCGCTCCAGTCGGGGGTGCCGAAGTCCCAGCTGCCGCGCTGCTCGTTCCAGGTCAGCTCGGGGTCGGGCAGCTCGATCCCCAGCCACTCGGCCTGGGGGACCGTCATGTCGACGAAGCGCTGGCGCAGCTCGTCATTGCTGTGGCGCTTGATCCGCCAGGCCATGGAGCGGGCGCTGTTGGGCGAGTCGCCGTCCGGCGGCCCGAACATCATCAGCGAGGGCCACCACCAGCGGTCCACTGCGTCCTGGACCTGGGCGCGCTGCTTGGCACTGCCGCGCATCATCGTCAGCAGCAGTTCGTAGCCCTGCCGCTGGTGGAACGACTCCTCCTTGCAGATCCGCACCATGGCCCGGGCGTAGGGGCCGTAGGAGCTGCGGCACAGCGGCACCTGGTTGCAGATCGCGGCGCCGTCGACGAACCAGCCGATGACGCCGACGTCGGCGAAGCTCAGCGTCGGGTAGTTGAAGATCGAGGAGTACTTCTGCCGTCCGCTGACCAGTCGCTCGGTGAGGTCGGCCCGGTCCGCGCCCAGGGTCTCGGCGGCGGAGTACAGGTACATGCCGTGCCCGGCCTCGTCCTGGACCTTGGCGAAGAGGATGGCCTTGCGGCGCAGCGAGGGCGCGCGGGTGATCCACTCCCCCTCCGGCTGCATCCCGATGATCTCGGAGTGCGCGTGCTGGGCGATCTGGCGGATCAGCGTCGCCCGGTAGCCGTCCGGCATCCAGTCGCGCGGCTCGATGCGCTGGTCGCGGGCGAGGGTGTCGTCGAAGCGGGCCTCGACCGCCGTCTCTTCGGCTGTCGCCGCTGCGACTGCCTCCGGTGCGGGCATGCGCGTCACTCCCTGACTCCGTGGGTGGGCCGGTGGATGTACCTCTGGAGATGACACTACCGAACGGTCGGTCGGTTCTCAATGCCCCTCGGCACTCCCTGGCCCGCCGGGCCCGTCACACGCCCCGGACGTCACCGCCGCGCACCCGCAGCACTGCGGCGATGTCCTCGGCCAGGCGCGGCAGGTCCGCCGCCGCCAGCGTGGAGACGGTCACCCGGACACCGGGCCCGGAGTCGATCCTGAACCGCGCCCCCGGCGCCACGGCCCAGCCGCGCTGCAGCAGCCCCGCCACCGCGGCGGTCTCGTCCGGCACCGGGACCCAGACATTGAGGCCGCTGCGCCCGTGGGCCCGCACTCCCCGCAGGGCGAGCGCGTCGAGCAGCCCGTCCCGCCGCGCCCGGTAGGACGCCGCGGCCGGGGCGGTGTCCTCGGCCGTCCACAGTGCGGCGACGGTGCGCTGCAGCAGGTGGCTGACCCAGCCAGCGCCCAGGCGCTGGCGGCCGCGGACCCGGTCGAGGGTGTCCGGGTCCCCGGCGAGCACGGCGACCCGCAGGTCGGGCCCGAGGGACTTGGCGGCCGAGCGGACCACCGCCCAGTGCGTGGTGGTCGCCCGGCCCCCGGGGTCGGCGCACAGCGGATGGAAGGGCAGGTCGACGATGCCGTGGCCGTGGTCGTCCTCGATCAGCAGGACATCGGGGTGGGTCGCGAGCAGCCCCCGGAGTTCGGCCGCGCGCCCGGCGCCGAGGGAGGCGCCGGTGGGGTTCTGGGCGCGGCTGGTGACGACCACCGCACGCACCCCGTCGGCCAGGGCGCGGGCGAGGTCGCGCACGACCGGGCCGTCGTCGTCCACGCCCATCGGCACCGTCTTGAGGCCCAGCGCGGGCAGCAGGTCCAGCAGGCTGCCCCAGCCCGGGTCCTCGATCGCGACGCTGTCGCCGGGGCGCAGCCGGGCGAGGAAGATCCGCTCGATGGCGTCCAGCGAGCCGGAGGCCACGGCGATGGAGGCGGCGGCGATGCCGTCACCGCCGAAGGACGCCTCCGCGAGCGCCCGCAGCCGGGGGTCGATCTGGGGTCCGCCGTACATCACCGGCTCGGCCGCGTGCGCGCGGGCGGCCTCCTGCGCGGCGCGCTCCAGATCCGGCAGCAGGGACCGGTCGGGGTTGCCGCCGGAGAGGTCGCGCACGCCCTCGGGGACGTCGAAGCGGACGGCGTCGCGGGGGGTGAGGGCGGGCCGCGCACGGATGCGGCTGCCGCGCCGCCCGGCGGTCTCGATCACGCCCCGGTCGCGCAGCAGCCGGTAGGCGGCGGCGACGGTGTTGGGGTTCACTCCCAGCTCGGCGGCCAGGTCGCGCAGCGGGGGCAGCGCGGCCCCCAGCTCCAACTCCCCCGCTCCGACGGCACGTTCCACGTCGGAGGCGATCTCTGTGGCGCGCCGTCCCTGAATCCGATAATCTCCTAGCACAAACAGCATTATGCACTAGTACATATCTGGTGTCGACTCTGGAGGAACGCCGATGCTGATCCACCCCTGGGACCGGGGCGCCGACCACGAGTGGCGCGACTGGCTCTCGGCACGGGACTTCGGCCTGCTCGCCGCCAACGGCCCCGACGGCGCCGCTCCCATTCTCGTCCCCACCCACTTCTTCTACGGCGGCGGTGACGAGGTGCTGCTGCACCTCGCCCGCCCCAACCCGGTCTGGGAGGCGATAGAGGCCAACCCCCGGCTCACCCTCGCCGTCACCGACGACTACGCCTTCGTCCCCGGCCCCTGGCGCCACGCGCCCGACGTCCCCGCCGCGGACGGCGTCCCCACCAGCTACTACACCTCGGTCCACCTGGTCGGGACCGCCACCGTGGTCGACGACCCGGCCGAGAAGGCCGCCCTGATGGACCGCCAGCTGGCCGCGTTCCAGCCGGACGTCCCGCAGCCGCCGATCGTCCCCGGCCAGGCCCCGTTCGGCCGGATGCTCTCCGCCATCCGCGGGCTGCGACTGCAGATCACCGAGGTGCGCCCCAAGTTCAAGTACGACGACTCAAAGGACGTCGAACTGCAGACCTCCGTCGCCGAACACCTGGCCGAGCGCGGACGCCCGGCCGACGCCGGGGCCCGCGTCCAGCTGCTGCGCCGCCGCGACGCCCGGGTGGAGAGCTGATCCACCGCGGCCGTGAATGCGCTGGTCCGTCCGGGGCAGAAGCACACCCGGACGGCTCAGGAACGCCTCGCGTCGCGGACCCGGCGGGGTGTGCGTTCCTAGGCTGACCGGACGGACCATCAGTTCGGTGCCACCGCGAGGCGGCCCGCCGCACTCCCCGGGAGCATTCACTGACCACCACTGCGCACTCCAGGCCCGCCGGAGAAGCCAACATCGGTCACATCATCTTCATCGCCGCGGCCGCCGCCATGGGCGGCTTCCTGTTCGGCTATGACAGTGCGGTGATCAGCGGCGCCGTGACCGGCATCCAGCACCACTTCCACGTGGGCAACGGGGAGACAGCACTGGTCGTCTCCTCCGCCCTGCTGGGCTCCGCCGTGGGCGCGGTCGGCGCCGGTGCCCTGGCCGACCGCATCGGCCGTATCCGGGTCATGCAGATCGCGGGCATCCTCTTCGCCGTCAGCGGCGCCGGCTCGATGTTCCCGCCGAACATGCTCGTCCTCGGGATGTGGCGGGTCATCGGCGGCCTCGCCATCGGCATGGCCTCGGTCATCGCCCCCGCCTACATCGCCGAGGTCGCGCCCGCCGCCGTGCGCGGACGGCTGGCCTCGTTCCAGCAGGCCGCGATCGTCCTCGGCATCTTCATCTCCCAGCTCGTCAACTACGCCCTCAACGAGGGCGCGGGCGGCAACCCCAACGACCACATCGCCGGCATCCAGGCGTGGCAGTGGATGCTCGGCGCGGAGACCATCCCGGCGCTGGTCTACTTCCTGATGTCCTTCGCGATCCCCGAGTCCCCGCGCTTCCTGATCTCCGTCGGCAGGATCGACCGGGCCCGGGCGGTGCTCATCGACGTGGAAGGGCCGGAGAGCGATCCCGACGCCCGGATCGCCGAGATCCAGTACGTCATGGCCTCGGAGCACAAGTCCAGCCTGAAGGACCTCCTCGGCGGACGGGCCGGCCTGAAGACCATCGTCTGGATCGGCATCGGCGCCTCGGTGTTCCAGCAGTTCGTCGGCATCAACGTGATCTTCTACTACTCCTCGCTGCTGTGGCAGTCGGTCGGCATCAACGCCAGCAACTCGCTGCTGATCAGCGTCTCCACCTCACTGGTCAACATCGTCGGCACGGTCATCGCCATCGTCCTGGTCGACCGCATCGGCCGCCGGCCGCTGGCCCTGGCCGGCTCCGCCGGCATGGCCGTCGCCCTCGCCACCGCCGCCTGGGCCTTCTCCTACCGCCACGGCACGGGGACCACCGCCACCCTGGCCACCACGCAGGCCACGGTCGCCCTGGTTGCGGCGCATGTGTTCGTGCTGTGCTTCGCCTTCTCCTGGGGCGTGGTCGTCTGGGTCCTGCTGGGCGAGATGTTCCCCAACAAGATCCGCGCCCTGGCCCTCTCGGTGGCCGCCTCCGCCCAGTGGATCGCCAACTGGGCCATCACCGTCAGCTTCCCGACCATGTCCGACTGGAACCTGTCGGCGACCTACGTCATCTACGCCTGCTTCGCCCTGCTCTCGATCCCCTTCGTTTATTTTTTTGTGAAGGAGACCAAGGGCCGCACCCTCGAATCCATGGGCTGACCGGCCGTCACCACCCCTGCCACCGAAGCTGTACTCTCCTCCCGGGCTCCGCCCACTCATGCGCAGCTCGGGAGGGCTCTTTCGATGTCATTGACGTTCGCCGGCGTCACCTCACTCGCGCGGTCCGTCCACCGGGCGATGGAGGGCGGCTTCGGCAGCACCGGCAGGGCGACGACGATTCTCACCCTGGCGAGTCAGGACGAGCGGTACCAGCCGGTCGCGTCGCAAGGCATGCCGAGCCTGGAGGACGCGCTGCGGGCGGCAGCGGCGCTGCCCGCGCGAGCGCTGGTGCTGACCACCGCCTGCTGGACAGCGGAGACGAGCGGACCGGGCGTCGCGCACCTGCCGCTCGCGGACCTGCCCATGCCCGCAGACCTGCCCGCCGGGCAGCGGGGCGAAGCCCTGGTCACGACGGCGGTGCTGCACGGACAGCGCTCCGCGCTGCGGATCATGAGCACGCTCACCCGGGGCCCCCAGGGGCCGGCACTCGGCGCAGCGGTGGAGTCGACCCGGGAACTCGACCGCCTTGACGGCATGGCCGCCTTCCTGGGCGACGTTCTGAACAGGGTCCACCACGCTCGGTGACGGACGATTTCGACCCCGTCTGCTCTTGTTCTGGACGGGGTCGAAATGGCACGCTGGCCACCGATCTCCTCACGGGGCATTGCACCGGCGATGTCCTGTTTGCACCATCATGTTGGAGGATCCATGCTGCGTCTGCGCCGCGCCCTCGCCACGTTCGTCCTCACCGCGCTGGCACCCGCCGACCGGGCCCCGCACCGCTCTCACCCGACCGGCTCCGGCGCGTAGAACTCCTGCCGCACCCGGCGCAGCCACGCCTCGGCTGCCGCCTCGTCCGGCTGCTCAGGGAGCACCCCCGGCCGGTCGAACTCCGACTCTGCCCGCGCGATCAGCCGCTCCCCCGCCTCCGGCCGGGCGACGATCTCCTCCGCCAGGACACGGACCCGGTCCGGGTCGGCCAGGCGGATGCGCAGGTGCCCGGTGTGGTGAAGCTCCACCCCCGTCTCCACCAGCCGGACCATATGGCGTGCATGCTTCAGGCTGCGTCGGCGCACCTCCGGGGAGAGCGCGGCGTCGCCACGGCTGAGCAGCTTGCGGAACTGGTCCGCGCAGTAGCCGAGGTAGGCGCCCCGCACGTCCCGCGCCGAGACCAGTGCGCCCCGCAGGCCTACCAGCTCGTCACCGAGCACGGTCCGCACCTCGTAGCACTCGTCCGGGAGCCAGAGCAGCTCCGAGACCGTCGGATTGGCCTTGAGCATCAGCGCCACGGCCTTGCGTGCCTCGTGGAGGGTCACGTCGGGACTGGAGGAGACGTGCGACTCCTGGGGCTGGTGCAGGCCGTGCAGGTCCACCGTGGGAGCGGCGAAGACGCCGAGGCGGTCGAGGTCGGAACCGGCGTGGTTCAGCCCGTAGGCGGTGGAGCCGACGATCCCGGACAGCAGGACGTGCATGGGGTGACCTTCCGTTACGTGCAGTCCGATGATCATGCCGGTTGAGCGAGCGGCTCCACATCTGGTTTTTCGTTCTCCCACCGACCGCGCTGCTCGGGATGCGGCGCCGACGAGAGTGAGGCAGTGTCGATCACAAGCTTCGCGCCAGGAGGTTGACATGCATGTGTACGAGATGCGCGCCGAGTACGAGGGCGGTACCACCGGCGGCGCCATCCGCCAGTGGCACATGACCGCGAACGGGGAACTGACCGGCCTGTGCGGGCATCCGGTGAACGAGGACTCGGCGAAGCAGTCCGACGAGACCTGGGGCCACACCCGCGAGAAGTTCTGCCACGTCTGCGGGGCCCTGTACCTGCGCCAGGTGCCGTAGGCCATGACCACCATCGATCCGATCCTGCAGCGTCTGTCCGTCGCCGCCGCCGAGGCCGGCCCCTCCGGCGGCAGCCTGGTACGGCTGACCGCCGACGGCGTCGTCTGGCAGGGCAGAATCGTCGGCCCCGCGACCTGGGCGGACACCGTCACCACCACCCCCGCCCAGGGCGACCTCCTCGGCGACCTGGACGCGACCGCCGAAGCCTCCGGCTACCTCCACCTGGCCACGGCCTCCTTCCTGGCCGGAGACGAATGGCACCGGGCCCACGGGGTCCGGATCGCGATCGACAGCGTCAGCGCCTGGTGGCGGCACAACGACGATTCCTGAACAAGCCGTCGACGGGATTCGTCCCGGCGGCCATGCCTTACACCTTGCAGGTAGTCAGGCAAGTGATCTTCTGGGCAGGGTGGTGCACGGCCCCAGCGCCGCACAGCACCGCAGGCCGGAGCCGTTTCCGGCTGCCTACCGTCAAGGAGTCCCTGCCCATGGCCATCGTTCTGCACGCCGCCGGCACCGCCGATCTCGGCCCGTTCGCGCCGAAGGCGACCAGCACCACCGAGGGCCAGCAGGAGGCCGCACTGACGGTGTGGAAGGCCCCTGCGGGCGTGGAGGTCGAGGCCGGGATCTGGGAGGCCACGCCCGGCAGTTTTCCCGCGCGGCGCGACGGCTACCACGAGGTCGTCCAGATCCTGTCGGGCCGCGTGACCGTGACCCCGACCGGCGGGGAGCCGGTGGAACTGGGCGCGGGCGACACCATGGTCACCCCGGCCGGGTGGACCGGCGTCTGGGACGTCCACGAGACGGTCCGCAAGACCTATGTGCTGATCTACGTGTAGACCTGCGGGCTACTTGGCGATCTCCCAGATGTGGCCGCCGGGATCGCGGAAGCTGGCCGTGCGCACGCCCCAGGGCCGGTCCACCGGCCCGTTCAGCAGAACGACCCCGCGTGCGGCCAGCCGCGCGCAGGTCGCATCCACGTCGTCCACATGGATGGTGAACACGGCACGGGCGCCGGCCGCCGGGTCCGCGACCGGCGCCGGCTCGACCAGCTCCGGCGCCGCGGAGGCCTTCAGCAGGTTGATGATCGTGTTCCCGAAGTCGAACACCGCTGAGGCGTCGTCCTCGAATACCACCTCGAGCTCGAAGACCTCCCGGTAGAAGCGCTTCGCGGTCTCCACGTCCTCGACGAACAGCGTGACTGCACCGATACCCCTCGGCCACGAACCCATGTCCGCACCCCTTTCTCTTTCCGCTGAAGCTACTCCGGGGGTCCGACAATGCCGCATATCGATGTGACGGGCGGGCTCCTGCGCCCCTACCCTGGCGCGGTGACAACCCAGATGATCATTCTCAACGGTGGTTCCAGCTCGGGGAAGACCGGCCTCGCCCGCTGCCTGCAGGCGGTCCTGCCCGATCCCTGGCTGGTCATCGGCACCGACACCATGGTGCAGGCCCTGCCCGCGTCCCTGCGGGAGTCGGACGCGGGCATCGAGGTCGCCCCGGACGGATCGGTCGCGGTTGGTTCCGTGTTCCGGTCACTGGAGGAGGCCTGGATCGAGGGAGTCGTGGCGATGGCACGCGCGGGCGCGCGGGTCGTCGTCGACGAGGTGTTCCTCGGCGGGACGGCGGGCCAGCAGCGGTGGCAGAAGGCCCTGGGCGACCTGCAGGTGCTGTGGGTGGGCGTCCGGTGCGACAGCGCGGTCGCCGCGGGCCGGGAGATCGCACGGGGAGACCGGGCCACCGGAATGGCCGCGTCCCAGGCGGAGCTCGTCCACCGGGGAGTGGTGTACGACCTGGAGGTGGACACGACCCGCACCGAGTCCCTGGAGTGCGCGCGGACGATCGCCGCCGCAGTGCGCTGACGCGTCGTCACCCACGGTGCGGGACAGAAAGAACCAGTCCGCACAAGCGACCGACGTCCGCTAGCGTAAGCGTCGTCCAGGTGCGAGTCCCGTCATCGACTTCGACCTTTGGACACATTGACAGCACCTCCCGGTGCGCAGGTCCCGGCTACTTCTCTGCAATAGATCACGCCGGCACCGCTTAAGATCTCGGGAGGACATGCATCGGGGGCCCGGTGCGCAGGCCCCGGATACTTTTGGAGCCGAGATCCGCCGCATCGCGGCGGATCGACGCTGTGAAGAAGGTGCATTCCTCCGTGGCCGCCCTGATCTCGGGCCCCCGCAGCATTCCTCCCCTCCGTCCGAGAGGGGTTTCCCATGTCCCGTTTCAATACCAAGAACGCTGCGGCGTCCGGCACTTCTCCCGTCACCGACACCGGTCGGACGACGCCCACCTTCGAGGGCGGCACCGGCTACCTCCGCGACGCCAGGTCCGAGCTCTTTCTGCTCGCCGTGTCCAACTTCGTTGCCACCGACACCTTCTACGAGAAGGGCGGCGAGCGCGACGACCGTTACACCCAGCTCGTGCGCGAACTGGCGGTCTCGGACCCCGAGTGGACGGCCGGCCTGCTGGGCTGGCTGCGCGGGGAGGCCCGCATGCGCACCGCCGCCCTGGTGGGCGCGGCCGAGTTCACCCGTGCCCGGCTGGACGCCGGTCTGCCCGGCCGGTCCCGCCAGGTCGTGGACTCCGTCCTGCAGCGCCCGGACGAGCCCGGTGAGCTCCTCGCCTACTGGACCGGCCGCTACGGCCGCGCCCTGCCCAAGCCCCTCAAGCGCGGCATCGCCGACGCCGTGGGCCGCCTCTACACCGAGCGCTCCCTGCTCACCTACGACACCGACAGCAAGGGCTACCGCTTCGGCGACGTCCTCGAACTCGTCCACCCCGCACCGGCGGCCGACAAGACCGCCTGGCAGGGAGACCTGTTCCGGCACGCCATCGACCGCCGCCACGGCCGCGGCAACCCCGTGCCCGCGAGCCTGCCGACCGTCGCCGCGCGCCAGGACCTGCTGTCGCTGCCCGTGGAGCAGCGCCGCGGCGTCCTCCGGGAACAGCCCGAGTTGCTCCGCCGCGGCGGGATGACCTGGGAGGCGCTCGCAGGCTGGCTCCAGGGCCCGATGGACCGGGAGGCCTGGGAATCGGTGATCCCCTCGATGGGTGCGATGGCTCTCACCAGGAACCTGCGCAACTTCGACCAGGCGGGGGTGTCCGACGAGGTCGCCGAGCAGGTCGCGGCGAGGCTCGCCGACCCGGCCGAGGTCGCGCGCTCACGGCAGCTGCCGATGCGCTTCTACTCGGCGTACAACGCCGCCCCGTCGCTGCGCTGGAGCTGGGCGCTGGAGAAGGCGCTCGCCGCCTCGCTGACCAACGTCCCGTCCCTGCCGGGCCGCACGCTCGTCCTGGTCGACACCAGCAGCTCCATGAACGGTGTCTTCTCCAAGGACGGCACCCTCCGCCGCTGGGACGCCGCCGCGCTGTTCGGCATCGCGCTGGGGCAGCGCTGCGCCGAGGCCGATGTCGTGTCCTTCTCCAGCGCGCAGTTCTACCGGAACGACCCGCCCGGCGCGAAGGTGAAGGAGTTCCCGCTCACCCGGGGCGAGTCGCTGCTGACGTCGGTGAAGCGGTGGAAGGAGGGCGGCTGGTTCCTCGGCGGTGGCACCAACACCGCCGCGGCGCTGCGCGCCACGTTCAAGGGCCACGACCGGGTGGTGATCGTCACCGACGAGCAGGCGGGGGTCGATACGCACGGCGTATCGGAGTCGATCCCGGCGGCGGTGCCGCTGTACACCTGGAACCTCGCCGGGTACCGGGCCGGGCATGCGGCCTCGGGCGGCCGCAACCGGCACACGTTCGCAGGTCTGACGGATCAGGCCTTCGTCATGGTGCCGCTGCTGGAAGGCGGCGCCAACGCCGGCTGGCCCTGGGGGGCAGCAGCCGAGACGAGGGCATGACGTGCCTTGACTTCTCCGGTGCAAGGGCCCACGTTGCATTCTGACGATACGTCAGATGTGGTGCACCCGTCGGGAGCACGAAGGTGAGCCACCCTGTCGTCCCTAGACGCCCGGAGGATGCCACCCCATGTCCCAGCACACGACCCCGGAACCGGAAGGAAACGGGCTCTTCTCCGCCAGGATGAGCCGCCGCGCGCTCCTCGGCGGAGCGGCGGGGGCGCTCGCCCTCGGCGCCGCCCAGTGGACGCCGCTCGGCCGCATCCCCGCCGCCACCGCCGCCACCACCCTCGCCGAGCCGCCCTCGTTCCCGGCCGGTATCGCGCTCTACCAGCAGACCTTCCAGAACTGGTCCGAGGAGGTGACCGTCGACGGGCTGTGGACCTGCGCCCCGGCCACGCCCCAGGACGTGGTCACCCTCGCCAACTGGGCCCGGGCACAGGGCTGGCAGCTGCGGCCCCTGGGCGCGGCGTACAGCTGGTCGCCGGTGGTCATCGAGGCGGGCACGCCCACCAATGTGGTCCTGCTCGACACCGCCCAGAACCTCACCGCGGCCACCGTCAACGCCGGTTCGCCCGCCAGCGTCACCGCGCAGCCCGGTATCACCATGGACAACCTGCTGCTCCTGCTGAAGAACGCCGGGTACGGGTTCACGGCCTTCCCCGTGCTCGGCTATGCCACGCTCGGCGGCGTGCTGGCCACCGGCGGGCGCGGCACCGGGGTCCCCGCCGTGGGCGAGACCCCCCTGCCCGGGCACACCTACGGTTCCCTGGGCAACCTGGTCGTCAGCATCACCGCCGTGGCCTGGGATGCGTCCGCCGGCGCCTACACCCTGCAGACCTTCCAGCGGACCGACCCCGAGATCCAGGCACTGATCACCAATGTCGGCCGGACCTTCGTCACCGAGGTCACCCTGCGGGTCGGGCCCGACCAGCGGCTGCGCTGCCAGAGCTGGTACGACGTGACCGCCGCGGACCTCTACGCCCCGCCCGCCACGGCCGGCTCCCAGTCGCTGGCCAGTTATGTGGCGGCCTCCGGGCGCGTGGTGTCGATCTGGTTCCCCTTCACCTCCTCGCCGTGGCTGCGGGTGTTCACGCCCACCCCGCACCAGCCCTGGACCAGCCGCGAGGTCAGCAGCCCCTACAACTACCCCTTCAACGACATCGTCCCGCAGAGCGTCTCCGACCTGCTGTCGGAGATCATCGCGGGCGACGCCTCGGCGACTCCGAGCTTCACCGCCGCCCAGATGGACGCGATCAGCGCCGGGCTCATCGCCACCGACAGCTGGGACCTGTGGGGCTGGTCCAGCGACATGCTGGTCTACGTCCGCCCGACCACCCTGCGGATCACCTCCACCTGCTGGAACGTGGTCACCAGCCGCGCCAATGTGCAGCAGGTCGTCAGCGAGTTCTTCGCCGAGTACACGGCGAAGCTCGCCGCCTACCAGGCGCAGGGCCTCTACCCGATGAACGGCCCCCTGGAGATCCGCGTCACCGGTCTGGACGAACTCGGCGACTGCCAGGTGGCCGGGGCGCTCGGCGCCCAGCTCTCGCCGCTGCGCACCCGCCCGGACCAGCCCGCGTGGGACACCGCGGTGTGGTTCGACATGACCACCATCCCGATCACCCCGGGCTGCCACCAGTTCACCGGGGAGATGGAGGCCTGGATCCGCGGCAACTACACCGGCGACTACGGCGCGGTGCACGCCGAGTGGTCCAAGGAGTGGGCCAACACCCCGGCCGGGGCCTGGACCGACACCACCGTCATGGGCACCGACATCCCCGCCTCCTACACGGAGGGGCAGGCGGCGGGCGACGGTTGGGCCGCGGCCGTGGCGACCCTGGACGCCCTCGACCCCGCCCATGTCTTCAGCAGCAGCTTCCTGGACTCCCTGCTGAGCTGACCGGCGGCACAGGAAAGGGCGGCGGCCGGACCCCGTGCATCGGGTCCGGCCGCCGCCCTACGCGCGGTGCTCGCCATCCCCGCGGGGCGGCCCGGGTGCGCACCATCGACGTTACGGCCCGGCACTGACAGGCCCAGCCCCCCACCGGCCGACCACCGCGCGGGCGGCTCCGGCCCCCGGGTTAGAGTGACCGGGTCGGTGCGATTCGGCGGCGAAGGGAACATCATGCTGGACACACTCGGTAACGTCCTGGGCGACGTCGTGCGCTGGACCGGCGATGCCACCACGATCGTGCTGCTCGCGGTCCTCGCGGCCATGGTCGTGGCCGTCCCGCTCTACACCGTCTACGCCGTCGTCAGCAGCCTGCGGGCCCCGCGTTCCTCGGGGCCCGTCGCCTAGGCGAGGCCCTCGGGCCTGATGCTGCGCAGCACGGTGCCGTTCAGTCCGTAGACGGTGAGCATCGTGGGCGGGGGCTTGCCCCCCGCGACGAAGTGCGCCCTGACCTCCTCGAACGCCCCGGGCAGCGCCACGTTCATCGCCTCCGGCAGCGGACCGGCCTTGAGCCAGTGCAGGGCGAGGACCCAGCTGCGGCTCTCGCTGATGTGGCGGGGTGCGGTGGGCTCGGCCTCCAGAGCCAGTCTGTCGAAGATCGTGAGGATCACGTTCATGGCGGAGCCGTCGATGTGCACAAAGTTCTCTTCAATCAACACTTCGGTCATGCTCACGCCCTACCCACGGACGCGACATCCGAGACGTACGAGCCGCCGACCTGTCAGTTCCCCGCTGCCGCCTACTCGTTCTGGCCGCGGCCCTGGACGTCCAGCAGGCTGACGCAGAGCAGGCTCGTCCGCCCCCCGGGCTCGCTCCGGGTGAGGGCGAACTCGGACCCGGGGACGTCGGCGCACCGGTCCTGCTGCTGGACCCCGGTGAACGTCCCGATGATCTCGTAGCGCGCGTTGCTGTCGTCGCAGTCCACGATCCGCACCGCCCCGCCCCCGGAGCCGCTGCTGGTGACGCAGTCCCCGGCCTGCGGGAGGGCCGCGGCCGACCCGGCACCGTACGGACGGGTGGCGATGTGCAGGGCGGCGAAGGTCAGGACGACGAGTGTGAGCAGCCCGATGCCGACCAGGACCGCGACACGGGCCGGACTCCAGGTCGGGCCGGAGGTTGGCGTGGTCAACGGGATCACCGCCGTTCTGGAGGGGACCGCTCCAGTGTGCGGCGGTTGCTGTCCGGCGGCACGCCGGGCAGGCGTCAGGCCCCGCGGCGGCCCTGCTGCGGCACGACGGCCCCGTGGACGCGGGCGACCACGGCGCCGAGGTCGACCCCCGCGCCGCGCATGATCTCGGAGGCGCGGCAGGACGGGTCGGCGGCCAGTTGGGCGAGCAGGTCCAGCGCGTCCGCCTCCTCGCCCACCCGTATCCGAGCCGAGCGCGACGCCCGCTCCAGCGCGTCCCCGGCGGAGCGGCTCCAGCGCACGACCGCGCGCTCCTGGGCCCGGTGCAGCCCCGCCCCCTCCCCCGAGCGCCATTCGCGGCCGAAGCCGATGCTGCGCTGGACGAGGTAGCCCATCAGGCGGGTGGACTGCGCCTGCTCCGGGGCGGCGATCACCAGTGCCCGGTCGTCGGATTCGAGCAGCGCGTGCAGCAGGTGGCCGGTGTCCACCTCGGCGTCCCCCGCGCGCACTGCGCGGCGGCGGGCGCGGGCGGCGACTCGACTGAGCGCGCCGGGCCCGGCGGGGCCCGGCGCGGGCTCCCTCAGCTCTGACTGGTGCAGGTCTGGGTACACGTGGTCCACCACATCGTCAGGGACGGGGAGGGGGGCGGAACTGGCGGCAGGGGGATCGCCGAGTGGGATCTCCGGCAGAGGTAGTCTGCTGCGGAGGGTGAGCGGCAGTCAACCCACAGATACGATCTTCCCATCGCCGAAGCAGCCCCCCGGGGCTTCGCCACCCCCGTCCGCATCCGGCGCACTACGTCCAACCAGCCGGAACGCGCCAGTGATCGGCGCACGCGCCACGATTCGCCACCCGGCGCACTGGCGCGGCCTCAGGCGTGCGACACCTCTCCACGCCCCCGGGGCCCCGCAACCGGTTGCCGCTCCCGCACGTCCGACAGGACAGCAGTTCCTCAGCAGAGCCCCCGGAGCACCCCATCGACCCCATCCGACCGCTGCTCTACCTCGATGTGGACGGCGTACTCAACCCCGTCTGCCCCGACCCCCGGGGCGACTTCACCCTGCACCGGATCCACGGCTGCGCGGTGCTGATCTCGGCCCGCCACGCCGCCTGGCTCCGCGAGCTGGCCGACGTGTACGAACTGGCCTGGGCCAGCACCTGGGAATCACACGCGAACAGCGCGATCGCGCCGCTGCTGGGCCTCCCCGCGCTGCCCGTGGTCCCCCTGCGCGGCGGGAGCGCCGGCGGCGCGGGCGGGGACTGGCTGCCGATCCTGCGCCACGCGGCGGGCCGGCCGTTCGCCTGGGTGGACGACCTGGTCCCGCCGGCGGTGGTGCGCAGCTGCGCCGGGCGCGGGGACCGGCTGGTCCTCACCGTGGACCCGGGGCAGGGACTGCGCCGGGCTCACGTGGACCGGCTGCTGCGGAGACCGCCGCAGCCGGTCGGGTCGGAGGCGCTCACGCCTCCTCGGCGAGGATGAGGTACAGCTTCTTCCTGGCGTCCGCGAGGACAGCGAGCGCCTTGGTGCGCTGCTCGGGGGTACCGGTGGTGACGACCTGCCGCAGCGCGTCGACCACTCCGCGGCCGGCCTCGCCGAACTCGCGGACGACGGCCCAGTGCTCGCCCTGACCGGCCTCCTCCCAGGGGGCCTCCGGGCCGGACTCGGCCTCGGCGCGACCCGTCTCGGTGAGGGTGAACAGGCGCTTGCCGCCGGTCTCCTCACTGCTGATCAGCCCCTCCTCCTCCATCAACTGAAGGGTGGGGTAGACCGATCCGGGACTGGGCCGCCAGCTGCCGCCGGAGCGCTCCGCGATCTCGCGGATCATCTCGTAGCCGTGCATCGGCCGGTCCTTGAGGAGGGCCAGCAGCGAGGCGCGCACATCGCCGCGCCGCGCCCGGCCGCCGTGGCGGCCGCCACGACCGCGCATGCCGCCGCCACCCCGGCCGAAGGGTCCGAAGTCGGGTCCGAAGGGACCGGGCCGGGGGCCGCCGAAGCCGCCGGGGGGCGGCCCGAAGCCGCCGAAGGCCTCGCGGTACTCGGCACGGGGGCCGAAGCCCCGGTGCCCGCGTTCTCCACGCCCGCCTCGACCGGGACGGCCGGACTGAGCGTCGTCAAAGGGGATTCCTGATCGCATGATGTTCGTTCCTTTCATGAACGATTGTTCGGGACAACGACTGTCCCGATGGCTCAACGATATATCGCTATCAATCGTTCGGCAAGCCCCTTCCGCCGCCGTGATGGCTGACCCGTCTCACGGAAAACGGCCCACATCTCAGCGAAGGCGGGTCATTGATCTTCCGTCTCAGCGAACATGGACCACTTGGTCGTCTGTCTCAGCGAAGCCGGGAAGCGCGAGCATCACTGTCCGGGCCGCCTAAGCTGAGCGAGTGAGAGGGGATCGGCGGCTCCGCCGCCTTGTCGTTGGTGACGAGACCTGGCTGTGGTCAGTGCGTCATCGGCATGCTGCTTGCCGCGAGGTGCTGTCACTTCACCGTGCGAGGGTGAGCGGTGGAGGGACGTTGCGCATCGTCTTCCGTGCGGGTCCTGGTCGCTTCGTCGCCAATGGCCTGTGGCATCAGGGTCTCGTTGCGAATGCTGACGGCAATTCCTTGAACCTTCACGAGCCGGGTGTGGTGCGCTTGTTCCTGGATGAGGCGATGGATGCGGTCGCTCCGGCGCTCAGCCGAGGCGGGACGGAGATCGACGGCTGGCCACTGTTCGATGTGCTTGTCAGTCGTTGACCCCCTCCGTTGTCGCCTGGCCAGGTCTCGGGTCGCTCCTGACGTCGAACATGCGCTCGTCGCGTGCGAGGGTCCGTGGCATCATCACGGTGGTGAGCGGACGCGTTGTGAGAACCCAGGCCGAACGTCTCAGCGGATACCGTCGCGTCCTCGAGGCCAGGAGTCCGGACGTGACAGTTGAGCGTCTCCGATTGCTGGCGGTTGATGAGATTCGGCCCGTGCGGCTGTGGACGGCGCGCAGTCTCTTGACACCGCCTGATGCGTTGGACCTCCTCGCCCGAGATGAAGATTCGTCAGTTCAGTGGAATGCCCTGATCAATCCCCATTTGCCCGAGTCTGCATTGCGCTGGCTCGCAGATCTGGAGGCGGAGCGAGCCGGATCGAGATGGTTCCTTCTTCGTCAACGCATCGTTCATCACCCCAACGCTTGCGAGTCGCTGCGGTCGGAGCTGGTTGCAGCGGGGGCGTGCAGTTGTCCCGGGCTGTGCGGTCGGCACGTCTATGCGCGTCAGGCTCCAGCTTCCCTACCGCACTGACGATTGAGCGGCTCGGCAGCGGTCGGACCTGGCTGATCTCACGCCTCTAGGACGGGTATTGGCGGTCTGTGCTGACGAGTGACCGGTGACCGACAGGCGCGAGAGCACCATCGGCGGCTCGCGCTCGAGGAGCTTCTTGTAAAGGGCGTCCGGCAGTTCTCGCAGGTCAGTAGGGTGTGGGCCGCCGGGTCACGGCTCCAGGAGGTGCGCTTCCTGCAGCGGCGCGAGCACCAGCGGCGGACCGGCATGCTGCGGTCGACTGCTGGAGCGAGGGGTGCCTGGCAGAACTCGCAGGCGGACGTTGGCTGGCCCCGCCGGGCGATGCGGTCCCAGCGGCGGGCGATCTTCTGGCAGGTGGCTGAACAAAAGCGGCGTGAGGTGCGGGAATGAGGCGGTAGGGCTCGCTCGCAGGTGACACAGAGGCCAGTCATTTTGTCGGCCGCGGTCGGATCGGAGTTCGCGTCGTGGTAGGAATCGGCGGATTCGGGGCTTCGCTTCTTGAGGAGGTAGGCGGTGCGGCGGCAAGCTGAGGAGCACAGTCTGTGCCGCTGGCCGATCTGGACCTTCATGGGCTGCTGGCAAATCCGGCAAGGGGCCGCCATGGCCTCGCGGCCGCGCAGGGCCCGGCTGCGGCAGGTGCTGGAACAGAACAGGGCCCGGCGGCCTATGAGTTCGGTGGGCGGCATCCGCGCGCCGCACTCCTGGCACTGCCGCGTCTCCAGGATCGCGCGGAGTGTTCCGGGGTCGCGTCCGGTCAGTGCGGCGAGGCGGGTCCAGGACGGGGCACCGGCGTGGAAGGGTGGCTCGGCGAGGAACCTCCGAAGGTAGCCGGGTGGGAGGTGGTTGGCGTGCGCGAGACGGGTGATGAAGGAGGGGCCTCCTTCTCCGGCCCGGGGGCGGACCTGGAAAGGAAGCGGGCGAATCGGCGGAGCGCTTCCGGCGGGTGCGGTCACTGCTCGCCGTCTGCTTTCGGGGGTCGGCCGGGGGGCTTTCGGCGGGTGGCCATGTCCAGGTCGACGGCCAGCAGCCCGGCTTTGGTGATCTTCTCGGTGCCGCTGAGGACGGCGTCGACGGCCGCGCCGCGGATCTGGTGGGACAGAGTGCCGATCATGCCGCCGGTGCGGGTGTGGAGAAAGCGGTCCAGGCGGGTCAGCGTCCCTGCCTTGTGCTCGTGCAGCAGCAGGGTTGCCTCCATCTGCGCGACCAAGGCCTTCCATTCCGCGTTGTAGGGCAGGGCATGGGTGGCCACGGCGGTGAAGCGACCAGCGATCTGATCGCCGCGGATCCCTGACAGCAGGCCCCCGGTCTCGACGTTGATGCCGGCATAGACGAAGGTCGCCGGAACGCGCTCGGAAAAGTACTTCAAGGCGTCGGAGACCTCGGCGCCGGATCGCGTGGCCTGCGAGATGTTGTGGATCTCGTCGACTTTACCGACCGCAGGAGCTCGGATACCGGCTCTGAACTGCGACGATTCATAGACTACATGTCCGTGACGGCTGCGCGGGGCCGTGACTGTCACTCGTCCGAGTGGTCTCGTGCAACGCATCCCGTTCATCGAGGGGGCAGGAGGGCGTCCGTTCAGTCCAGCAGTTCGAGCAGACGGTCGGCCTGCCGATCTGCGGTGCCGAGCGGGTTCCTGGGGTGGTCAGGATCGTCGAAGGACAGCAGGAACAGCCAGACGAGCGCGAGGAGCCGTCGGCACTCTCGGAGCCGAGAGGCTTCAGTGGGCGTCAAGTCGAAGTGCCCCAGGAACGACGGGACATCAAGAGGGTGGTCCACCCAGCTCGATACATGTTCGGTGATCTCGGCCAGCTCGAAGGCGCGATCGCTGCGGCCGGAGTCCTCGAAGTCGACGACCTGGACCCTTGCACCGTCCCAGAGGTAGTTGGCCAGGTTGCCGTCACCGGGGCCGAAGATCGCGGGCACCGACGGCTCACCTGAGGGGACCAGGCCCGACTTGTCCAACCACGCCAGGCCTGCGGCCATGGCCTGGGAGACAGGGCTGTCCTTGCGAACGTGGGGGCGCGCGGACCAGGTGCCGATGTGGGCGAGGAGCTCGCCTTGTTGCCCGGGCCTGAGGGGTATCTCTTCAAGTGCTGACAGCGGTACTGCGCTGTGCAGCGCGGCGGTAGCCTCCGCCAGGGCCTTCGTCTGCCGCTCGTCGATGGGGTGCCCGCGCAGAGGTCGGCCGATCAGCCGGGACATCACCACCGTAGGCACTGCGGCATTGGGGTCGCCGCGCAGAGGTCGCGGTGCGAGCCCGGGGATGTATGTGTCGAGCAGCTTCAGCGCACGCCACTCGCGCTCGCACCGCTCGCGATCTGCGTCCCCGAAGCGCTTGATCACGCTGTCGTGGCCCATCTCGATTGAGTGTGTGCTCCATCGGTCAGAACTCATGGGAGGCGATCATGCCAGGTGCAGGCGGCAGGACCGCCCACTTCCCCTGAAATATCTGCGGCGCCATCGGCCAGCCGGTGGCGCCGCCAAGCTCATAGCTGCGTTGAGATGGTCAGCGGGAAATGATCACGTAGATGATCTCGGGTCGGCGATGCGGGCTTCGAGGTCGGCGACGCGGCGGTCCTGGAAGCGGAGGTTGGAGCGGGCGGCCTTGAGGCGCTCGTCCAGAGTGCGGTTGTCGGCCGTGAGCTGGCGGACGCGGTGCTTGAGGGTGGTGTTCTCGGTGGTGATCCTCTGAATGGCCTCCTCGGTCCATTCGGCTTCCAAGTCACGGATCTGACCCATGAGTTCGCCGATGCGGGTGCGTTGGCCGAGGATCTCGGCGTGGGTGGCCTTGAGGGCCTCTTCGGCGTTGAGGGCGCGTTCGCGCCAGGTCGCCGCCTTCTCGTTGTCCTGGTCGGCGACCATCTGGGTCCGTCGCTCGCCGGCCTCGGTCATCGCGGCGGCGACCGCGGCCCTGGCGTCGGAATGGTCGTAGAGGAAGGTGCGGGAGACGTTCGCTCGGCGGGCGACGGCGGCGACGCTGACCTGTGCCTTCTCGCGGCGGAGCCGGGTGATCGCGTCGCGGACGCGGCCGAGGGCGGCGTCGGTGCCGCGTCGGCGGGCCGCCAGTGCGGCGGCCGTGCGGGGATCGGGGACGGTGGCGGTCACGCGCATTCCTGTTCGTCAGTAGGGGTGTCGTCCCGGTCCGCCTCGTCGCGGCCGGCGTCGGCGAGGTCGGTCGCGCGGAAGGCAGTGGACCACACGCGGTGGAAGTAGTCCTGGGGTTTGCGCAGGTCCAGGGCCAGGGCGTCGTCGAGGAGACCGAGGCCGGCCAGGGCCTTCTCCAGGCCGTCGATGGCGCGGGCGGTGGGTTCGAAGTAGCGGTGGAGGTAGTCGGCGGTGGCGTCGTCGGGGGCGCCCTCGGCCAGCAGCCGCCACTGTTCGCGCTTGCGCTGCCAGTAGAGGAGGTCGGCGCCGGACAGGACGAACTTGTCGCAGTTGTGGCAGTCCAGGTTCCAGGGGCAGGCGCCGCCCTCGACGACGGGCTGGAAGGTGCAGAACCCGCCCTCGGCCGGTGTGCTGCGACGTGAGAGGTCGATGGCCAGGGCCTGGGCCTGCTCGCGAGTCAGCGGTGCGGCGTCCCCGGCCATGAGTTCGCCGGGCTGGGCTGATCCCGGGCCGGCGACCCAGACGTGCTGGAGTACGTTCTCCAGATCCGTGCTGGTCAGGTGGACGTAATGCTCCGCCATTCGATCACTGACCTGTCCCAGATATCGGCGGATATGGGTCAAAGTCGCCCCGTGGCGCAACAAATTGGTGGCCAGCGTGTGTCTGGCCTGGTGGGGGACGTAGTGGCCCAGGTCCATGGCGTCCACCCAGGGCCGGAACCGGCTGTAGAACCACTGGTGTGTGAGTGACACCGTCCCGTCCTGGCTGCGGTAGATCGTGGGGAACAGGGCCAGCCTGGCGCGTTCGGCGCCGGTGGGCCGGTGGCCGTAGCGGGCGGTGAAGCGGTCCAGGGTCTTGCGCTGGCGTTCGGCGAGGATCTCGTAGAGGCGTTCGGGTATGCGGATCGCGGCGTCGTAGTTGCCGACCTTGGTCTGGTCGTGCCAGAACATCGCGAGCCCGCCGTAGCGGCCGATGCAGTCCCAGCGCACCTTGATGACCTCGCCGATCCGGCGGCCGGTGATCACGGTGGTCTCCCAGATGTCACGGGCCCCGTTGTCATGGAGGTCATAGGCGGTGGCGAGCTCTGCGAGGTTGGCTTCGTCGGCCAGTGCCCGGGCGACCTCGTCGGGGAAGGGACGGCGTGCGGTCCTGCCCGTGGTGGCGCCGGCGGCGGGGAGCGCGGTGATGAACTCCCGGTCCAGGCCCAGCTTGTCGGCGACGCCGGTGTCCAGTGCGTCACGCAGCAGCTTGCGGATCGCGTTGAACACCACGGACCGGGTGGTCGTGGTCACGATGCCCGCGGCCCCGCCCGGCCGTTTGACCGCCAGCGACTCCAGGCCCTCGCGTTCACGGTGCCGCTGGTCGGCGACGAACCGCTGGGCGTGCTCACCTCGAAGGACGGCGGGGTCATGACCACCGTCCGGAGCCTCAAGCTCCAGGAACACCCCCAGCTCCAGGGCAGCCCGGCGATAGCCGTCGAACGGGCCACCCGATCTCGGACAGCGCGGCGAACGCAGCAGATCAGCGAGATAGTCCCAGGTCAGGTCCCGCAACCAGCGCTGCGGGATGCTCGTCAGGTCGAAATGGCTCATGCGATGCGGGAACAGCACCCCGAAGTGCTCGGTCTCCAGGAAGCCGGCGTCCTTGGCCTCGGCCGGAGTGAAGTAGACGAGTCTGAGCTCGTGCAGGATCTCCTTGGCGATCGCGCCGGTGAACGCGGCAGACCCGCCGGCCCCGAATTCGAAGTCGACCAGTGAGTTCACCTCAAGGGTCCGACACGTGTTCACCAGGGCGCGGATCCAGCCCAGATCCCATCGAGAGGGCCGGGCCCGCTGGGTGTGGACGAACAGGCCCCACTGGATCTCGGCCCGCACCAGGGGCCGCAGCCCGCGCAGATTGATCTGCCCCGGCCACGGATGCGCGGCAACGGTAGTGCACCAGCGTCGGAACGCCGCCTGGTCGCCGTACTCGATCGGGACCGGCTTCCCGAACTTCTCGTATCGCTGCCACCAGCTGTGCGGCATCGCGGCGCCACCGGGCCTGCCGTCGGTGCGGTAGCGGCTTGTGTGCCACGAGCACAGCCCCAGCGGTGAATCGGCCAGGTTCGGACAGACGACCGCGCCGCAGGGTCCGTAGCCGGGGCACGACTGTTCACCGCTCACCCAGGTGGCGAAGTCGCCGTCGTCCCCCTCCTTCTTGCGCGCGACCCACCGGCTCAGGTGCCGCTGACACAGCCGCAGGTCGCTGTGCGCCGCTGGCCGTCCGGGGCAGATCCGGCAGATGCTCTCCTCCGCTCCGACATGCCGGTCCAGTCCCTGGGCGGCGGCCACGAACGCAGCTCGGCCCACGCCGTGCTCGCTGTCGTGAGCCCACTGCCGCTGATGCTCCGAGCACAGGTCCGAGCCGCCCGTCCGGGTGCGCTCGCAGCTGCCGACGACGCACTCCCACCGGTAGATCGCGTGGCCGCGCGGGATCGCGATGACGTCGGGCCGGTAGACCGGGTCGAAGGACGGCCCGCCGATCAGCGCGGTCAGAATCTCCAGCCGGTCGCGGCCGACCCGGTCCGGACGCTCGGCGAACAGCGGCCGAAGGTAGTCCTGCCGCCGCATCACGCCTCACCCCAGACCGCGCGCAGGGCGGCGTCGAAGGCCGGGGCGTGAACGTCGACGTGCCCGTAGACCTCGTCGACCATCGCGGCCGAGGCCCAGCCGCCGGCGTCCCGGGCGATCAGCAGGTTGCCGTCGGACGCGTCGAGGACCGCGGAAGTGAACGAGTGCCGGAATGCGTGGGGTTTCACGAGCCCCAGACCAGCGCGTTTCCCTGCCCGGCCCAGCATCCGGCGGGCCCCGACCGGCGCCCAGGGCTGTCCGGCTCCGGGACCGTGGAGCTGGACCAGGAGCATGCCGTGCCCGGCGGTGCCGCGCGGATACTCGCCGCCGGTGAGGTACTCGAAGTAGGTGTGCACCATCGCCGGGCTGACCCGCTTGATCAGGCCGCCGGTGACGGTGCCGTGCTCGATGCGCCAGGGGTGCTTGGTCTTCGCCTCGGCCCGGTTCGGGTTGCCGGGGCGGTGGCAGACGTGGACGTGCGGTGTGCGGCACTCGCCGCAGGCCGCGTTCTCGCGCAGGTGCAGGTCCACCAGGTGCAGTCCGCAGAGCTCGCCGATCCGCAGCCCGCCGTCGGCCAGCCAGGTCACCAGCAACCGGTCCCGGGCCGAGTTCACTGTGACCAGGAGCTTCTCCCTCGCTCCGTCGGGGAGCATCTTCGGGTGCCGGCGGTGCGGCCCCGCCGGCGCGAGCGGGTTGGCGGGCAGGGTGCTCTTCACGTGCCCCAGGAACGCGCGGCGCCGGTCG
>Ga0302314_10001729_pt1 | contig 40911 bp, 31 predicted proteins | sample III_Palsa_N2_3_FD_200533 | JGI IMG/M metagenome (GOLD analysis project Ga0302314, IMG submission 200533) | Peat permafrost microbial communities from Stordalen Mire near Abisko, Sweden - III_Palsa_N2_3 | ecosystem: Environmental > Terrestrial > Soil > Palsa > Peat permafrost | place: Sweden... | reverse complement strand
CGCTGGTCAACCAGCAGCGGCTCACCGACAACGCGTGGATCAACTGGAACTTCAACGATTTCGGCTGGCTCAAGGACAACCACACGCTGTGGTACATGAGCGAGGAAACCGGCTATTCGCAGCTCTATAGCAAGACGCTCGACGGCAGTGCCAAGGCACTCACTTCCGGCAAGTTCGAGGTCAGCCATCCGCTGCTCAGCGATGACGGCAAGTGGTTCTACGTGCGCACCAACCAGGTCGCGCCGTACAGCTACGACGTCTACCGGCTGCCGGTCGGGGGCGGTGCGCTGAGCCGCATTACGAACTATCAGGGCATGGACGACTTCAAGCTGTCGCCGGATGGCAGCCAGCTGGCCGTGCTGCATTCCTCGCCGTACGTGTTTTCGCAGCTGGCGGTGCAGTCGAGCGCCGGCGGCGAGCCGCATGAGCTGACCAACACGATGAAGGCGGCGTACACCGCGCATGCGTGGATTGCACCGAAGATCGTCGAAGTGCCGTCATCGCATGGTGCCGGCGTGATCTATGCAAAGTACTACGGCCCCGCCGACGAAGCCGCTGCCGCCTCGCGGCCGGCCGTGCTGTTCGTGCATGGTGCCGGCTACCTGCAGGACGTCACGCTGTCGTCGACCTATTACTTCCGCGAGCAGATGTTCAACAACCTGCTGGTGCGGCAGGGTTATGTCGTGCTCGACATGGACTACCGCGCCTCCGAAGGTTACGGCCGCGCCTGGCGCACCGCGATCTACGAACACATGGGCCATCCGGAGCTGGAAGACCTGCTCGACGGCAAGGCCTGGCTGGTGAAGAACCACGGCGTCGATCCGAAGCGGGTCGGCATCTATGGCGGCAGCTACGGCGGCTTCATGACCGAGATGGCGATCCTGCGCGCGCCGGGCGAATTCGCCGCCGGTGCCGCGTTACGCGCGCCGGCGGACTGGACCAGCTACAACCACGAATACACCGCCAACATCCTCAATGACCCGCAGATCGATCCCGAGGCGTACAAGACCAGCTCGCCGATCGAGTTTGCCGACAACCTGCGCGACCCGCTGCTGATCGAGCACGGCCTGATCGACGACAACGTGATGGCCAGCGACTCGATCCGCCTGTACCAGCGCTTCATCGAACTGCACAAGCAGAACTTCTGGATCTCGCTGTACCCGCTGGAACGCCACGGCTTCGAGCATGCCGATTCGTGGTACGACGAATACCGGCGGATCGATGAGTTGTTCAATACGTATGTGAAGCCGGAGAAAAGTGGCAACTGATCAGCCGTAATGGTGCGCCGCATGCTGACGAAATATGTTGCCAGAGGCTTTGTGTGGCTGCTTGCGATCGCGTTGTGCGCATACGTAGTTGTATGCGCACTGCTGTTCTTGTTTCAGCGCTCATTTATCTATCACCCGACGCCTGCATCGGTGGACGCCGCGGCACAGACGATGAGCTTTCAAAGAGAGGGCGCTGACCTTGTTGCTTCGATCCATTCGGATGCGGGGTCTCATGCAGTCCTTTACTTCGGCGGCAATGGCGAGGACGTCTCTCAATCACTTCCGCTATTGGTGGACGCCTTCCCCCACACTGCGATTTACGCTTTGCACTACCGTAGCTACGGCGGCAGCACGGGCAAGCCCACAGAGAAAAATCTTGTTGCCGATGGCATGGCGCTGTTTGATGCAATCCATAAAGAGCATAAAGACGTTACGGTGATCGGCCGCAGTCTCGGCAGCGGAATAGCGATTCGTGTGACAAGCCTGCGCGCGGCATCACGCCTTGTTTTGGTGACGCCTTACAACAGCATTTTAGAACTGGCAGCCGAGCGCTTTAAGTTCTTGCCGATCAACCTGCTTTTGCAGGACAAATACGAATCGTGGCGGTTTGCACCTCGAATTTCTGTCCCAACGACGATCATCGCGGCGGAAAATGATGGCGTCATTCCGATGGCAAGCACGCAGCGATTGCTGGCCCATTTCAAGGCCGGAATTGTGTCGTTTATTGTCATACGCAATGCTGGACACAACGATATCTCGGACCATCCTGAGTACGTGCCTGCATTGCGCAATACCGTGAGTCTTGGCGAAGCCATGCATTAGAGGCAATGCTGATGCGTGGCTTAGCAACAGTCGTTTTTCTCACGCAGGGAACGGAATCATCGTGACTTCCGCGCAGGGATCAGGTGGTCTGGCGTAACCCGGCAGCTTCGCGCGCCAACAATTCGATCGCAGCCCAGTCGCCACTGGCGAGCAGGTCGGCTGGGGTCAGCCATGAGCCACCGACACAGATCACGTTGGGCAGGGCGAGGAAATCGGGCGCGCTGGCGAGGCTGATGCCGCCGGTGGGGCAGAAGCGGATCAACGGCAATGGGCTGGCCCAGGCGCCGAGCAGCTTGTGGCCGCCGGCCGGCACCGCCGGGAAGAATTTCAGATGTCGATAGCCGCGCTCGAGCAGGCTCATCGCCTCGCTGGCGGTGGCGGCGCCAGGCAACAATGGCAGCTCACTGTCGTCGGCGGCATCGAGCAGGTACGGCGACACGCCGGGCGACACGGCGAAGCGCGCACCGGCCTGTTGCGCGGCTTTCAGATCGCGCGCGTTGAGCACGGTGCCGACGCCGATAACGGCACCTTCCACTTCGGCGGCAATTGCGCGGATCGCATCCAGTGCAGCCGCCGTGCGCAGGGTGACTTCGATCGCCGGCGTGCCACCGGCGACCAGGGCGCGTGCCATCGGCACCGCGGCACGCACGTCGTCGATCACCACCACCGGAATCACCGGTGCCAGTCGCATGGTGGCTTCGACCTGTTGCTGCTTGAGTTCGATGTTGCTCATGGATTCACTCGCCAGGTGGATTTGTGTAGGAACGCACCTTGTGTGCGATGTCTTTGGGGATACGACGCAGGGCATTCGCGCACAGGGTGCGCTCCTACAGGGATTGGGTTACAACACGCCAGCGCCTAGATCGGCTGTAGTCGCGGCCTGCCGGAACAGGCCAAACAGTTCGCGGCCCATGCCGCTGTGCTGGGCGGACAGGTCGGCAGTGTGTGGCAGGCGCGCATCCAGTTCGTGGGCTTCCATCAGGACGTCCAGACGTCCGTTCACAGCGTCCAGGCGGATCATGTCGCCGTTGCGGATCTTCGCGATATTGCCGCCGGCTACCGCCTCGGGCGTCACGTGGATCGCAGCGGGAACGCGACCGGAAGCGCCGGACATGCGCCCATCGGTGAGCAGTGCGATGCGGTGGCCGCGATCCTGCAGCAGTGTCAGCGCCGGCGTGAGCTTGTGCAGCTCGGGCATGCCGTTCGCCTGCGGGCCCTGGAAGCGCACCACCGCGACGAAATCGCGATTCAGTTCGCCGCGTTTGAATGCGGCGGGCAGTTCGTCCTGATCCTGGAATACGATCGCCGGCGCTTCGATCACCAATCGATCGTCCGGCACCGACGACACCTTGATCACCGCGCGGCCGAGATTGCCCTGCAGCATGCGCAGGCCACCGTCGGCGCGGAACGGTTCATCGGTACCGCGCAGCACGCCGCGGTTGCCGCTTTGCTTCGACACCGGCGTCCAGTGCAATGCGCCGGCAGCGTCCAGTTTCGGAATCTGCGCATAGCCGTCCATGCCGGTGCCGAAGATGGTGTTCACGTCCGCATGCAGCAGGCCGGCACCCAGCAACTGGTCGATCAGGAAGGCCATGCCACCCGCTTCGTGGAACTGGTTCACGTCGGCGTAGCCGTTCGGATACACGCGCGCCAGCAGCGGGATTGCGCCGGACAGCGCGTCGAAATCGTCCCAGCGCAGTTGGATGCCGGCGGCGTGCGCGATCGCCACCAGATGCAGCAGGTGATTGGTGGAACCGCCGGTGGCGTGCAGGCCGATCACGCCGTTGATGATCGCGCGCTCGTCGACGATGTGGCCGATCGGCAGATAGCTTTCGCCGAGCGCGCTGAGCGTGTTGACCCGGCGCACCACCTCGGCGGTGAGCGCATCGCGCAGCGGCGTGTCCGGCGCGGTGAAGCTGGCACCGGGCAGGTGCAGGCCCATGATCTCCATCAGCATCTGGTTGGAGTTTGCGGTGCCATAGAAGGTGCAGGTACCGGGGGCGTGATACGACGCGGCTTCGGCTTCCAGCAGCTCGGCCTTGCTCGCCTTGCCGTCGGCCCAGGCCTGGCGCACTTTCGATTTCTGTTCGTTGGGAATGCCGCTGGGCATCGGTCCGCTGGGTACGAAGGCACCGGGCAGATGGCCGAAGCTCAAGGCACCGATCAGCAGGCCCGGCACGATCTTGTCGCAGATGCCGAGGTAGAGCGCGCCATCGAACATGTCGTGCGACAACGAAACCGCAGTGGCCATCGCGATCAGGTCGCGCGAGAACAGCGACAACTGCATGCCGGGCTGGCCCTGGGTGACGCCATCGCACATCGCCGGCACGCCACCGGCGACCTGCGCGGTGAAGCCGGCGTCACGCGCAATCTGACGGATCAGCACCGGATACCGCTCATACGGCTGATGCGCCGACAGCATGTCGTTGTAGGCGGTGATGATCGCGAGGTTGCCGCGGCGCCCGTTGCGCAGCGCATCCTTGTCCACGCTGCCGCAGGCGGCGAAGCCGTGCGCGAGGTTGCCGCAGGACAGGTGTTCGCGTTGCGGGCCGCCGCGGTCGACGGCGTCGATCCGGCGCAGGTAGGCCGTCCGCGTTTCACGGCTGCGTTCGCGCAGGCGTTCGGTGACTTCGGCAACAACAGGGTGCAACGTACTCATGCGAAAACTCCGGAACAGCGGCCGCGTCCCGTGACGCGGTAGGGCTCAGTACAAAAAGTGGGATGGCATCAAGGGCACCAGTACACCGCCACCGGCACGCGTTGCTGGATCAGCACGGCGCGTATCGGATAGTTCTTTGCCGCGTCGAGGCCCAGCCGCACATCGGCCAGCAGGTCGCCTTTCTTCTCGCCGGCAACCAGCAGGTACAGAGCGCGGGTATCCAGCAAGGTTGGCAGGCTGAGCGTGATGCGTGGTTCGCCGGCGCCGGGTGCATGCATCGGCAGCACCGGAGCGCGGCCATCCAGATCCAGTGCCTCGGCCAGATGATCGCCACCGGGAAAGAACGAAGCGGTATGCCCATCGTCGCCCATGCCCAGCACCACGGCATCGAATGGTAACGGCAGCGCGCCGATCCGTATGGTGACCGCGGCCAGTCCTTCCTCGGGCGTCGCCGCGCCGGTATACAGCGGCACGAACTGTGCGGTGCTGGCGGCATGCTGCAACAGCAGCGATTTCACCAGTTGCGCATTCGAGCGTTCGTCGCTGTCCGGTACCCAGCGTTCGTCGACCAGGGTGACCTGTACCTTCGCCCAGTCCAGCGATTCGCGCGACAGGCAGGCGAATAGTTCCTTGGGCGTGCTGCCGCCAGAAACCGCAAGCAGCGCGTGGCCGCGCTCGGCCAGCGCGGCACGTAGATCTGTGGCGACCTGTTCGGCCAACGCCACGGCCTGCGTGTGGCCATCGCTGAAACTATGGGTAGTGACGTTCGGGAGGTTGGGCATGATTGATGTAGCGCGCCTCGGCTAGCAGTCGTGGGCGCGCGTCTCGTGGGGGAGGGAGGCAAAGTCTGCCGCAGGCGTTGGTAGGCCCGGGTGAAGCGGCGGTAAAGAAGCTGGACTATTCACTGTCTTCGTTCCAGGTGCGGCCATCGCGTTCGATCAACGCCACCGCGGCGCTCGGTCCCCAGCTGCCGGCGGCGTACGGCCGCGGTGATTCGCCGCTGGCGGACCAGGCAGCGAGGATCGGGCCGGCCCAGCGCCATGCCGCTTCCACTTCGTCGCGACGCATGAACAGGGTGGGATTGCCGCGTACCACATCCAGCAGCAGGCGCTCGTACGCATCCGGTTGCTGCACGCCGAACGCTTCGGCAAAGCTCATGTCCAGTGGCACGTGGCGCAGGCGCAAGCCGCCGGGGCCGGGGTGCTTGATGGTTAGCCACAGTTTCACGCCTTCATCCGGCTGCAGCCGCAGCACCAGCCGGTTCTGCGCCAGCGGGCCAGCATCGGGATTGAAGATCGAATGCGGCACCGGCTTGAAGGTGACCACGATCTCCGACACCCGGCTCGGCAGGCGCTTGCCGGTGCGCAGATAGAACGGCACGCCGGCCCAGCGCCAGTTGGCGATTTCCGCCTTCAGCGCGACGAAGGTTTCGGTATTGGACTTGGTGTTGCCCAGCTCATCCGGATAACCGGGCACGCTGGCGCCTTCGGCCACGCCGGCACGGTACTGGCCGCGCACGGTGAGCTGGGCGGCATTGCTGTCGTCGATCGCCTTCAGTGAATGCAGCACCTTCAGCTTCTCGTCGCGCACCGCATCGGGCGCCAGTGACGATGGCGGCTCCATCGCCACCATGCACAGCAGTTGCAGCATGTGGTTCTGCACCATGTCGCGCAGGGCGCCGGCGCGGTCGTAGTACGCGCCGCGATGGCCGACACCGAGCGTCTCGGCGACGGTGATCTGCACATGATCGATGTGCCCGGCATTCCACAGCGGCTCGAACAGCGCATTGCCGAAGCGCAGCACCAAGAGGTTCTGCACCGTCTCCTTGCCGAGGTAGTGGTCGATGCGGAAGGTCTGCGATTCGCTGAAGACCTTGCCGACGGCGTCGTTGATCTGGTTCGCGCTGGCGAGGTCGCGGCCGATCGGCTTTTCCAGCACGACACGCGAGGCGCCGTGGTTGAGCCCGTACTGGCCGAGCCGCGCGCAGATGTCGACGAACAATTCCGGCGAGGTGGACAGGTAGAACACCCGGATGTGATCGGGCTGCGCCTGGATCAGTGCGGCGAACTCGGCCCAGCCCTCGTCCTTGCGTGCATCCAGTGGGCGATAGCCGACTTGCTGCAGGAAGACGTCGAGCTTCGCCGCGTCGCAGATATCGACCAGTGCCTCGCGCAGCAGCGCGCGGTAGCCGGCGTCGTCCAGTGCCTCACGAGCGATGCCGATGATCCGGCTGCTGGCCGGGATCTGGCCGTCGAGGAAGCGGTGGAACAGGGCCGGCAGCAGCTTGCGCACGGCGAGATCGCCGGTGCCACCGAAAATCACCAGGTCGAACGGTTCGACCGATTGGGAAGAAACAGTCACGCAGTCACCTCGACTCGATGCCGGATGGCGGGCAGAGGGCCTGGCGGCGCGTCTGGCCCGAGGGTGCTGACGATCGTACCAGTGAAATACCAGATCGGCTACCGCTATGCATACGAATTCATGAAATGTCGCTTGAACGGTGTTGGAGCAACTCGATTGCCGAAAACCCCACGCGTCCCCGGATCAAGTCCGAGGGAGGCTCCGCGTAGGCCACAGGCCGAAGTCGAAGGAACTTACGCGCAGTGCACTTCGACTCCTCACCACGGCGCGGGCTAAGCCCAATGCCAACGTTGTCATGAGGGGCTTGCGGTCAGTGGTTCGCTATTGGTATCTTCTGCGAATATGGAAACCGCACTGGCCAACGAATACCGCCGGATCTGCCACGACCCGGCCACGCATCAGCCGCTGGCGTACCTGCGCCTGCGCCGGGCGATCCGCAACGTGGTCGAGCACCGCGACATCGAGCCGGGTCAGGCATTGCCGAGCGAACGCGACCTGTCACAGGCACTGAAGCTGTCGCGGGTGACTGTGCGCAAGGCGATTGCCGGCCTGGTCGAGGAAGGCCTGCTGACCCAGCGTCATGGCGCCGGCACTTTCATCGCCGAACGCATCGTCAAGCCGATGTCACGGCTGACCAGCTTCACCGAAGATCTGCGCGAACGTGGCCTGTCGCCACGCTCGGAATTCTTCGAGCGCGGTATCGGCGAGGTGACGCCGGAAGAATCGATGGCGCTGAACCTGTCGCCCGGTTCGCTGGTGGTACGGCTGCATCGCGTGCGCTACGGCCAGGACGAGCCGCTGGCGATCGAGCGCAGCGTGGTGCCGGCCAGCGTGCTGCCCGATCCGATGCTCGTGCATGACTCGTTGTACGAGGCACTGGAACAGCTCAACTGCCGCCCGCGTCGCGCGCTGCAGCGATTGCGCGCGGTGTCGCTGAATGTGCAGCAAGCGCGGTTGCTGCACGTCGCCGTGGGCAGTGCGGGGCTGAGCATCGAGCGTCGCAGCTTCCTGGACGACGGCCGCGTGGTCGAGTTCACCTGCTCCTGGTATCGCGGCGATATCTACGACTTCGTCGCCGAACTGCAAACCGATTGAGACCAACCTTGGTGAGAACAGCTTGAACACAACAACTACGCCGGCCAGCGACACCTTGATGTACCGCGAAGCACACGAGGCGGCCGACGTTGTCGCGCGCCAGTTCGCTGCCAACGACAGCGTGGTGACGGCGCTGGCGGAATCGCTGCGCGCGCAGCCGCCGCGTTTCATCGTCACTTGCGCGCGCGGCAGTTCCGATCACGCCGCGGCGTATGCAAAGTACGTGTTCGAGACCCAGCTGGGCATCGTCACCGCCTCGGTGTCGCCATCGGTCACGTCGGTGTACGCAGCCCCGCAGCAATGGGAGGGCGCACTATTCATCGCGATCTCGCAGTCGGGCAAGAGTCCGGATCTGGTGCGCAATGCGCAGGCGGCGAAGCTGGCCGGTGCACGCGTGGTGGCGATGGTGAATGTCGAGGATTCACCGCTGGCGGCGATTGCCGACACGGTGATCCCGCTGCATGCAGGCCCCGAACGCAGTGTGGCGGCGACCAAGAGCTACATCGCCGCGCTGGCCGCGGTGCTGCATCTGTGCGCGCGCTGGCATGGCGACCGTGCCCTGGTGGATTCGTTGCATGCCTTGCCGGATGCCTTGCGCGCCGGCTGGGACGCTGACTGGTCGGCGTTGAGCGATGGCCTGGTCGATGCGCACAATCTGTTCGTCGTGGGTCGCGGCTTTGGCTTTGGCATCGCGCTGGAGGCGGCGTTGAAGTTCAAGGAAACCTGCGGCCTGCACGCCGAGGCGTTCAGTGCGGCCGAGGTGAAGCACGGTCCGATGGCCCTGGTCGGGCCGCATTTCCCGGTGCTGTGTTTCGCCCAGGACGACGACACGCTGGCCAGCACGCTGGCGGTTGCCGACGAGTTCCGCAAGCGCGGCGCGCAAGTTTTCGTGGCCGCACCCGGCATGCAGGGTGCCGGCATGCTTCCGGTGCTGGCTGGACTGCCGGCCCTGTGCACGCCGTTGCTGATCATCCAGAGTTTCTATCGTGCGGCGAGCGAACTGGCGTTGCGTCGCGGCTTCAATCCCGACGTGCCGCCGCATCTCAACAAGGTGACCGAAACGGTTTGAACAAACCAAAAGCATCCGTTCGCACTGAGCGTAGCTCGCGTCAGCGAGCGAAGTCGAAGTGGATGTCCGAGGAGCCCTTCGACTTCGGCCTAGCGGCCTACGCTCAGAGCCTGCCCCGGACTTGATCCGGGGTTGAACGGATGAGGTAGTTCATTGTCGACGCCCATCAGGATCCACTATGACTCTCGCCCTCACCAACGCCCGCGTACTCACCCCCGACGGTTGGCGCAACGATCTCGCCGTGTTGCTGGACGGCGAGCGCATCGTCGACCTGCTGCCATCGTCTGATCCACGCATATGCAACGCGCCCCCGCATGACCTGCACGGCGCGATGCTGTTGCCGGGCTTCATCGACACACAGGTCAATGGCGGTGGCGGTGTGCTGTTCAACGATGCACCCACGGTGGAGACGATCCGCCGTATCGGTGCGGCGCACCGGCGCTACGGCACCACCGGCTTCCTGCCGACCCTGATCAGTGACAGTGTGGACGTGATGCGCGCCGCACTCGCTGCGGTGGAGCAGGCGCTGGCCGAAGGCGTACCTGGCGTACTCGGCATCCATCTCGAAGGGCCATACCTGGCACCTGCGGGCAAGGGTGTACACGATCCGAAGTTTTTCCACACGCCCGGCAGCGAGGAACTGGCGCTGCTGTGTGCGCCGCATCGCGGCGTGCGACTGCTCACGCTGGCGCCCGAGCGGGTGCCGCTGGCCAGCATCGGCGCACTGGCCGCGGCCGGGGTGATCGTCTGCGCCGGCCATACCGCGGCCGACTACGCGACCACGCGCGCCGCACTTGCTGGTGGCGTGCGCGGCTTTACCCATCTGTTCAACGCGATGACGCCGTTCGGCAGTCGCGAACCGGGTGTGGTCGGTGCGGCGCTGGAGGATGCCAACAGCTGGTGCGGGCTGATCGTCGATGGCCATCACGTGCATCCGGCTAGCCTGCGCGTGGCGATCGCTGCGAAAGCCCGCGGCAAGATGCTGCTGGTCACCGACGCGATGCCGCCGGTGGGCGCGGATCATCCGGATTTCGTACTCAACGGCGAAACCATCACCGCAAAGGACGGCATCTGCCAGACCGCCCAAGGCGTGCTGGCCGGTTCCGCGCTGGACATGGCTGGCGCGGTGCGCAATGCAGTGCAGCTGCTCGGTTTGCCGCTGGACGAGGCGGTGCGCATGGCCAGTACCTATCCGGCCGATTTTATCGGCCTCGGCGCCAGCCATGGCCGCATCGCTGCCGGCTACCAGGCCGACCTGGTGGTGCTGGACGACGACTACCGCGTGCAGCAGAGCTGGATCGGCGGGAATAAGATGTAGCTGAAACTGAGCACGCTGCGTTTAAGGAGTAAGCGCCATGCCTTCGCGGATATATCGGATGATTGTAATAGCTGTTTCACTAATACTTTTTGTGGTGAGTCTGGTATTGCCTGCTATCAGTTATATATCAGGTCGTCCAAACCTGCTGGACGTCGGTAATCCTGCGAAAGGCCCCGGGTGGATTTTTCTTGCACTCGGATGGGCTGCCTTGGTTTTCGTCCAGGTGGCCGCAGTAGCTTGGGTTGCTAATGTGACATTTGCCGCAAGCGTGATTAACTTTGCTTGTGGTCGAGACCGCACGGCTGTACGCCTCGCTACTATCTCGATAGTTGTCGGGATTAGTTTCTTCCCGCTGTCCATTTATTTTCCGGTATTGATACCTTTTAGCGGGCAGGGGGAAACCATTTATCTACCGAAGCCCGAGATCGGCTTTGCGATGTGGGTCGTATCATTTGCGTGCGTTGGAGTAGGCGCATTTTTTATGAATCGGCGTGAGATCCAGTCACGCGACAAAGGAGCTGGTGGTTAGCTCTTGCCGTGGGGAGACGATAGAGTCGAGGGACGCGGAGGGCCTTGCCTGCCCTGCCGATGCGTGGCGTTTGCCGAAATAGCCGTCCAAAGCTAGACTTGTACGGTTCAGGTGTCCCGAAAGGCATGATGTCCGAGGGATGAAACGGGAAGCCGGTGCGTGGTGTTCAACAACACTGCAAGGCCGGCGCTGCCCCCGCAACGGTAAGCGAGATTCACGAACGGCGAATGCCACTGTGCTTGAGCACGGGAAGGTGCCGTTCCGGATATGCGGATCACCGCATGTCGCTCGCAAGCCCGGAGACCGGCCCGAACGATTCCTGGTGGCTCGCGGTGGGCGAGGCCGAACCACGCGTGTGGCGACCCTGCCTGCCCGTCGTTCTGTCTTTCTCCCTGCGTCTGCTGCCAGCTCATTGAACCCATGAGCCGTGCGCGGGTGCGCGGCCGAGGAACGACCTTGAAGAAGACCTTGCTGGCAGCAGCACTCCTGAGCTGCACGATGGCCGCCCATGCGACCGATCAGAACGACACGACCGCCCAGAACGATACGACAGCCTTTGATCCGGTGATCGTCACGGCCACGCGCACGCCGATTACCGTGGAGGATGCGCTGTCATCGGTCACCGTGATCACCCGCGCCGATATCGAGCGGCTGCAGCCGGTGTCGGTGATCGACCTGCTCACCGGCCTGCCGGGCGTGAACCTCGTGCAGAGCGGCGGCCTTGGTCAGGAGAGCACATTGTTCCTGCGCGGCACCAATTCCACCCATACGCTGGTGCTGATCGACGGCGTGCGGATCGGCTCGGTGACGGCGGGCTTCGCCTCGCTGGAGCAGATTCCGGTAGAGCAGATCGAGCGCATCGAGATCGTGCGCGGCCCGCGTTCGAGCCTGTACGGCGCCGATGCGATCGGCGGCGTGATCCAGATCTTCACCCGGCACGGTCAGACCGACGGTGGCCAGACTTTGTCGAATCCGCTGCCGTCGCTGAGCATGACCGCCGGCAGCAACGGCCTGTTCGGCAGCGAGGCGGGCTTGTCCGGCGGCGACCAGCACGCCTGGTACAACGTCAGCCTGGGCGGCGAGTACACCAGCGGCTTTCCCGGTTGCAAGTTCGGCGCGGCCGAGGCCAATGGCGGCAACGGCGCCGGCTGCTTCGTCGATGATTCGCGCGATGACGCCTACCGCAACTGGAACGGCGCGGCCAATGCCGGCTACCGCTGGGACAACGGCACCGAGCTGGCCTTCACCTGGCTGCGCAGCAAGAACGACGTGGAATATGCCGGTAGTCCCTATGGCGGCAACGACGCCGTCAACGAGCAGCGCGTGGCTGGCGTGCGGCTGAGCTTCACTCCGCTGAATATATGGAAGGTCACCCTGAATGCGGGGCAGAGCAAGGACCTCGCCACGACGTATTACCAGGGTACCTATTACGGCAGCTACTACCCGCTCGCGCAGACCGGTTATTACAACTCGCAGCGCAACCAGTTCTCGTGGCAGAACGATATCGCGCTGGCCTCGAATCAGCTGCTGACGATCGGCGTGGATTATCAGCAGGAGCACCTCGACAGCAGCACCGGCTACCTGGCCGATGACCGCAACGACACCGGCACCTATGCGCAGTACCAGGGCACGTTCGGGCGCAACGAGGTGCAGCTGTCCGCGCGGCATGACGACAACTCGCAGTATGGCGGCCACGATACCGGCGCGCTGGCTTGGGGCTACAACTTCGATCACGACCTGCGCCTGATGGCCAGCTACGGCACGGCCTTCCATGCGCCGACCTTCAACGACCTGTACTACCCGCCATACGGCGGCATCCCGTCGGCCAATCCGAATCTCAAGCCGGAGAAATCGCGTAGCGGCGAACTGGGCCTGAGCCAGAAACTCGGCATCTGGAACTGGGCCTTGAATGCCTACCAGACCGATATCGACGACCTGATCCTGCTCGATCCCAGCCAGAACTACGTGCCGTTCAACGTCAGCAAGGCGCGTATCCGCGGCCTGGAAGGCCAGCTCGGTGCGAACCTGGATGGCTGGCAGGTACAAGGCTATCTGACCCTGCAGCAACCGAAGGACGACGGTGGCGCCGGCGATGCCAACAACGGCAATCTGTTGCCGCGCCGCCCGGAGCGCACCGCGCGCATCGACATCGACCGCCGCTTCGGTGACTTCGGCGTCGGCACCACCTGGTACGCCGCCGGCAAGAGCTACGACGATGCCGCCAACCAGAACCGCCTCGGTGGCTACAGCACGCTGGCGCTGCGTGCCAGCTGGCATTTCACGGCCGACTGGCAGGTCGAGGCCAAGCTGGCTAATGCGTTCGATAAAGAGTACGAGACCGCGTACTACTTCAACCAGCCCGGCCGCACCTGGTACCTGACCCTGCGTTACAGCCCGTCCACGCACTGAGTTGTGTGCGAACCGCCGGCACGGAAGCCGGCGGCATCACAGGGCGGCACGAATAGGGAAGTCCATACCCCTGCCTTCCGACAGGGTGTGGACTTCAGGCACATACGCCGGGGCGCGAGTGCAGGCATAAAGCCCGCATGATCGAGACGTCTGCCCCTGCTGTCGCCCACGTGCTGCCTGCGGCGCAGTCGTTGTCTGTCGGCAACACCTCAGCGCTACGCTTGCTGGCCACGGAAGCGCCATGAATATCTTTGCCCCCCTGATCCGCCGGCCGGCCGGTACCTCGCTGCTAGCCCTTGGCCTGATTCTGGCTGGTTTGTGCGCCTATCTGCTGCTCGGCGTGGCGGCTCTGCCGTCGATGGAATTCCCCGCCGTGTTCGTGCAGGCCGCGCAGCCCGGCGCCAGCACGCAGACCATGGCCAGCACTGTGCTGGCACCGCTGGAGCGCCATCTGGGGCAGATCCCCGGCGTCGAGGAAATGTACGGCAATGCCTCCGAGGGTTCGGCCACGGTGATCGTGCGCTTCAACTTCGGCCGCAAGGTCGACAAGGCTGCACGCGACGTGCAGGCGGCGATCAACGCCGCTTCCGCCGACCTGCCCTCAGGCATGCCCAGCCCGCCGACCTATTTCAAGGCCGATACCTCATCGCTGCCGATCCTGCTGATCACGCTTACCTCGAACGGCATGCCGCCGGACAAGTTGTACGACCTGACCGAGACCTTGCTGGAGCCGGCGGTGGCGCAGATTCCCGGCGTGGCCCAGGTGCAGGTGTTCGGCGGGACGCCGCATGCGGTGCGGGTCGACCTGGATACCCGCGCCCTCGCAGCCAAGGGGCTGACCGCCAACGACGTCAGTAATGCTCTGATCGCCGCCAATGTGGCTTCTCCGCAGGGCATTCTCAGCGACGGCCATTCGCAGATGACCGTGCAGGCCAACGACGCGCTGCAACAGCCGGAGGAGTTCGCCAGTCTGCTGATCGCCACCAACAAGGGTGTGCCCGTGCGGCTGTCCGACGTAGCCAGGGTCTATGCCGGCCAGGAGGACAAGTATCAGATGGGCTGGTTCAACGGCGCCCGCACCGTCGCCATGCAGATCACCAAGCGGCCGGAAGCGAACGCGGTGGCCACGGTCGAGGCGATCCGCGCGAAGCTGCCGCAACTGCGCGCGTCGCTGCCGGCGAATATCGTCATCACGCCGGTGTTCGACCTTACCCAGACCACCAAGTCGGCGTTGCATGAAGTCGAGATTGCGCTGCTGATCTCGATCGCCCTGGTGGCGCTGGTGATGCTGGTGTTTCTGCGCCGGTTGCGCCCCACGTTGATCGCGATGCTCAGCGTGCCGTTGTCGCTGGCCGGTGCCTTCGTGGTGATGTGGGCGTTCGGTTACAGCCTGAACACGCTGTCGCTGGTGGCGTTGGTGCTGTGCATCGGCTTCGTGGTGGACGATGCGATCGTGGTGATCGAAAACATCGTGCGACACATGGAGCATGGCGAGGTGCCATTGGAGGCATCGCTGATCGGCGTGCGCGAGATCGGCTTCACGGTGATCTCGATCACGCTGTCGCTGATCGCGGTGTTCGCTCCGCTGCTGTTCGGCAACAACGTGCTGGTGCTGCTGCTGCGCGAGTTCTCGGTCACGCTGACCGCGGCGGTGGTGATCTCGGCAATCGTGTCCCTGACCCTCACGCCGGCGCTATGCGGACGCTATCTCAAGCGCGACCATGCCGATGACGCGCGCGCGCCGTCGCGGATCGAGCAGGCGGTGGAACGCTTCGACCGCAGCCTTCACCGGCGCTACGAACGGTCGCTGGACTGGGCCATGCATCATCGCCGCATCATGCGCTGGCAGCCGCTGATCTTGCTGCTGCTCACCTTCGCCCTGGGCGCCGCCGTGGTGAAGACTGCCGGCGGCACTTTCATGCCGGACGAGGACACCGGCCAGATTCAGGTCGACATCACCGCCGATACCAACATCTCGCCCGGCCTGATGGCCGCACGCGCGCAGCAGGTGGCGAAGATGATGCAGGCCGAGCCCGATGCGGTCGATGTGCTCACCCTGCTCGGTGCCAACGGCGGCGGCAATGTGGTGGGCAACGGCGCGACCATGTTCGTCGACCTGAAACCACGCGGCAGCGGGCCAAACGATCGCCACGAGAACATCAAGGTACTGATGGAGCGGCTCGGCAAGCAGTACGACAAGCTGCCGGACGTGAAGGTGGCGCTGAGCCCGGTGCAGTTCCTCGGCGGTGGTGGCAGCGGCGACAACGCCGGCCAGTACGAATTCCAGCTGGCCAGCAGCAATGGCGGCGATCTGCAACCGTGGGCGCTGAAGATGGTGCAGCAACTGCGTACTCTGAAAGAGTTCAAGGACGTCAGCAGCAGTTTCGACCAGGTCGGCAAGCAGCAGATGCTGAAGGTGGACCGTAACGTCGCATCGCGCTTGCAGGTCAGCATGGGTGATATCGATACGGTGCTGGAGAACTCGTTCGGCCAGCGCCAGGTGTCGGTGATCTATTCGGACATCAACCAGTACCGCGTGGTGCTGGACACCAGCGCGGCCGACTCGATCAGCGCGCAGTCGCTGCTCAACAGTTACGTGCGCAATACGCAAGGAAAGATGATTCCGCTGTCGGCGCTGGCCAGGATCGAGCCCAACCTGAGCCCGATGAAAATCCGCCATCACGATCAGCAGGAAGCGGCCACGGTGAACTACAACCTGGCCAAGGACGTGCCGCAGGATCAGGGTATCAAGCTGATCAACCAGGCCGCGCTGGCGATCCAGTTGCCGGATGGCATGCGGGTGGATTTCACCGGCGCCAACCAGCGCCTGCAACAGGCCGAGAGCAGTGGCTACATCCTGCTGCTGGCGGCGATCGTGGCGATGTACATCGTGTTGGGCATCCTCTACGAAAGCCTCGGCCACCCACTGACGATCCTGTCCACCCTGCCGGCCGCCGGTGCCGGCGCGTTCCTGGCGCTACTGGTCACCCATACGCAGCTCAGCCTGATGGCGATCATCGCGATCCTGATGCTGATCGGCATCGTCAAGAAAAACGCGATCCTGATGGTCGACTTCGCCCTGGTGGCGGAGCGAACGCGTGGCCTGTCCGCGCCCGAGGCGATTCGTGAGGCGGCACTGGTGCGTTTCCGTCCGATCACCATGACCACGCTGGTAGCGATGGGTGCGGCGCTGCCGCTGGCGATCGGTTTCGGTATCGGTTCGGAGATGCGCCAGCCGCTCGGCATCGCGATCGTCGGTGGCCTGCTGGTGTCGCAGCTGCTGACCTTGCTCAGCACGCCGGCGATCTACCTGTGGAATTACGATCGCAAGATACGCAAGGCCGCGCGTCGCGAGCGCCGTGCGGAGAAGCGTCGGCTGAAGTTGCAGCCGGCCACCTGATCTCTGATCTACGATACGGTGGATTAGGAGAGCAAGATGCGGGGTCCATTCGCTGTGTTTCGAAACGGAGATGGACTTCAGGCACATCTGCCGGGTCACTTTGACTGGCATAAAGTCGGCATGGCAGTGACGCTTGCCATTGCCGCTAGTCTGTCTACTGCCGTGGGCATGCCTGACAATGGCGGCTCGCCACTATGCTTGCGGGCCACGGAAGCGCCATGAATATCTTTGCCCCACTGATCCGCCGCCCCGCCGGCACCTCGCTGCTCGCCATCGGCCTGATGCTGGGCGGAGTATGGGCCTACCTGCTGCTGGGCGTGGCAGCTTTCCCGTCGATCCAGTTTCCCGGCGTGGCGGTGTTTGCGCAGATGCCCGGCGCGAGTGCGCAGACCATGGCCACCACGGTGGTGGCGCCGCTGGAACGGCATCTCGGGCGCATCCCCGGGATCAAGCAGATGTTTTCCACCGCCAGCGAAGGTGGCGCGCAGATCCAGATCATCTTCGACATGAGCCGCAATGCCGACAAGGCTGCACTCGACGTGCAGGCGGCGATCAATGCCGCCTCAGCCGACCTGCCGCCGGGCATGCCAAGCCCGCCCAACTACATCAAGTTCGATACCTCGCAGATTCCGATATTGCTGGTATCGCTGACTTCGAGCAGCCTGCCGCCGGACAAGTTGTACGACCTTACCGACACCTTGCTGAAACCGGCGGTGGCGCAGATCCCGGGTGTGGCGCAGGTGACGGTTTCCGGTGGCGCGCCGCATGCGGTGCGGATTGCACTGAATACCGCCACGCTTGCCAGCAAGGGCATTACCGCGAACGACGTGGCAAACACGCTGCGTGCGGCCAATGTCACCTCGCCGCAGGGCACGCTGAGCAACGGCAGCACGCAGATGACGGTGACCGCCAACGACTCGCTGCAGACCGCGCAGGAATTCGCTTCGCTGGTGATCGCCAGCAGCAACGGCATTCCGGTACGGCTGTCGGATGTGGCCACGATCAGCAGCGGGCAGCAGGACCAGTACGCGGCGGCGTGGTTCAACGGCACCCGCGCGGTGACGATGCAGATCAGCAAGCGGCCGGAAGCGAACGCCGTGGCCACCGTCGAGGCGATCCGCGCCGCGTTGCCGGGCTTCCACAACCTGCTGCCGGCCGATGTGCAGATCACCCCGATCTTCGACCTCACGCCGACCACCGAATCCGCGCTGCACGAGGTGGAGGTGGCGCTGTTGATGAGCATCGTGATGGTGGCGCTGGTGATGCTGGTATTCCTGCGTCGCGTGCGGCCCACCGTGATCGCGATGTTCAGCGTGCCGTTGTCGCTGGCCGGCGCCTTCGTGCTGATGTGGATGCTCGGCTTCACCCTCAACATCTTTTCGCTGGTGGCGCTGGTGCTGTGCGTGGGCTTCGTGGTGGACGACGCGATCGTGGTGATCGAGAACATCGTGCGCCACATGGAGCGGGGCACGGCGCCACTGCAGGCGGCGCTCGCCGGCGTGCAGGAGATCGGTTTCACGGTGATCTCGATCACGCTGTCGCTGATCGCGGTGTTCGGGCCGATGGTGTTCGGTGACAACATCTTCACCACCTTGATGCGCGAGTTCGCGGTGACCCTGATCGCCACCATCGTGATCTCCGCGCTGGTCTCGCTCACGCTCACACCGGCGTTATGTGGCAGCTGGTTGCTGCACGAACCGGAGGGCGTCCGCGCACCGGGCCGGCTGGAGAGCATGGCGGAGCGTTTCGACAACGGCATGCTGCGCATCTACGAGCGCGGGCTGGACTGGGCCATGCACCATCGCCGCATCATGCGCTGGCAACCGCCGATCCTGCTGGTCCTGACCGTGCTGCTGGCGATCGTGGTGGCCAAGGTCGCCGGCGGCGGACTGATGCCGAAAGAGGACACCGGCCTGCTGCAGGCGCAGATCACTGCCGACGCGAACATCTCGCCTGACCTGCTGGCCACTCGCACGCGAGCGATGGCGGCAGTGTTGCAGGCCGATCCGGCGGTGCTCGATGTCTCGACCATTCTGGGCGATGGCAACAGCAACGGCGCGGTGGGCAACCAGTCGTCCCTGTTCGTCGATCTCAAGCCACTCGGTGACGGGCCGGGCGAGCGGCACGACTCGGCGCAGGAAGTGGTCGATCGGCTGGACAAGTACTACAAGACGGTGACCGACCTCAACGTGTCGCTGACTACGGTGCAGTTCATCCAGGGTGGTGGACCTAGTAGCGGCGGCCAGGGCCAGTATTCGTTCCAGCTCAGCAGTAATGACGGCACTCTGCTGCAGGAACCGACCCTGCAGGTGGCGCGGGTCATGCGTGGCATGAAGCAATTCCGCGACGTCACCACCAGTTTCGACAGCATCGGCAGGCAGCAGATGCTGCGGGTGGATCGCGACGTCGCCGCGCGCCTCAATGTGGGCATGGGCCAGGTCGATTCGGCGTTGTACGACGCGTTCGGCCAGAACCAGGTGTCGATAATCTACTCGGACATCAACCAGTACCAGGTGGTGCTTACCGCCGACAGCGCCGAGTCATTGAGTCCGGCCACCCTGCTCAATACCTATGTGCGCAACTCGCTCGGGAAAATGATTCCGCTGTCGGCGCTGGCGCGGATCCAGCCCGGCATCGCGCCGGTCACCATCAGCCACTACAACCAGCTCGAGTCGGCCTCGCTCAACTACAACCTCGCCAAGGGCGTCACTCAAGCGGATGGCCTGAAGCTGGTCGACCAGGCGATCTTTGCCGCCAAGCTGCCGCCTGGCGTGCAGCAGAAGTACACCGGCGACAACCAGAACCTGGTCGACACCTTGAACAATGCGCTGATCATGCTGCTGGCGGTGATCCTGGTGATGTACGTGGTGCTGGGCATCCTCTACGAGAGCCTGATCCATCCGCTGACCATCCTCTCCACCTTGCCGGCGGCGGGCATGGGCGCGTTCCTCGCGATGCTGGTCACGCATACCCAGCTCACCCTGATGTCGGTGATCGCGGTGCTGATGCTGATCGGCATCGTCAAGAAGAATGCGATCCTGATGGTCGACTTCGCCCTGGTCGCCGAACGCGAGCACGGCCGCACGCCGCCGGAAGCGATCCGCGAAGCCGCGCTGGTGCGCTTCCGTCCGATCACCATGACTACCCTGGTCGCGATGGGCGCCGCGCTGCCGCTGGCGGTCGGTTTCGGTTACGGCTCGGAGATGCGCCAGCCGCTCGGCATCGCCATCCTCGGCGGCCTGTTCGTGTCACAGCTGCTGACCCTGCTCAGTACCCCGGCGATCTACCTGTGGCAGCACGACCGCCGCGAACGCAAGGCGAAGCGCAAACAGCTGCGCGCCGAGATCCAGCGCCAGCGTTCGCTGCAACAGCAGATGCCAGCGCTGCCGAAATAACCGCACGGTGCTGCCGCGTGGCGGCACCGTGCCGGCACCGTGCCGCGCTCACCCCGCTTCCGCCGGCCGCGCCGCGCCGATGCTGCGCAGTGCCGGACTAGTCATGCAGCAGAGCGCGATCGCGGTCAGCGTCAGTCCCGCGCCGACGAACAGCGTCGGCAGCGAGATGACTTTCAACAGGCTGCCGGCGATCGCCGCCGACAGCGGGCCGAGGCCCATGAAGGTGAACATCAGCACGCTCATCGTGCGGCCCATCATTTCCGGAGCCACCCGGCGCTGGATCCAGCTGACGATGGCGATCTGCGCGATGCCGCCCAGCATGCCGGTGGCGATCAGCAGCGCGGCGCCGCCCACGGTGGAGTGATCCAGCGCCAGCGTCGCCAGCGCCAGTCCGGCGAGGCTGTCGATACCCAGCACCATCAGGCCCAGCCGGCCACGTACCAGTTTGGTGACCGTGCCGGAAAGAAAACTGCCCAGCAGCATGCCAACGCCGTTCGCGGTCATCAGGATGCCCAGCGAGGCCGCACCCAGATCCAGCTGTGTATCCGCGAACACCGGCAGGCCGACCTGGATCGGGCCGCCGACGAACACCGACACCACCGCCGCGTAGAGGATGAAGGCGCGCAGCGGCAGGTCGGCCCAGATTTGGCGGATACCACTGGCGACGTTGGCCAGCACGCTGCCGACCGGCGTCTTCGGGTGGTGGTCGCTTTGGATGCGCACCAGCATCAGCGAGCCGAGCGAGAACACAAAGCTCACCGCGTCGATGCCGAAGGCGAGTCCGAGGCCGGAGGCATCGGCCACGCCGTTGCCGTTGCCAGCATGGGCTCCGACGCTGATCAGCAGTCCGGCGATCGCCGGGCCGACGATCATGCTCAACTGGCGCATGCCCATGAACAGCGCATTGGCCGGCTGCAGCTGTTGCGGTTCCACCAGCTGCGGCAGGATCGCCGAACCCGCCGGATAGGTAAACGCAGTGGACAGGCCGATGCCCAGCGCGATCACGTAGATCATCCACATCTGGATCCCGCCGGCCAGCACCAGCAGCGCCAGCAGGCTGACCAGCAAGGCGTTGACCGCGCGCGCAGCCAGCAGCACGCGCCGTGGCGACATGCGATCGACCACCGCGCCACCAATCAGCATGAAGGCGGCGCGCGGCAGCGCCATCGTGGCCAGTACCAGACCAAGTGACGCTGGATCACCGGTGAGTTTCAGCACCAGCCACGGCAACGCCACCAAGGTGAACTGGTCGCCGATCGCCGAGATCGTGCTGCCGCCGAACAGCAGGGTGAAGTTGTGGTTGGCGAACAGCGAGCTGCGCGGAGAGGGCTGCATCGGGAATTCCTGGCGCGGCAGTTTGCGAGCTGTCGCCATGGTGGAAGTGAATTTGGAAAAGCAGTGCTGCGGCAGCGATGGTGCGAGTCAGCTGGCGGGCCCCTCATCCCACACGTCCGTGGTCAACCGGCGCAGATGATCGCGCACATCGACTGGCCACGGTTCGGTCAGCGTGATGAAACGTTCGCGGTCGTGCCGGTAAAACGCCCGCGATGCTTCCTCGTGACCGACAAAATCACCGGTCATCGCGAGCATGAAACGGTCGACTGCTTCCATCGCGTGCCGTGCACGGTCTTTTGCGCCATGGCCACGCAAGGCCTGCTCGACCAGTCGCCGCAGCACCGCCGAGGCACCGCCCGGCTGCTGGCCAAGCCAGTCCCAGTGACGCGGCAGCAGGGTGACCTCGCGTGGAACCACGCCCAGCTTCGGTCGGCCCGGGCCGCGTGCGGCCGGTTCCGGTACGGCTTCATTCTGCGGCAGACGCGCCAGTACCTGGTGCTCGGTGCCGCGAAAATCCACTTCGATCTGGCGGCTGTCGCGGTAGTCGAAAATCAGCAGGGGATCATGCACGCCGGCATCGTGCACTTGCTTCACTGCACGGACCACGTCGGCCAGCGCGCCGTCGGCAATCAGGCGATTACCGATGAAGGCAGTGCAAACGGGGTTATCGCGGCGAGGCATGCGCTTTGATCTGGTGGGAACAGGCGACTTATTTTTACCCGGATCAAATAAACTGTCAATAACACCCGGGTAAAACAGTCCCGCTGCGGCCCGGAGGTTATGCGCATGCCGCTCTGGGCATGTCGTTGGGGCGTCTGACGAAACACTGCGTTCACCTGGCGCGCCCATGTGCTTCACCTGAGCGCGACGCGGGCTTAGTAAACTATCGGGTACACAAATTCATCACGCCCCTATCCTCATAGGTTCCTCATGCATTTGCCTACCAACTCACTGCGCTTTGCCCTCACGCTCTCCCTTGTTTCGCTGGCCTTGCCTGCGGCGGCCGACACACGCCTGGAAATCCAGGATGGCGTCAGCTACATGGACAGTGCCGCCGTGGACACGGCTTTTGTCGAAGGCATATTTGACGAACATCGCATCGGCAACAGCCGCTTCAGCTGGTCGCCGGATGTCTCGCTGGGCTGGCTCGATGGCCGTGACATCTCTAACTACGACAACTACCGCTACGACGGCCACCGCTACAGCACACGCGACCAGATCTGGCTGGCAGCGGGTGGAGCACGCATCCGCTATGGCGATCCGGGCGATTGGTATCGGTCGCTGTTCTTCAGTTTCCAGCCAGCCCTGCATACGGGGCGCACGCTGGCGCTCAGCTCTCCGTACGAATTCGTCAGCACGCTGGGCTGGCAGGGACGACGCTTCAGCGTGCTGATCCGGCATATCTCCAACGGTGATCTGCACTTTCCCAATCGCGGTGAAACCATGGCCTTGGTGGGCGTGGGCTTCGATCTGTAGGCGCTGGTAACCGGCAGATACGAAAGCGGCGGGTTCTGGCCCGCCGATTTCGTGATGCGCAAAGGTATTCCGCGTTCTGCTCAGTGGCCGCCTGCGGCGGCACCGGCTTTCGCGCTGAACGGGGGTTTGGCCAGCCAGATCACGAACACCAAGCCGATGAAGACCAAGCCCAACATCCGAAAGAGTTCGTTGAACGAGATCTGAAAAGCTTGCTGGGTAATCATTCCATTGATAACGCTGCCGCCAAATTGAACATTGCCCTGGCCGAGCTGGCTTATCGCCGCCTGCGCGGTGGGGCTGTAGGGGGTGATGGTCTGTGCCAGTTGCGCGTGATGCAGCACCGCGCGACGATCCCACAGCAAGGTGGTGAGCGAGGCCGCAAAACTGCCGCCGAGCGTGCGCAGGAAGGTGGCCAGCCCGGAACCGGAGGCGATCTCGTTCTGCTTCAGATCGGACAGCAGGATGGTCAGGATCGGCATGAAGAACAGCGCCACACCGAGGCCTTGCAGCAGTTGCACCATTGCCACGTGGTAGAAATCGATATCCAGATAGAAGCCGGATCGCATGAAACAGGTCACGCCCATCACCACGAACGCCGCAGACGCGAGCGCGCGCAGGTCGAAGTGTGTGGCGTATTTGCCGACGAAGAAGGTCAGCAGTACCGGGATCACGCCCAGCGGCGCGGTGGCGTAACCAGCCCAGGTCGAGGTATAGCCGAGGTTCTGCTGCAGCCACAACGGCACCAGCAGGCCGATCGCGAAGAATGCCGCGTAGGCGAGCACCAGCGCCAGCGTGCCGGCACTGAAATTGCGGTGGCGGAACAGCCTGAGGTCGACGATCGGATCCTTGTCGGTGAGTTCCCAGATCAGGAAGATCGCGATACTGATGGCCGAGATGATGCTGGTGACGATGATGAAGGTGGAGTTGAACCAGTCATCGTCGTTGCCCTTGTCGAGCACAATCTGCAGTGCGCCCACGCCGATGATCAGCGTGATGAGGCCGACGTAGTCGATCTTCGGGCGCGTGGTCGTCTCCGTGCGTCCCTTCATCTGGTTCGCCACCACCATGCTGGCGAAGATGCCGATCGGTACGTTGATGAAGAAGATCCACGGCCACGAATAGTTGTCGGTGATCAGGCCGCCGAGGATCGGACCGGCGATCGGCGCCACCACCGTCACCATCGCCAGCAGCGCCAGCGCCATGCCACGTTTGGCCGGTGGATAGATACCAATCAGCAGACTTTGCGTGATCGGATACATCGGCCCGGCCACGGCGCCCTGGATTGCGCGGAACACGATCAGCATGCCCATGCTCTGCGAAATGCCGCACAGGAACGAAGTCAGCGCGAACAGCAGGGTAGACCAGACAAACAGCGTCACTTCGCCGAAACGGCGGGTGAGGAAGCCGGTCAGTGGCAGCGAGATCGCCATGCTCACCGCGAACGAGGTGATCACCCAGGTGCTCTGGTCGTTGCTCACGCCGAGGTTGCCGGCGATGGTCGGCAACGACACGTTGGCAATCGTTGTATCCAGCACCTGCATGAAGGTAGCCAGCGACAGACCGATCGTGCACAGCGCGAGATTGGGTGGGCGGAATTGGGCGGTCATCGGTATCTGTCGTTAAATGGATTCGTGCCGGCTGGATGATTTGCCCCTCCCCCTGCTGGCAGGGGGAGGGTGGGTGGGGGTGCTTTTGACTTTGCGGCGAAGAGCGACCCCTCCCCAACCCTCCCCTGCTGTGCAGGGGAGGGAGTTAATTATTTACCGCCAGCCATGTTGGCGTGGATGATCTCTGTGATCGCCACGTCAGCCTTGGCCAGTTGCTGCTTGTAGATGTCGGTGCTGAATGCCGGCTGCGTCGGCGATTGCTGCGCCAGCGTGGGGCCGCTCTGGTCATGCAGGCTGACATCCACATTCAGTGACATGCCCAGCCGCAGCGGATGTTGATCGAGCTGCCGCGGATCGGTGAAGAAGACGCGCACCGGGATGCGCTGCACGATCTTGATCCAGTTGCCGGTGGCATTCTGCGCCGGCAACAGCGAGAACGCGCTGCCGGTGCCAACGCCGAGGCTCTGCACCTTGCCCTTGTACTTCACCGCGCTGCCGTAGACATCGGATTCGATTTCCACCGGTTGCCCGATGCGCATCTTGGTGAGCTGGGTTTCCTTGAAGTTCGCATCCACCCACACGCCATGCAGCGGCACCACGGCCATCAGCGGCGCACCCGGCTGCACGCGTTGGCCGACCTGCACCGAGCGTTTGGCCACATAGCCGTCCACCGGCGCCACCAGGGTGGCGCGCACGTCGTCGAGGAACGCCGCGCGCAACCTGGCCGCCGCAGCCTGCACATCAGGATGCGAGGCGACCACGGTGTCGTCGACCAGCACCTTGCTGGTCTGGTACTGCTGCTGCGAGGTGATCAGGCCGCTTTCCGCACTGGTCAGCGCGTCGCTGGCGTGCGACAGCTCTTCGGCCGAGATGGCGCCGGACTTGGCCAGTGCGACGCGCCGGTTGTAGTCGGCACGCGCCTTATCCACTGCGATCTTGCGCTGGGCCACATCGGCTTGTGCGCCGTTGACGTTGCTGTAGAGCCCGCGCACCTTGCGCACGGTATTGGCGAGATTGGCCTTCGCCTCGGCCAGCGCCACGTCGGCGTCGCTCGGATCGAACTGCACCAGCACCTCACCAGCGTGCACCAGGTCGCCATCGTCGGCGCCGATGCTGACCACGGTGCCGGCAATCTGCGGGGTGATCTGCACCACGTTGCCGTTGACGTAGGCATCGTCGGTACCTTCGTACCAGCGGCCGTCGAGGAAATACCACAGCGCCCAGGCGATGATGCCGAGCACCACGATCAGGCCGAGAAGGCGCAACAGCAGGCCACGTGAGTTCTTCGCAGGCGCTGCCGCATTCGGGGCCGCCGCGTTCGGTGCTGCGGTATTCGAGGCCGCCGTATTTGGGGATGGGACGGCCGTGTTTTCGGCCGGGATGGAAGTCTGGCTGGACATGTGTCTGCCTCAGGAACGAGTAGATGGGGAGGTGGCGGATACGGCGGCATCGCCGGCTTGCGGCCGGTAGCCGCCGCCGAGGGCCTGGATCAGTTGCACGGAAAGATCGACCTGCTGCGCGTGCAGCGCAGCCATGCGCTGTTCGGCGACCAGCAGCTCCTGGCGCACGCTGAGTGCCTCCAGGTAGCTGCCGATGCCGGCCTTGTAGCGCTGCTCAGCCAGCTTCCACGCATCGTTGGCGGCATCGAACGCACGCTGCTGCGCATCGACCTGTTGCTGCAGCGAGTTGAGCGCATCGTAATCGTCGGATACTTCGTTGAGCGCCTGCACCAGCGTCTGGTTGTACTGCGCCGCGGCGTAGTCATACTGCGCATCCTTGCTGTTCAAGTTGGCGCGACGACGACCGCCGTCGAAGATCGGCAGGCTGATCGCCGGCGCGACTTCGTAGAAGCGGTTCGGCAAAGCGAAGAGATTGCCGCCGCCGAGACCGATCAAGCCGGCCAGCGCACCGATGTTCACGTTCGGCAGGAATTCGGTCTTGGCCACCTTGATGTCCTTGGCCGAAGCCTCGACACGCCAGCGCGCGGCTACCAGGTCGGCGCGATGGCCAAGCAGATCCACCGGCACATCGGACGGCACGATCAACGCGCCCGGCGGCAACAATTGCGGACGACCGATATCGAGCCCGCGATCCGGCCCCTTGCCGAGCAACACCGACAATGACGAACGCGCCGCATCGATGGCGCGATCGGCCAGGGCCTTTTGCCCTTGCGCGCTGGCGACTTCGGAATCGCTCTGCTTGAGCTGGATCTGGTTGTCGATGCCGGCGACCACGCGCTGGTGCGTCAGGTCACGCGCCGCGCTCGCACGCTGCAGTTCGGCCGTCGCCACATCCTGCTGCGCAAAGGCGTAGCCCAGCTGCGCATAGGCGCGTGCCACATTCGTCGACAGCTCGATGCGTGCAGCCTGGGCATCGATCTGTGCAGCGCGTGCCTGGCCCAGCGCTGCTTCCCATGCGGCGCGCTGGCCGCCCCACAGATCCAGGCTCCAGTTGAAACTGCCGTATACGTACTTGGCCGCGCCGAGATGCCCGCTGCCCAGCGCGGGGACCGAGGTCGGAATGCGCGCTTCCGCTACGCTGGCGCCCACATTCAGGGTCGGTTGGCGCGCAGCCTCGGCGGCGCCGGCCTCAGCCTGAGCGCTGCGCGCGCGCGCGTCAGCCATGGCGAGTGTCGGATTGTCGTGCAGCGCCTCGGTGATCAGCGTATCGAGCTGAGGATCGCCCAGCCCGGTCCACCAGTCCTGCTTCGGCCACGCCGCGGCAGACACCTGCACATGGGCCAGGCTGCGCTCGGCCTTGAGTGTGGAGGGGTCGATCGGCGTGCCGTCCGGGTGCAGGCCGCCGCTGCTGGCGCAGCCGGCCAACGTGAGAGTCAGGGTGGTGGCAGCCGCAAGGAGATGCAGACGCATGGATTGATGTCCGGTAAAGATGAAGTCAGTTTTTGTTGCGAAGCGCGTGCAGCACGCGCTCCAGGTAGTCGTGCAATTGCGTTTGTTCGGTGTCGTCCAGCGAGCGCTGGGCGGCATTCATCACGCGCTGGCTGCAAACGGAGGCGGTGTTCTGCCATACCGTATTGCCTGCCTCGGTCAGTTCGATGCGCAGTGCGCGGCGATCCTGTTCGTGTGGCGAGCGGCGCAGATAGCCCTTGCGCTCCAGTTGGTCCAGCTGGCGCGTCATCGCGCCACCATCCAGCTCCACCGCGCGGGCCAGTTCCGTCGCCGACACCGCACCCAACTGCTGTGACTTCTTCAGGATCAGGTACTGGGTAAAGCTGAGGTCCAGGCCCTTGCTGGCGAGCTCGGCCTCGATCGCACGCACCATTTCGGCGCGCACCATGGTCAACAACATGCCCAGGCTTGGCGCGTGGGATTCGTTGGTAGCGGACAGGGTTGAGGGGTGGTCGTTCTGCTTCATGCCGGCATTCTATTGCCGAAATTATATTTGTCAAGGCAAATACATGCATGTTTATGTTTGTTACAGCAAAAAGACTGGCCGGGTCTGCTGGAAATCAGTTCCACGGCCTTCCAGTTCGTCGGCTAGCCAGGTGCGCATAGCCGGATCACGCAATTCGAACAGCTCGAATACGCCCAGTGCCCGCAGCGCCGGCAATTGCGCCAGCAGTCGTGGCTCCATCGCCCGGCGGACCGGCTCGGGAGTGGCGGGGTCGAGCATCTGGTGGGCACAGGCGACAAAGGTTTCCAGCGGGGATGCCGCCGGTTTGGACTTCATGGTGAGCAGCTTGGTCGTAGACATCGGATCATCCTGGGTTCGAGACGTGGCCATGCGCAGGCGTGTGCAGCAAGGACGCATGAACGGCACGCGGCGTGACGGCGAGGGCATCACGGCTGGACGAGGAAACCGCGAGCGGCGGCAGCGGCAGGGAGGTTCCAGTCAGGCGTCGACCGGATGCGTAACAGCTTAGGCAGACCCGCTGTAATCTGATAACGTTATTTGGTCAACTTATGTCGAGAACCGGCCATGTCAGCTTCCAAGGAGCAGGTCCACGAACTGATCGAGCAGGTCGGTGGCCCCGCGCTGATCGCCTATAGGATCGATCGTGAAGCCGCCAGCGAATACGGCGAGGACACCCAGACCTACGACTGGCATCGCCATCTGCGTGGGCAGTTCTTCTGCGTCGAGAGCGGCCTAGTCCACGTGCACACCGAACATGGTTCGTGGATGCTGCCGCCGCACCGTGCCGGTTGGATGCCGCCGGGCGAGCTGCATACGGTCAGCATCAGCGGGGTGATGAGCGGCTGGGGCGTGTTCATCACGCCGGATATCGACCACGGCCTGCCCACGCGTCCCTGCGTGATCGGCATCACCGAGCTGCTGCGGGCGCTGGTGCACCGCGCCAGCTCGTGGACCTGGAACGAGCGGCTGGACGCCGAGCAGGAACGGGTGATGGCGGTGCTGCTGGACGAGATGCGCCGCGCGCCGCACGAACCATTGCACCTGCCGATGCCGCTCGACCGCCGGCTGCTGCGCATCGCCCAGGCCGTACTCGAGCAGCCGCACGACAACCGCAGCCTGGAGGACTGGGCCACCTGTGCCGGGCTGTCCGCACGCAGCCTCAGCCGGCTGTTCCGCGCCGAGACCGCGCTGAGCTTTGCGCAATGGCGCCAGCAGGCGCGACTTAGCCGCGGCCTCGAGCAGCTAGCGGAAGGCACGCCGGTGGCCGTCGTCGCCGACGCCCTGGGCTATGTCAGCGTAAGCGCCTTCGTGGCGATGTTCCGGCGCAATTTTGGCCAGCCACCGGCACGTTATTTCGCGGGCCGGCCGTTGCCGGCCTGATCGCGATCACGTCCGGATATAAGTCGCCTTTATCGCCACGATCACTAAAACTCCATTGGCTAATCGGACAAGCCGGACATAGCATGCGTGAACACTCATTCCGCGAGGTCGCCATGTTCCGTTCCTTCGTCTCGATCCTGTTTGCCCTCAGCCTGCTGCCCGCGGTGGCACTCGCCAGCGACGGTTTCTGGCAGACCCCCACCATCGCTGGCGCCGGCAAGATCCACTCATTGCCGCAGGCGGCCTATCAGCCGGATCGCAATGCCACCTACAAGGTGGTGTTCAGCCTGAGCAAGGAGGGTGACAAGCCCGATCAGGTGAGTCCGTCACTGGATCACGTGGCGCGCGCAGTGAATCTGTACGTGAGTGCGGGCGTGCCGCTCGACCACCTGAAATTCGTGGCGATCATCTCCGGTGCGGCGACCCCGATCGTGTTGAACAACGCGCAGTATCAGAAGCTGCATGGCATCGACAATCCGAACCTGCCGCTGATCGAACAGCTGCGCAAGGCGGGCGTCGATATCGCGGTGTGCGGCCAGGCCGTCGCCGAACATCAGTTCAAATACGACTGGATCGATTCGCACGTCACACTGGCGCTGTCTGCGCTGACCACGGTCACCGTGCTCGAGCAGCAGGGTTATGCCTTGATGCCACTGTGAGCCACACGGTGCCGGGGAAATACATGATGCGATATTTTGCTTTGGGGCTGCTGCTGGCCGTCACGTTCGGCGTCAGCGCGGCTGACCGGACCGACTTCCTGCCGCCGTGGAACCCGCCGCCAGCGGGTCTACAGTTCAGCGTGCCGCCGGTGGATGCGATCGCCGACCTGCATGGCGACATCGTCGATCCGCAGCTGGTGCTGTTCTTCGCAGGCAACCAGTTCATGGTGGTGCATGATCTGCTGGAGGCGTTCAAGCAGGTGCATCCGCAATACCAGCGGATCTACGCCGAGACGTTGCCGCCGGGCATCCTCGCCAAGCAGATCGAGAGCGGCGCGCTGGTGATGGGCAACCTGCGCATCACGCTGAAACCGGACATCTATACGGCCGGCAAGGGCGCCATCGCCGACAACCAGAAGCAGCACGACTGGTTCGCCGACACCTATGACTACGCGCGCAACCCGCTGGCGATCCTGGTGGCGAAGGGCAATCCGAAACACATCACCGGGCTGGCCGATCTCGGTCGCGCCGACGTGCGCGTGAGCATGCCGAACCCGGCATGGGAGGGCATCGCGAAGCAGATCGAGGCGAGCTATCGCAAGGCCGGCGGCGACGCGCTCGACCACACCATCATGGACAGCAAGGTGAAGGACGGCAGCACCTTCCTTACCCGCATCCATCATCGACAATCGCCGCTGCGCATATTGCAGGGCGACTCGGACGCGGCGCCAGTATGGTCGACCGAGGCATATTTCCAGCAGCAGATCATGCATTTCCCGGTCGAGACCGTGACGATTCCCGCGACCCAGAATGTCACGGCCACCTATACCGCCGCACGCATGAAGGACGCGCCGCACGCACAGGCCGCGAAGGATTTTCTAGCGTTCATGCAGAGTCCCGCCGCACAGGCGGTGTACCGCAAGTACGGCTTCCTGCCGGCACACTGAGGATGGACGAAATGCGCCGCGGCGATTCACGAACGTTGTTGCTGGGCCTCGGCCTGCTCGTCGCCACGGCGCTGCCGGTCGGCGCGGTACATGCCGTCGATGCGGCAGCGATCACGACGCAAGGCAACGGCAACGGCGCGGCGCCGTGCATGGCCTGTCATGGCGTCGATGGCGGCGGTCAGGCCAGCGCCGGCAACCCACGACTGGCCGGGCTCGATGCGGCCTATCTGCAAAAGCAGCTGGATGATTTTGCCAGCGGCACGCGCACGAGTCCGGTGATGCAGGCCACCGCGACGGCGCTCAGCGAAGATGAGCGCGCGGCGCTGGCGACTTACTACAGCAAGTTGCCGATTCCGCCCGCGCTGATGAAGCCGGCCACGCCGATGCCGGCGACGGACAGCGTCGGTGCCGTACTCGCCACCCGCGGTCGTTGGGATCAACAGGTTCCGGCATGCGTGCAATGCCACGGCCCTGCTGGCATAGGCGTGGGCGCGCATTTCCCGCCGCTGGCCGGGCAGCCGGCGGTGTATATCGAGGCGCAGCTCAAGGCATGGCAACAGGGCACGCGACACAACGATCCGCTGCAGCTGATGCAGCATCTGTCGAATGCGCTCAGCGCGCAGGACATCAGCGCCGTGGCCGACTGGTTTGCCGCGCAACCGCTGGACGCGAAAGGGGCCACGCCATGAAATCCCTGCCTGCTTTGCTGGCTGCGACCATCGCGATATGCGCGTTGAATGCCTGCTCGCAGAAAACATCTACTCCGGTTACCGCCAATACGGCGCCAGCTGCATCAGGCACAGTCGCAAGCAGCGCCGCCGTCAAGCCGGCATCGCCAGCATTTACGCCGCCATCGGAAACAGACATCCCCAGCGGCCCTCTTGGCGATGTGATCCGCCAGGGTCGCGCTATCTTCACTGACACGCCGACGCATGCCAGCGCGTATGTCGGCAACACGCTCAGCTGCAGCAACTGTCATCTGGACGCTGGCCGGCTGGCGAACTCCGCGCCGTTGTGGGGTGCGTACGGCATGTATCCGCAGTACCGCAAGAAGAACGGCCAGGTGAACACGTTCGGCGAACGCCTGCAGGGCTGCTTCCGTTTCAGCATGAATGGCAAGGCGCCACCGCTGGACAGTGCGGAAATCGTGGCGCTGGAAACCTATTCCTGGTGGATGGCGAAGGGCGTGCCGGTCGGTGTGAAGTTGAAGGGCGCCGGTTATCCCAAGCAGGATTTCAAGCCGCCGCAGCCCGCCGATTACGCGCGCGGTGAAAAGGTCTACACGGCAAGTTGCGCGCTGTGCCATGGTGCCGACGGACAGGGTCAGCAGGTGGCCGGCCGCAACGTGTTCCCGCCACTGTGGGGGCCGCAATCATTCAACTGGGGCGCCGGCATGCACGAGCTGGACAATGCCGCCGCCTTCATCAAGGCGAATATGCCGTTGAGCCGTGGTGGCAGCCTGAGCGATCAGGACGCGTGGGACGTGGCGATGTTCATGGATGCGCACGAGCGTCCGCAGGATCCGCGCTACACCGGCAATCTCGCGGAAACTCGCGCGAAGTATCACGACACGCCGGAATCGCTGTACGGCACCGCGGTCAACGGACAGCTGCTGGGATCGCATCCGGCGCAACCATGAGGCCGTGGCATCCGGGGAATAGCCAATGCAACCGAAACGACTCAGCGCGACACTCAGCGTCGCCACCCAGATCGGGGTGGAAGACGTGGCCACACTCGCCGCGCAAGGCTTCCGCAGCCTGATCAACAACCGTCCCGATGGTGAGGCTGCCGGGCAGCCGGACAGCGTGCTGATCGCCACCATGGCGGCACGGCACGGCATGACATATCGATATCTTCCGGTGATCTCCGGGCAGGTGCAGGACGCCGACGTGGAAGCGTTTGCGCAAGCGCTGGCTGTGCTGCCGACACCGACGCTGGCGTTCTGCCGTACCGGCACGCGCTGCACCATGTTGTGGGCGCTCGACGCGGTGCGCCGCCAACCGGTGGAGGACGTTTTGCATACAGCGACGGTGGCCGGATATGACCTCGGTGGGTTGCGGCCACGCCTGCAACAGGCCGCTTCGTGTTGAGCATCTGGCTGCCTGACCTGCTCGCCGTCGTGTGCGGTTCGCTGGTCGGCTTTTCGCTGGCGCTGATCGGCGGCGGCGGTTCGATACTGGCCACGCCGTTGCTGCTGTATGTAGTTGGTGTACGCGATCCGCATCTGGCGATTGGCACCAGTGCGGTGGCCGTCGCGGTGAATGCGTTCGCGAATCTGATCCCGCATGCGCGCGCCGGCCACGTGCGCTGGAAGGCGGCCTTCACGTTTGCCGCGACCGGGGTGATCGGCGCTTTCGTCGGCTCGACCCTTGGCAAGCTGGTCGATGGCCAGCGCCTGCTGGTGCTGTTTGCCGTGCTGATGCTGGTGGTGGCTGCATTGATGCTGCGCGGCCGCCGCGATGGTGGTGCGGACCGTTATCCATTGCCGCACATGTTTCCGCGGCTGGGCGCGGTGGGTTTTGGCGCAGGCGGCCTGTCCGGCTTCTTCGGCATCGGCGGCGGCTTCCTGATCGTGCCGGGACTGATGTTCGCCAGCGGCATGGCGATCATCGAGGCGATCGGCACCTCGCTGTTTTCGGTCGGTGCGTTCGCCACCACCACTGCACTTAACTACGCCGCCTCGGGCCTGATCGACTGGCGCGCGGCAGCCGGGTTCATCGCTGGCGGTATCCTTGGCGGCTGGCTCGGTGCGCTTGGCGCACATCGGTTGGCGAAAACTCGCGGCACGCTGCATGTAGTCTTCGCGCTGGCGATCGTCGCCGTCGCCGTGTTCATGCTGGTCAAGAATCTGCGCGGGTGACCGACGCATGACGGGAGTGTCGGGGTGATCTACGTATTGCTGAGCGTCATCTGCAGCGTGCTGGTGTCGGTACTGCTGAAGCTGGCGCGGCGCTTCGAGGTCGATGTGGGCCAGGCGATCGCCTGGAACTATGTGGTGGCCGGGGCGCTCACCGCATTGCTTTTGCAGCCGTCGCTGTCGAGCTTGCGCGAGCCGGGTGCGCCATGGCTCGCCTTGGCGGGGCTGAGCGTGTTACTGCCGACGATCTTTCTTGCGCTGGGTGCATCGGTGCGGCACGCCGGCATCGTGCGCAGCGATGCGGCGCAACGGCTGTCGCTGTTGATCTCGCTGCTGGCGGCATTCGTGCTGTTCGGCGAGCAGCTCAGTGGACTCAAGGCCGCCGGCATCGCGCTGGGCCTGCTGGCGCTGTTGTGCATGGTGTGGCGTAACGGGCAGGGCACAATCAACAGTGGTAGCGCCGGCTGGCTATATCCGCTGCTGGTGCTGGGCGGTTTCGGCGCGATCGACATCCTGTTCAAGCGCGTGGCGCTGGCCGGTGTGCCGCTGGGAGCATCGCTGCAGGCAATGTTTGCGCTGGCGCTGCTGGTTGCGTTCGCGCTGCAGCTATGGCGTCGCTTGCGTGGCCATACCCGCTTTACCATGCGCAGCGCGTTGGGTGGCGTGGCGTTGGGATTGGTCAATTTCGGCAACATCCTGTTCTACCTGCGCGGCCATCGCGCGTTGCCGCAACACCCGGCGCTGGTGTTTGCCAGCATGAACATCGGCGTGGTGGCGCTGGGTGCGCTGATTGGCGTGCTGGTCTTTCGCGAGCGGTTGAGCCGACTCAACCTCGGCGGCGTGCTGCTGGCCCTGTTGGCGATCGTGTTGATTGCACGCAGCTAGCATCGCGCTGCGAGAAGGTGACTTCTGGGATATGAAAGCGCGTGGCATCGATGCCTATGCTGCAGGCTCCCCGGGGTGCGTTGCGCCTCTGCCAGCTGAGGATGTACCCGTCCATGCGTAAACTTCCCCTTGCCGCGGCCCTTGCCGCCCTGCTGCTCAGTACTGTTGCGATCGCCGCCTCCGACAAGAAGGATGACAAGGACAAGCCTGACGCGAAGCCGGATGCGGCCCTGCTGCAGCCGCAATCATCGAGCAGCGAGGGCTCGGTATCGGTCGAAGGCCATCGCATCGATTACAAGGCGGTGGCCGGCACGCTGATACTGCACGGCAGTGGCGACAAGGAGAACGAGCCACAGGTGAGCATGTTCTATGTCGCCTATTTCAAGAAAGGGGCCGAGGCCACCAAGCGGCCGATCACCTTCATCTACAACGGCGGTCCCGGTTCGGCTACGGTATGGCTGCACATGGGCGCGTTCGGGCCAAAGCGGGTGGTGACCGCCGACGACAGTCATACGCCGGCCGCGCCGTACGGCTTGGTCAACAACGACTACAGCCTGCTCGATGCCTCCGACGTGGTGTTTATCGATGCACCGGGCGCCGGTTTTAGCCGGCTGATCGCGGACGATGCCGACAAGTCCAAGCGCGACGAGCAGATGAAGGATCGGCGCAAAGCGATCTACGGCGTCGACGGTGACGGTCATGCGTTCGCCCAGTTCATCACCCAATTCCTGTCGAAGTACGGCCGCTGGAATTCACCGAAATACCTGTTCGGCGAAAGCTACGGCACCACCCGTTCGGCCGTGCTGGCGAACATCCTGGAGAACGAGAACAGCGTCGATCTGAACGGCGTGATCCTGCTCTCGCAGATCCTCAATTTCGACACCAGCATCGACGGGCCTGAATTCAATCCGGGCATCGACCTGCCGTACGAGCTGGCGTTGCCGACCTTCGCCGCCACCGCGTTCTACCACCACAAGCTGCCGCAGCAGCCGGCGGAACTGGAGCCGTTCCTCGAGGAAGTGAAGCAGTATGCGCTGGGCGATTACACGCAGGCGTTGATGGCTGGCTCACGGCTCAGCGATGCGCAGAAGCAGGCCGTGGCGGAGAAGTTGCATCAATACACCGGCCTTTCGGTCGCCTATCTGCTGAAGGCGAACCTGCGTGTCAGCGGCGGTATGTTCGAGCACGAGCTGCAGACGGGCGAGGACACCACCACCGGCCGGCTGGACAGCCGCTTTGCAGGGCCGTCGATTGATCCGCTGAGCAAGGAGTCCGACTACGATCCGCAATCTTCGGCGATCAGCTCGGCCTATATCGCCGCGTTCAACGACTACGTGCGGCGCGACCTGAAATTCGGCGACGGCCAGCAGTATCGTGAGTATGCCGATATCGACCACTGGGACATGTCGCACAAGGCACCGGGCGTGCAGGGCGAGGCGCTGCAGTCCTCGACCAACGTGATGCCGGATCTGGCCACCGCGATGAAGATCAACCCCAACCTCAAGGTGTACTTGAACGGCGGCTACTTCGATCTGGCCACACCGTTCTTCGCCGCCGACTACGAGATGCATCACCTGCCGATCCCGGCCAGTCTCGACGGCAACATCAGCTACTCGTGGTATCCATCAGGGCACATGGTGTACGCGCACGAAGCTTCCTTGAAGCAGCTGCACGACAACGTAGCCCGCTTCATCGAGCAGACCGACAACGTGAGGCATTGAGGAAGCCGCACGGTTGCCGCCCAGGGTTTCGAGAACTTCCCAATACCGTCATCCCGGCGTAGGCCGGGATCGCTTGCTCCCGCTGGCCCGGGTCATTGCATCGGAGCGATGGTCAGTCGTGGTGAAGCGATTCCGGCCTGCGCCGGAATGACGTCGTGAAGGATGGCTCGGTGAGGAATGGTGCGACGGCCACAGTAGATGGGCGGCCATCCAAACGCCCACAGGTGCCACCTGCCCGCTCAGCGTTTGGGCGGCTCGGTATGCCGCGGTGCAGTCGAGCCGCGCACTACCAGTTCGGGGCTGAAGCCTTCGTTGGTGCTGTTGACCGGTTCGCCATTGGCGTCGCGTTGCAGGTCGTCGATCAACCGTTGCGCGGCATGCCGTGCGATCTCCTCGGTAGCCTGCCGCGCGGTGGTCAGTGCTGGCCACGACTGCTTGGAGAACGGGCTGTCCTCGAAGCCGGCGATCGACAAATCGTAGGGCACGTTGATGCCATCGGAATGCGCGGCCGCCAGCACGCCGGCGGCGATCTCGTCGTTCGAGCCGAAGATCGCAGTGGGCCGGTCCTTCAGCGCCAGCAGCTTGCGTGCACCGCGGAAACCATCATCGAAGGTGTAGTCGCCCGGCACGATCAGCTTGCGATCGAGAGCGATGCCGTAGTCCTTCAACGCATCCTCGTAGCCCTGGTAGCGCTCGGGACTGGAGCGATGCTCGCGACCACCCCACAGAAAGCCGATGCGCTGGTGGCCGAGCTGGATCAGATGCTCGGTGATCGCATAGGCGGCGTCGCGATCGTCCACGTAGACGCAGGGATAGCCATCCTGCGGATCCTTGCGCGCCGAGATGATCCGCATGAACGGAATCTTCGCTTCGCTCAGTGTGCGGATCAGCTCCGGCTGTTCGGACATCGGCGGCGCCAGCACCAGCCCGGCCAGGCGTGAACGGCGCACCAGTTCGCACAACTCTTCGGCCAGCTGCGGCGAGGACGAGTCGCACGGATGGATCTGCAGGCCGAAGCCGCTACTGCGGCATACCGACAGCACACCGTGTTGCAGGTTGATGATGTAGTGCGCGTTGGGATTGTCGTAAACCAGCGCCAGGGCATACGCACGGGTGCTGCGCAGGCTGCGCGCGGAAGGGTCGGGCTGGTAACCCAGCGCGTCGATCTCACGCTGCACCTTCGCCCGCGTGCGCGCATGCACCGACGGTTCATTGTTGATGACCCGCGACACCGTCTTCAGCGAGACGCCTGCCCGTTCTGCGACATCCTTGATGGTGGCACTGCGCACTCGCGAACCTCTTGCATCGAAAATATGGGGCGCCTGCAGCGCCTCGTGCATCCTAGCGTATGGCCATGACCGGAGCGAATACGCGATTCAATTCACCCGGCATGCTCCTGGCCGACCCGGTGACCGCGCATGCCGTAATACAAAATGTACAGGTAGCACGGCACGATCACGATCACGAACGCCAGCTGGAAATCGATGTGCTGCTTCAGGTGCACGAAGGCCTGTGGCAGCAGGGCGCCGCCCACGATGCCCATGATGAGCAGCGCCGAACCCAGTTCCGTATGGCTGCCCAGGCCCTTGATCGCCAGCGGGAAGATCGCCGGCCACATCATCGCGTTGGCGAAACCCAGCGCGGCGACGAAGGCCACCGACACATAGCCGTGGGTGACGAATGCGCCCAGCGCAAACAGCACGCCCAGCACCGCCGACATGGCAAGGTAACGCTGCTGCGAGATGAAGCGCGGAATCAGCAGCGAGCCAAGGATGTAGCCGGCCAGCATGGCCACCATGGTGTAGGTGGTGAAGTGCGACGTGACTTGTAGAGGCAGGCCGAATCCCTGGCCGTAGGTATTGATGGCGTCGCCCGCCATCACTTCCACGCCCACGTAGAGGAACAGGCAAAGCACGCCGAGCCACAAATGTGGAAAGCTGAAGATGCCGCCCTTGTCATGCCCCACCGAGCTTTCGCTGTTGGCACCGGCCGGCTTGATTTCCGGCAGCGCGGAAAAAGCGATCACCACCGCGATCACCACCAGCAGGCCGGCCACCGCCATGTAAGGCCAGAACACGCGCGCGGCGAAAACATTGAGCAAGGCTTCGCGATCCGGGCCGGTGGGCATCGCAGTGACCTTTTCGAGAAATGCGTCGACGCCCTTCATCACCAGTGCACCGAAAGCCAAGGGTGCTATCGCGCCGGCGATCTTGTTGCAGATGCCCATGAGGCCGATGCGCTGCGCCGCGCTTTCGATCGGGCCGAGAATGCTGATATAGGGATTCGACGCAGTCTGCAGCAGCGACAGGCCCGCGCCGATCACGAACAAGCCGGTCAGTGCACCGGGGTACACGCGAATGCGCACGAACGCGCCGAACAGCGCCGCGCCGATGGCCATCACGAACAGGCCCAGCACCATGCCGCGCTTCATGCCGGTGCGCTTGAGCACTGCACCCGCGGGCAGCGCAAGCACGAAGTAGGAAACGTAGAACGCGAACGGCACCAGGAAGGCGTTGATGTCGTCGAGGGTGAAGGCCACCTTCACGAAGGAGATCAGTGGCCCGTTCAGCCACGTGAAGAAACCCATGATGAAGAACAGCATGCCGATGATCATCATCGGCCCGATATTCGAACGGTCGGTCGGCGGCGCCGCCGCCAGCGTTGTTGCCATGTGTTCTCTCCCCGAAGATCGGCCGTGCTGGTAACGGTCGAATGACCGGACAGCCTGGAATGTCTCCTTATTCGCCAAAAAGTGCAACGTTGTCAATCCGAACCGCGCCAAGGTGACCGGCTCGTAGCCTGGATCGGGCCGTAAAGATGGCCGTATCGGACCGCTTGTGCGGTGTTGCAGCATGCCGTTTGGTATCGAGATGAATCTCTTCTATCCGCCACATGAAGCCATTTAGGCAGCTGGTTAAGGTGATCTCTTGGAGTGTCACGACAGTTATGCTGCGGCGCCATATCGAAGGCCTCATAAATTTTTAATGACCGTGTTGACAACGTTGTCATTTTGAGGACAGACTCCGCTGGAATCAGGCCAATGCCCGGCCAGCAGCGATCCGTCGCTGCGTGAATCGGGGCGATGGCGGTCACGGGGAGAGTACGGAGTGGGGGAAGTCGCCAACCAGCGTCATGCAGTGGAACCGTCGGCAACGAGCCGGGCGGGTGTGTCGGCTTTTGGTGGGCCGTTCCTGGCTGCCGATGTCGGCGGCACGCATGCACGCATCGGCCTGGTCGTTGGCAGCGCTGACGGTCGCCGCCCCATCAGCGTGCTGCACTATCACCGCTACAGTTGTGCCGACTGGTCGGGCCTCACCGCGATGCTGCAGGACTTTGTCGGACAACTGGCCGGCACGCCGCACGCGGCATCACTGGAAAATCTCCGTCATTGCGCGGTGGCCTGCGCCGGTTACGTACTGGACGACGCCATCGTCAACGAGAACCTGCCGTGGCCGGTCTCGATTCGCGAGATCCGTGATGCCCTCGGCATCCAGCGGCTGGCGGTGATCAACGATTTCGAGGCGGTCGCCTACGCCACCCAGTTCATCGAAGCCAGCGAAACCCGATCGATCATCGATGCCATGAAACCAGCATCAGCCGGGCCGGTGCTGGTGATGGGGCCAGGTACAGGACTTGGTTCTGCCGTGCTGTTGCCGGGCCAGCCGCGGGCGCAGGTACTGGCTACCGAGGCGGGGCAGATTTCGCTGTCGCCGGGTAACGAACGCGAGATCGAAATCCTGCGTGTTCTGGCGCGTGAGCGCCCCTATGTGTCGTTCGAGGACGCGCTGTCAGGGCCAGGTCTGCTCAAGCTTTATCGCGCGCTATGCGAGCTGCGCGTCAGTCCCGCTCATCTGCTGACACCGGCCGAAATCACTGGCGCCGCACTTGCCGGTAGCGACGCCGCCGCGGTGGAGGCACTGCACGTGTTCTGCGGTCTGCTCGGCAGCTTCGTCGGTGATCTGGTGCTGCTGTACGGCGCCCGCGGCGGGGTCTATCTGGCCGGCGGCATCCTGCCGCAGATCCAGCCATTCCTGCTGACGAGCACGTTTGCTGCGCGCTATTTCAACAAGGGCGTGATGCGCCCCTATCTGCAACAGGTTCCGGTACGACTGATCGAGCACGGCCAGCTTGGTGTCATTGGCGCCGCAGGCTGGTTTCTGGATAAGCGGGACGGAGAGTGAGATGACCCTGATCCAGTGACACGGCGCCAAGCCAACCACCACCACAACAGTCCATGACCGCGCCATGCCGGTCCTGATTTCGAGCCAGCCTCTGAGGGGAGGACATCATGAATTACCGCAAGACATTGCTAGCCGCCAGCATCATCACCAGCCTGTGTCTATC
>Ga0302314_10001728_pt1 | contig 40936 bp, 29 predicted proteins | sample III_Palsa_N2_3_FD_200533 | JGI IMG/M metagenome (GOLD analysis project Ga0302314, IMG submission 200533) | Peat permafrost microbial communities from Stordalen Mire near Abisko, Sweden - III_Palsa_N2_3 | ecosystem: Environmental > Terrestrial > Soil > Palsa > Peat permafrost | place: Sweden... | reverse complement strand
GCTGTGGGCATGGTCTGTGGGATCGTGACAGGCGCGTCGCGCAGGGGCGGGGCTCGCCGTGGCGTGGGCGGCGACTGCGCCGGGCCCGGCCGGGGCCGTCTCAGCGCGCGGCCGCGCGCCAGCCGTGCGGCGCCCGGGTGATCTCGATCGAGATCACCCCTCGATACAAATCGCGACCACGCGCCCCAAGCCGGCGCCCCGGACGCGTGGTCGCCGGCGACTGGCGGTGGCCGGCGACTGGTGATGGCCGGCGGTGACTCGGGTTTGCCGAGTTACTCAGACATCCGAGTTACTCAGACATCCCCGCAGGAACTCGCCGAGGTCGGTACCCGCCCGAACGTGATCGCCAACGTTCAAGCGACTAGAGCGACCAGAGCCCGTCGAAGCCGACGTGGCGCTCGGTGGCGACGCGGCCGAGCTGCTCACGGGCGTCCTCGCGGTCGATCCCGCAGACCGCCGCGACCTCGGCGGTCGCCAGCGGCTCGCCGGCCCACTGCAGCACCTCGGCGACGTCGGACGGGTCGGGACGGCGCGTCAGCGACGGCGCCAGGTTGGCGATCGCGACCTCGTAGGATGCCGCCGGCTGAAACCCCGGCGCCGACAACGACGCGCCGTCGGAATCACGGCGCAACTCGTACGACGGGCACGTGTAGCGATGGCCGCCGTTGCCGTTGCCGGCCAGCTTGTGGACGAGCGCGAGCGCGCCGGGGGAGGGATCCCGCGCGACCCGCAGGTCTTCGGCGAGCGCGTCGTCGGTCTCGGACGCGGCCGACCAGCGCTCCAGGTCTCCGGGATCCAGGCCGGCATCCCGCGCGGCCCGGTCGAGCGTCTGCGGGTCGTCCAGCAGCTCGCCGGAGAAATGCAGCACGCGCAGGGCCCGCAGCACCGCGCGCTCGGAGTCCGGCGCGTGGAGCCGGGTCGCGACGACCGCGCGGCAGGCGGGCATCGTCGCTGCCGTCCGCGCCCGCACCGACGTGTCGATCGGCATCCCATGCGCCTCGGCGAGGTGCTTGAACGCGGCCGACTGCCGCTCGGGCGTGAACCCGGCGCGCTCGACGGCCGCGCCGTCGTCGGACAGCCCCACCATCCGCAGCTCCCAGTCCAGCTGGTCGCCGTACAGCCAGTCGACCCGGCGGCGGGCGGGCTCGGCCGACCAGGCGAACGGGCAGCCGGGGTCGGTGTATTCGGTGATCGTGATCGTGCTCATGTCCGCTCACGCTAGCCGCACCGCGCGCCGTCCGGGCGCCGCGGCGGCGAGCGGTCATGCCGCTCAGCCGGTGAAGCTGACGTCCGCGGTCTCGACGGTGCCGGCGGTCCTGCCGGGCGCGGTCTGCACGCCCCAGTACATGTTCGTGTGCGAGATCACCTGCTCGGGCGGCGGCGCGCCCCACTCGCGCAGGTCCTCGGTCGTGTGCGCGTCGGAGACGAGCGTCGCGTCGTAGCCGCGCGCGAGCGCGCCGTGCAGGGTGGAGCGGATGCACATGTCGGTCTGCGCACCGACGACGATCAGTCGGCCGATCCCGAGCCCCGACAGCACCGACTCGAGCTCGGTCGCCTCGAACGAGTCACCGTAGTCCTTGTGGACCAGCGGCTCGGCCTCGGTGGGGGACAGCTCGGGCACGATCTGCCACTCATCCGATCCGGTGCTTCCCTCGAGTGAATCCTGCACCCAGACGATCGCGACGTGCTGAGCGCGCGCTTGGTCTACCAGGCGGGAGACGTTGGCGACGACGGCGTCGCGGTTGTGCGCATCTGCGACGACTCCCTTCTGCACGTCGACGACGAGTAATGCGCTGTTGGGCCGGTTGTCGAGCGTGGTCATCGCGCGTCAGGTTACCGCCGCCGGCCCGTCGAGCTCATGGCCCCGCTGGACGAGCAGCGCCACGAGCGCGCCGACGAACGAGACGATCGCGCCGACGAGCATCGCCTTGTGCAGGCCGTCGAGGAACGACAGATACGAAGCGTGGGTGACGGCCGCGAGCAGCGCGTGGGGCACCGGCGGCACGATCCCCTGCGAGACCGCCTGGTGCACCGAGGTCGTGTTCAGCTGCCCGATCACGCTCGCCGGCACGCCGGCCGAGGCGAGGTGGCCGGCGAAATGGGCGGTCACACCGGTGACGATCACGGTGCCGAGCACCGAGGTGCCGATCACGCCACCGAGCTGGAAACCGGTCTGCTGGATGCCGCCGGCGACGCCCGCACGGTCGACCGGCGCGTTGCCGACGATCGCCTGGGTCGAGGCGACGATGATCAGTCCGAGCGCGACCCCGACCGCCACGAACCACGGCCACTGCCCGGTGTAGGAGGTGTCGATCCCGACGCTGCGCAGGCCGAGGAACGCGGCGCCCATCAGCACCATCCCGATGAACAGCGGCAGCCGCGGGCCGAACCGCGCGGTCAGCACGCCGCCGAGTGGGGAGGAGATCGAGAACACCGCGGTCAGGGGCAGCAACCGCACGCCGGCCTGGACCGGTGAGTAGCCGTGAACCCGCTGCAGGTACAGGGTCATGAAGAACAGCACCCCGTACAGCGCGAACAGCCCGAGGATCACGAGCACGACGCCGGCCGAGAGCGACGGCGACCGGAACAGCTCCAGCGGAATCAGCGGGACCTTCACGCGCTTCTCCCAGAGGATGAAGCCGAGCATCAGCACCAGCGCGGCGGCGAGGAACCCGAGCGTGTAGGCCGAGCCCCAGCCGTGAGTCTGGCTCTTGATCAGCCCCCAGGCGAGCGCGAACAGCGAGCCCGACAGCAGCAGCACCCCCGCCGGGTCCAGTCCCGAGCCCGAATCGACGTCCTTCGTCTCTCGGATCGAGAAGAACGCGACCACCAGCGCGACCGCCCCCAGCGGCAGGTTCAGCAGGAAGATCGACTCCCACGAGACGTGCTGGACGAGCAGGCCGCCGATGATCGGCCCCGACGCCGTCGCCAGCGCCGAGGTGCCGCCCCAGATCCCGACGGCCCGCTCGAGCTCGTCGGGTCCGAACGCGGCCCGCAGGCACGCCAGCGTCGCCGGCAGCATCATTGCGCCGAACAGTCCCTGGACGACGCGAAACAGGATGAGCACGTCGATCGAGCCCGACAGCGCGCAGCCGAGCGACCCGAGCGCGAACCCGGCCATCCCGGTCATGAACAGCCGCTTGCGCCCGAACCGGTCGCCGAGCCGGCCGCCGAACACGAGCAGCACCGCGATCGACAACAGGTAGCCGTTCGTGACCCATTGCAGGTCGGCCAGCGACGCGTTGAGCGCGCGGCCGATCGTCGGGTTGGCGACCGAGACGACGGTGCCGTCGAGCGCGACCATCATGATCCCGAGCGAGACCGAAACCAGCGTCCGCCACTTGTTGGCTCCGGTCGCCTCGCCGGTGAACGGCTCGGGCGGCTGGGTCGGGGGCGGGGGCGGGGGCTCGATCGTGGACGTCATCGGCGCTTGAACGCCAGCCTAGCCACGGCACTTGCGACACTTGTGACGAGATGCACATGCCCAGAGGCGTCGGAGTGCCGCCCACCACGTGCACGTCCGGTACACGCCGACGTACTTCGCGCTCACCCACCGGAAGACGCTGACCGTCGACGGCCGCGTCTCGGCGATCACTCTGCGCCGACGCCCGGCGCGGTGTCGACGTCCAGATCATGATGACCTACGCCAGCCAGTGGCGTGACGCGTTCGCGCAGCTGCGCGGCTGCGGAGCCTCGATCCGGCTGTATCACGGACAGTCGTACGAGATCCACGCCAAGTTGCTGATCGCCGACGGCAGGACCGCGCTCGTCAGCTCCCAGAACCTGTCGACGGGATCGCTTGAGGACAACCGCGAGCTCGGTATCACCGTCACCGAGCCGGCGATCGTGTCCGCGCTGGAAGGGGACTTCCGCAGCGACTACGCCGGCGGCGCACGCTCGTAGCCGCCGAAGTCAACCATCTTGTCGTCCCTTCACTGAGGAGGAGCAGCGATGTGCAGGGGCGTGGGGAACGGCGCCGGGTAGATCAATCGCCGGCGTCGCCCTCGAAGCCGATCAGCCAGTGCACGCCGTAGCAGTCGATGACCTGCCCATCCGAGGCGCCCCACGGCCGCTCCTGTAGATCGTCGACGATCCTCCCTCCCGCTGCCAACCGCGAGAACCAACCGCGCAGCGTCGCGGCATCGGCGGTGCCCAGCAGCGACAGCATCAGCCCCTGAGCGCAGAAGGCCGGCTGGTCGCCGGCCACATCTGAGGCGAACAGCGCGACCGGCGCGTCGACCAGATACCCGTGCGCGATGGCGTCAGCCGGGCCGTCGCTGCGGCTGAACTCGGCGAACGTGTGCAGCTGCGCTTCGCCGCCGAACACGCTCGCGTAAAACGACAGTGCCCCCCGGGCGTTGCCTGGCAAGGAGATGTAGGGCGTCGGCGCGGTCACGCGGCGGAGTATGCCCAGAACTCGTGATGTGAACTTGGCTGACCGATCAAGATCGTTGATCGAGATCGATGCCGGATCGTCGTTAGACAGCCGACAGATTGACTACTAACGTCATCGACAAGATGGACAATGTCGAAACGCCAGCGGCTGGCTCCCCGGTCGCGACCGCTGCTCCGGCCGCGTATGCGAGCCGCCGGAGCGAGGGACTGAAGCTCGGCTTTCTCACCAACGTTCCGTTCACCTCGGAGGAAAGCGGTGCGGCGCAGGGTCTCGTAGAGGCGATCGAGACCTTCAGGTACGCCGAGTCGGTCGGGTTCGACAGCGGCTGGGTGCGTCAGCGCCACTTCGACAACTACATCTCCTCGCCGCTCGTGCTGCTCGCGGCGATCGCCCAGCATACGAGCCGGATCCGGCTCGGAACCGGCGTGCTGACCGTCAGCTACGAGGATCCGATCCGCCTGACCGAGGACGCGTCGACCGTCGACCTGCTCTCCGGCGGCCGCCTCGAGCTCGGCATGGCGGCCGGCAACACGCGCTTTGACGCCGTCTTCGGGGGGGAGCGCCTCGAAGGACGTGAGGAGGGACACGATCGCATCCGTCGCTTCCGTGAGGCGCTCGCCGGCAACACCCTCCCGATCCGCGACCCGAACGCCACGCGTGATCTGCCTGAGTTCAGGGCCAGGCCGCGCAGCCCGGACCTTGATCAGCGGCTCTGGTACGGGTCCGGCTCGGCCGAGAGCGCCGCCCGCACCGGCTCCCTGGGACTCGGCCTGCTGCTCTCGACGCTGAACCACAACCCGACGTCTGACTCGTTCGAGGAGTCACAGCGCGACAACATCGTCGCCTACCTGGACGCCTTTGACCACCCGGTCAACCAGCCGCGGGTCTGCCTCTCGCGCCTGTTCATGCCGGCGATCAACAAGCGTCAGCGCGAGCGATACGCAGAGTTCGACCGTATCCGCCGTGCCGAAGGTCCGGCCGGGCCGCGGCCACAGGGGGCGCTGGATCCCAAGACGCTGCTGCAGACGATGAACCGCGACAGGAGCGTCGGGACCCAGGCCAACGGCCTGCCGAACGACATCCAGCTCTGCCAGATCTACCACGGCGACCCGGACAGCGTGCTCGAGGCCGCCGATGCCGACGCCGGCCTCCAGGTCGCCGACGAGATGATGATCTGGCTGCCGCCGAACTTCACGCTCGATGAGAACAAAGAGCTGCTGGAGAACATCGTGAAGTACATCGCTGAGCCGCTCGGCTGGCGACCCGCCGCATCGTGACCGGAACTCCTGACCAGACCGTGTCCGCGATCGGTCACTGATCGCGGACGCTGATCGGTTGAGAGCGCCAAACGTTGTTGAACACCAAACCCGAAGAGACCTAACTTCATCGAAATGCTTGAATTTCTGGAACCAGGCGGCATCGCGGCGCGTGGGACGCTGATCGTGATCCCCGGTCGCGGTGAGCAGCCGGACGTGTATCGCCGTTTCGGCGCACGGATCTCAGCGGACGCATATCGCGTGCACGTGAGCATCGATCCGATGCGCGACTCAGATCACAGCCAGCGTGAGATCGAGGAGACACTCACGCGCGACGACACGCCGCATCCCGTCGTGATCGTCGGCTCGGACACCGGCGCGCTGTTCGCGGCCGGCCTGATCGCCGGCCGTGAGGTCGCGGACGTCGACGGACTGATCCTCGCGGGCCTGCCGCAGGGCGCGGACGCGGGCGAGGTTGGTTCCTGGGACGACGAACTCGAGGCACGGACCACCTGCCCGACCCACCGCGGGCGAATCTCAGGTGAGATCGTCACCCGCGGGGCGCTCTACGACGCGATCCCGCAGGAGTTCCTCGACCGCGCCGACGTGAGTGCGCTCAGCGTCCCGGTGCTTGGCATCCACGGCCAGCAGGATCCGATCAGCTCGCTGGCGACCGTCCGCGACCGCTATGCCGGCGTCGCGAACGTCGAACTGGCGTCGGTCGCGGCCGCGCGTCATGACGTGCTCAACGACCAATCCCACCGCAGCGTCGCGGCGACCGTGATCCTGTGGCTGGAGCGTCTGAAGCGCAACGGTCCGGAGCTGACGGCGATCGTCACCCCGGAGCGCGTGGAGGAGCAGGTTGCCTAGGCATAGCGGCATCGTCGGCGGTTCGGGCGTCGCCATCGTTCACCGGCTCACGTCTCACCATCACGCCAGGAGCTGAAGATCGTGCCGGTCGAGTTCATCAGCGCCACGCATATCACCCCGGTCGGCAACGCCCAGGGACACAACCTCGCCGGTTTCGATCCCGCTTACACGCGCAAGTTCGCGCGGATGCTGGACGACGGCGGCTTTGATTGGTCGCTGATCGCCTACTACTCGGGCGCGCCCGACTCGCTGCAGCTCGCCCAGTTCGTCGCCGAGAACACGGAGCGGCTGAAGCCGATCATCGCCCACCGTCCCGGCTTCCAGTTCCCCACGCAATTCGCCAAGGGGGTCGCCGGCGTGGAGCGCATCTCCCGCGGCCGTGTCGGGATCCACATCATCTCCGGCGGCTCCGATCAGGAGCAGCGTCGCGAAGGCGACTACACCACCAAGGAGCAGCGCTACCGCCGCTCCGAGGAGTTCGTCGAGATCCTGCGCAGCGTCTGGTACCACGACGGACCGATCAGCCACGCGGGCGAGTTCTACACGTTCGAGGACTTCTCGACCGACGTGCGGCCGCAATACGCGCCGATCCCGGTATCGATCGGCGGCTCCTCGCAGCAGGCGTACGAGGTCGGCGGTCGCCAGGGCGACATCTTCGGGCTGTGGGGTGAGCCGCTGCAGGAGACCGCCGAGCAGATCGCGGCCGTCAACGCCGTCGCCGACGCCGCCGGCCGCCCGCGCCCGCGGATCTGGAACTCGTTCCGTCCGATCGTCGCGCCGACCGACGAGCTCGCGTGGGAGAAGGCCCATCTGGTCCTGGAGCGCACCAAAGCCGCGCTCGCACACGCGGCCGCCAGCGGCAGTCAGCCGGCGTTCTTCGGCAAGCAGGCGACCAACGTCGGATCTGTCCGCCTGCGCGCGTTGGCGGAGAAGGGCGAGCTGCATGACCGCTGCCTCTGGACCCCGCTGGCCAAGGAGCTCGGCGGCCAGGGGTCGACCACGGCGCTGGTCGGCTCGTACGAGACCGTCGCGGCCGCGCTGATCGACTACACCGAGATCGGCTGCGACCTGCTCTCGATCCGCGGCTGGGACGTGTTCAACGACGCCCACGACTACGCCCGCCACGTGCTCCCGCTCGTACGGCAGGAGCTCGCCCATCGTCAGGCGACCGGGACGGCACCCGTGCTCAACCCCGAGTCCAAGCCAGCCGTCGAGCCAAAGCTGGCGCTCACGTGATGCCGCCGGCCACGTCCGCCTCGTCCCCTCACAGGAGCGCAACTAAAAGATGCCAGTTGAGTTCATCAGCGCCACCCATATCTCCGACGACCACCGCAAGGTCGGGGCCGGGTTTGGTGGCTTTGATCCTGACTACACGCGCCGGTTTGCCCACGCGCTTGACGATGCCGGCTTTGACTGGACGCTGATCGCCTACGGCTCACCATCCCCGGACTCGCTGCAGCTCGGACAATTCGTCGCCAATCACACCGAGCGTGCGAAGCCGATGATCGCGCACCGTCCGGGATTTCAGTTCCCGACCCAGGTCGCCAAGGCCTTCGCCGGGCTGGACCGGATCTCGGGCGGGCGGGTCGGGATCCACATCATCTCCGGCGGTTCCGACGTCGAGCAGCACCGCGAGGGTGACTACCTGACCAAGGAGGAGCGGTACGAGCGCTCCGACGAATTCGTCCGGATCCTGCGCAAGGTCTGGTACGAGGACGGGCCGATCAGCTTCGACGGCAAGCACTACAAGTTCGAGGACTTCCAGACCGACATCAAGCCGGTGCAGGAGCAGATCCCCGTCTCGATCGGTGGCTCCTCACCCGAGGCATACGACGTCGGCGGCCGGCTCGGCGACATCTTCGGCCTGTGGGGCGAGCCGCTGCAGGAGACCGCCGAGCAGATCGCGGCCGTCAACGCGATCGCCGACGCCGCCGGCCGCCCGCGCCCGCGGATCTGGAACTCGTTCCGTCCGATCGTCGCGCCGACCGACGAGTTGGCGTGGGAGAAGGCCCACGCGATCCTCGCCCAGACAAAGCAGGCGCTGGCCGGCGACGCCGGCAAGGCTGCGCTCAAGCGCTGGAACGGCAACGACCCGCAGAACATCGGCTCGGTGCGGCTGCGTGAGGTCGCCGCGCGCGGCGACCTGCATGACCGCGCGTTGTGGACGCCGCTGGCCAAAGAGCTCAAGGGCGCCGGCTCCACGACGGCGCTGGTTGGCTCCTATGAGACGGTCGCGGCGGCGCTGGTCGACTACACCGAGATCGGCTGCGACCTGCTGTCGATCCGCGGCTGGGACGTCTACAACGACATGGTCGACTACGGCCGTTACGTGCTGCCGCTCGCCCGCCAGGAGCTCGCTCACCGTGCAGCGACCGGCAACGCGCCGGTCCTGAACCCGGACTCACGTCCGGCGGTCCCGGCATGACCACGATCACCACTCAAGCCGTGAAGCTGCCCGCTCCGGACCTCACGGACGAGGGGCTCCGGCGCGTCACCGATGCACTGACCGCCAACGCCGAGCGCTACGACCGCTCCGCTGACTTCCCATGGGACTCGATCCAGATCGTCCACGAGGCCGGCCTGCTCACGTACGGGGTCACGCCTGAGTTCGGCGGCGCCGTGCAGCCGACGATCACCGACACGGTCCGCATCATGCAGGCGATCGGTCACGGCGACGCGTCGGTCGCGCTGCTCGCTGCGATGACCATCGCGCAGCACCTCGCCAACGGCGGCGCCCGCGTCTGGCCTGACGATCTCTATCGCAAGGTCGTCGCCGACTCGGCTGAGAAGCCGGTGCTGATGAACGCGATCCGCGCCGAGCCGGAGCTCGGCGCGCCGGCCCGCGGTGGTCTGCCCAAGACCAAGGTCCGGCGCTCACAGAACGGCTGGATCGTCGACGGCCACAAGACGTACGGCACGGGCTCAGAGGGGCTCGCCTACCACCTGGTGTGGGCGGCGACCGAGGATGAGGAGCCACTCCAAGGCCATGTGATCGTGCCGGGCGACCATCCCGGCATCGAAATCATCAAGACCTGGGACCACCTCGGCATGCGCGCGACCAGCACGCATGACGTCGTCTACCACGACATCGAGGTTCCGTTCGAGAACTTCCAGGGTGAGCCGATGGTGCCCGGCAGCCTGACCGGCGGCGGCAGCCGCCGCCAGGGCGCCCTGATGGCCGTGAGTCTGGCGGTCACGTCGATGTACGTCGGCGTCGCCCGCGCCGCCCAGGAGTTCTTCAACAAGTTCGCGCACGAGCGCGTCCCCGGGGCGCTCGGCAAGCCGATCGCCCAGACCGAGCGGATCCAGACGATCGCGGGCGAGATCGAGGCGCAGCTGTGGCAGGCCGAAGAGGTCATCTACAGCCTCGCCCGTCGCGCCGATGAAGGCGACGCGGTGGCGTTTGCGCGGGCACCGTTCGCGAAGCTGCTCGCCACCCGCAACGCCGTCACCGCCGTGCAGACCGCCGTGGCGGCGCTCGGCAACCCGGCGCTGACGCATCACAACCCGATCGAGCGTCACCTCCGTGACGTGCTCTGCTGCCGCATCCATCCGCCGCAGGACGACATGGCGCTGATCATCCTCGGCAGGAAGGCGCTGGGTCTGTAGTGCGATGAGTGCCGCGACCTCCACGGAGGACCACAGGCCCGACGGCGACTAGCGGGAAACAGGCGAGCTCGATCGCCACCGGTCTCCACCCCCGTGGACCCTGGGCGATCGATCGTTGCCGGAGCGATAAGCGTCGCCAACCGATTGATGCCGAACTCTCATTGGACTTCCCCACTAATTCAACTAACTTTGTTGAACTGATCGAGATAGTGAGGTATCACGACCTCCGCCGATCACGAGCGAGCACGTGGCCTCCCGCCGCCCGTCAGACAGGGCAGGTCCGGGACGAAGACGTCGCTCAGGCCACCAACCCTCCAGGAGAAGGAAGAAACGTGATGGTGAGACGGAAATGGCGGTTCCGCGTCTTGTTCAGCGCCGTTGCGCTGATTGCGGTGGTCGTACTCGTGTCCGCCTGCGGCGGCTCGAGCAGCGGCTCTGGCTCAGGCTCGGGCGCAGGCAGCGCCAGCGCGGGGAAGCCGAAGGAGGGGGGCAACCTCACCTTCTTGATCCAGGAGTTCCCGATCGGCTGGGTGTCGAGCGAGAGCTCGATCTCCAGCTACGAGGGCAACCTCTGGGGTGAGATCACCGACAAGCTCGTCTATGTCTCTCCGACCGGCAAGGTGAGCCCCTGGGTGCTGAGCAGCTGGCAGACCGAGGACAGCGCCAAGAAGTTCATCCTGCACATCAAGCCCGGCATCACCTTCTCTGACGGTGAGCCGATGAACGCGCAGGCCGTGATTGACAACCTCAACCTGTGGGCCCACGGCGACAAGGCCAAGGGCGAGGCCCCGGTCGGGCTGTTCCCGGCGTTGTACTTCACGGGCGCGAAGGCGCTGAACAACGACACCGTCGAGGTTGACTTCTCGAAGCCGACGCTCGGGTTCATCCCGACCCTCGGATATCACGGCTGCATTCTGCTGGCGCCCAAGACCCTGGCCCTCAGCGTCAACCAGCAGGCCAACCTCGACAAGGAGATCGGCTCCGGGCCGTTCGTCGTCAAGTCCTACAAGCAGGGCGTCTCGTACACGCTCGTCAAGCGTAAGGACTACAACTGGGGCCCGCCGGCCCTCGGCCACACCGGCCCGGCGTATCTGAACTCGATCACGTACAAGGTCGTCGCCGACTCCACCACGCGGGAGGACGCCGTCGAGTCCGGTGACGCCCAGGTGGACTACAACCCGAACGTCGCCGACATCCCGTCGCTCAAGAAGCAGGGACTCCAGATCGGCACCCCGAGGTACCTCGGCTTCGTCGACGGCTTCCAGATCCAGGCCAACGAGCCGCCGTTCAACGAGTTGCAGGTCCGTCAGGCGCTGCAGCACGCGATCAACCGCCAGCAGATCCTGAACACGATCTACCCGCCGGGCTTCACGACCCTCGCGGAGTCGTTCATCCAGAGCAACGTCCCCGAGGCTCAGAACAACTCGGCGCTGTTCGAGTACGACCCATCGCTCTCGGAGAAGCTGCTCAACGAGGCCGGCTGGAAGGTCGGAGCGGGCGGCGTCCGTGTGAAGGACGGCAAGCAGCTGACCTTCAACCTGATCCCGAACCCGTACGTGCCCTCGACGTCGCAGGAGGACGAGCTGATCTCGCAGCAGCTGGCGAAGATCGGGATCAAGGCACCGCTGAAGATCATCCCGCTGTCCTCGTACGCGTCGGTCGAGAACCCGCCGATCCCGCCGGTCCTGTCGGAGTCGCGCAGCTTCGTCGATTTCAGCACCGTCGGCGGCGTCCTCACCAGCCTCAACGGCGGTGAGAACTGGTTCGGCCTCGGCACCAGCGACAAGACGCTGAACACGCTCTCCCAGGAGATCGAGTCCGCGTCTAGCACGTCGGAGCGTGATCACGCCGCCGACGAGGTGCAGAAGTACGTGATCCAGCAGGGCTACTTCATCCCGATCCTGAACCTGGTGCAGCGCATCTACGTGCTCGCATCAAACGTTCATGGCGTCACCTACAACGGCACGGCGTACGCCAACTTCTACACCGCCTGGCTGTCGTGAGCAGCATCGCCGTCCTGAACAACGAGCCGGCGCCGGCGCCGACCGCGAGGGGGGGCCGGGCGAAAGCCTGGCCCTACCTCGCGTACGCGCTGCGCCGGCTCGTTCAGGCGGTGGTGGTCATCGTCCTCGCCTACATCATCACCTTCCTGGTGCTGTCAGTGGTGGGAGCGAACCCGATCGCGTCTCAGCTCGGCAACCCGCAGGCCGGGTTGAGCCCCTCGAGCGTCCACAAACTCGAGAGCTACTACGGCGTCAACAAGCCGGCAATCGACCAGCTGTGGCTCGGTCTCTCCCGCTTCTTCCGCGGCCAGCTCGGGATCTCGCTGGAGTACCACCTGCCGGTCGCGCACCTGATCGAAACGGCGCTCCCGTACACGTTGAAGCTCGCCGGAATGGCGCTGCTGATTTCGCTGCTGTTCGCCGCCGGAATCGCGTACGGCAGCCAGCGTTTCCCGATCAAGGCGGTCAGGGGAGTGCTGCGCTCGATCCCGTCGCTGTTCCTGTCGGTGCCGAACTTCGTGGTCGGCCTGATCCTGATTCAGATCTTCTCGTTCCGCTTGCACGCGTTCGATGTGCTCAACCCGAACAACCTCGTCGCCACGATCTGCGCGGCGGTCGCGCTCGCGATCCCGATCTGCGCGCCGCTGTGCGAGGTGCTGATTGCGAACCTCGACAACGAAACCGCCCAGGAGTACGTGCTCGTCGCCCGTTCCCGCGGGCTGTCGGAGCGCAAGATCTTCTTCCGTCATCTCGTCAGACCGTCGAGTCTGCCCGCGGTCACGATGGCGGCGCTGATCATCGGTGAGCTGATGGGCGGCGCACTGATCATCGAAGAGGTGTTCGGCCGGACCGGCGTGGGCACGGTCATGTACCAGGCGGTCTCCTCCGGCGACACGCCGGTGCTGCAGGCCGTCGTCGCGCTGGCGGCCGCGGTGTTCGTGCTCGTCAACCTGATCGCCGACCTGGTCGCGCCGCTGCTCGACCCGCGCGTCGAGCTGATCGGGCCACGCTCGGCGGGCGGTCTCGTCCGCGGCCTCGGCCGCGGCTTCCAGGCCGGCAACCGACTCGGCACCCGCCCACACCGCTGATGAGCTACATCACGCTCCCGGAGCGGTCCAGCGTCTCGAGCTCGACGCGCAAGCTGTTTGCCGGCATGCCGCCGACCGTGTTCCTGGCGTTCCTGATCATTGTGATCGTCGCCTTGTGGGCCATCGTCCCGTCCCTCTTCACCTCCCACAGCCCGGTCACCGCGGTCCCGCTTGACCGGTTCGAATCACCGAGCGCAGCGCACTGGTTCGGCACCGACTACCTCGGCCGTGACGAGTTCACCCGCGTGGTCTATGGCACCCGGTCCTCGGTGCTCAACGCGTTCGTGGCCGTCGGGATCGGCCTGGCGGTCGGTGGCGCGCTTGGCTTGATCGCAGGTTTCTTCGGCGGGTTGACCGACTCGGTCATCGGCCGCGGAGTCGACACGATGCTGGCGATCCCGGCTTTCCTGCTGGCGGTCACGATCGTCGTCGCGCTCGGCTTCCATACCGTCAACGCGGCGATCGCGACCGGCATCACCTCGATCGCGATCTTCGCGCGCATCATGCGAGCCGAGACGCTCAGGGTCCGCCAGTCGGTGTTCGTCGAATCGTCCTATTTGCAGGGCGGATCGCGGTTGTTCGTGCTGTTCAGGCACGTGCTGCCGAACGCATACCGCTCGGTCCTGGCACTGTCGGTGCTGCAGCTCGGCTACGCGATCATCGTGATCGCCGCGCTTGCGTTCCTCGGCTACGGCTCGCCGCCGCCGGCCGCGGACTGGGGCCTGCTCATCTCCGACGGACAGGACTACCAATTCGCTCCGTGGCTCGTGTACTGCCCGGCGGCAGTGGTCGTGATCACGGTGCTCTCAATCAACAGGATCAGCAGATGGCTACGCAACACGAACTAACGCCCGCCGACCCGTCTGAGAACAGCGCGGCGGCCGGCGGCCGGCCGTCGACGTTGCTCAGCGTCAACGGCCTCTCGGTCGCCTACGGCGACCAGCAGGTGGTGGACGACGTCAGCTTCTCGCTGGGACGCAGCGAGAGCCTCGCGCTGATCGGGGAGTCGGGCTCGGGCAAGACGACCATCGCCCGGACCGTGCTGCGACTACTTCCGAACAGCGCCAAGATCCTCGGCGGGACGGTCACGTTCAACGGCAGGGACGTGACCAACGTGTCGGACCGCGAGTTCCGCCCGCTGCGCGGCACGCAGCTCGGGTTCGTGCCGCAGGATCCGGGCAACGCGCTGAACCCGGTCCGGTCGATTCGCGTCCAGGCCCACGAGACCGCCGCGCTGCTGAAGCTCAAGGACAAGGCGGCGGAGAAGCAGCGGATCTTCGAGACGTTCGAGCAGGTCGGCCTGCCTGACCCCGAGCGGGTCTACCGCTCCTACCCGCACGAGCTGTCCGGCGGCATGCTCCAGCGCGTGTTGATCGGCTTGGCGGTGCTGCCGCGCCCGCCACTGATCGTCGCCGACGAGCCGACATCGGGCTTGGACGTGACGATCCAGAAGGTCGTGCTCGACCTGCTGTCCGAGCTCAAGGCATCGCTCGGCATCAGCCTGTTGTTCATCACCCACGACCTCGCGATCGCGGCCGAGCGCGCCGATACCCTCGTGGTCCTCAAGGACGGCGTCGTGCAGGAGCACGGAACGTCTGCGAGCGTCTTCGCGGCACCGAAGTCCGACTACACCCGCGAGCTGCAAGCGGATGTTCCCGCGATCAACCCCGACCGCTACCGCGCGGCGCGCAGCGTGCGCGCGGCCGCCGCCGGTGAACAGCCGACCAAGCAGATCGAGCTCCGTTCGGTCTCGAAGACCTTCCACACGAGAGATCGCGTGATCACCGCGGTCGACGACCTATCGCTGTCGGTCCAGCGCGGCAAGACGCACGCGCTGGTCGGCGAGTCAGGTTCCGGCAAGACCACCGCCGTGCGTCTGCTGCTCGGTCTTGAACAGCTCGACGCCGGAGAGATCGTCGTCGCCACCGAGACGGTGAGCGGTCACTCGCGGAGCCAGTGGCGCTCGGCGCGTCGTCACCTGCAGCTCGTCTACCAGAACCCGTTCACGTCATTGGACCCGACCTGGAAGCTCGAGCGGATCGTCCGCGAGCCGCTTGACCGCTACAACGTGGGAGACAAGTCCGAGCGTCATCAGCGCGTCGTCGAGGCGCTGCACAACGTTGGCCTGCCCGACAGCCTGCTCTGCCGGCGGCCGACGAACCTCTCAGGCGGCCAGCGCCAGCGCGTCGCGATCGCCCGGGCGCTCGTCATGCATCCAGACGTACTGGTGCTCGACGAGCCGACCTCCGCGCTCGACGTGACCGTCCAGGCGGCGATCATGGACCTGCTGGTGCGACTGCAGGATGAGCTCGGGCTGACGTACCTGTTCGTCTCCCACGATCTGTCGTTGGTGCGCCAGATCGCCGACACGGTCACGGTGCTGCAGGACGGACGCGTCGTCGAGGCGGGGTCGGTGGAGCAGATCTTCGCCAGCCCCGAAGACCCGTATACGCAGGCGTTGCTGAAGGCCATTCCGGCCGTGCCTCGCCTCGGTGAGGACAGACGCGTTCTGGACCACGCGGCGGTTTGACGCAGCGGCCGCGGAAGCTCTGAAAGGAGCGTCAGACATGCCGGTTGAGTTCATCAGCAGCACCAACTTTGGTCCGAGCACCGGTGTCCAGTACTGAGGATTCGATCCGGGCTACGCCCGGCGGTACGTCCGCATGCTGGACGACGGCGGCTTTGACTGGACGCTCGTCGGCCATGACTCCCAGCGGGTCGACTCGGTAACGCGTGCGCAATTCATCCTCAACCACTCACAGCGCATCAAGCCGGTCGTCGCCCATCGGCCGGGCGTTCAGTTCCCGACACAGTTCGCCAAGGCAATCGCCGGCCTCGACCGGATCGGCGGCGGCCGCGTCGCGATCCACATCATCGCCGGGGGATCCGACGCGGAGATGCACCGCGAAGGCGATTACACGACCAAGGAGCAGCGATACCGCCGCGCCGAGGAGTTCATCGACATCGTCCGGCGGATCTGGACGCAGGCCGGCCGTTTCGACCGATCGTCGCCGCGACCGACGAGCTGGCCTGGGAGAAAGCCCATCGGATCCTGGCGCGCACACAGAAGGCGCTGGCCGACCGGTCGCGGACAACGGGATCCCCAGGCAATGGCGCGTCGAGCCCGGTCGGCCAGAGCGTCGGCTCGGCCCGCCTGCGAGAGCTGGCCGAGCGTGGCGAGCTGCACGACCGTGCGCTCTGGACCCCACTGGCGAAGGCGCTCGGTGGGTCTGGTTCGACGACGGCCCTGGTCGGCTCCGATGAAACGGTCGCCCAGGCGCTGGTCGATTACACGCAGATCGGCTGCGACCTGCTGTCGATCCGTGGCTGGGACGTCTACGAGGATGCGCAAGACTACGCGCGGTACGTGCTCCCGCTGGTGCGCCAGGAACTGGCACACCGCGAGGCGACCGGCACCGCGCCGATCCTCAACCCGGACTCGACGCCACGTGACGCACTGCATGCGTATCGCTGATGGCCAATCTGCAACCTCTCCGTGCGGAGCACTGTGATGGCCAACGAGCTCGCTGACAACGTCACGGGTGCTGCTTCCCGCAAGGTCCGACAGGTCGAGTCGAGCGCCCACTGGGGCACGTTCGTCGCCGAGGTCTCCGACGACGGGCAGTTGCTCGACGTCAGGCCGTACGCCGACGACCCGGACGCCGCCCCGGCGATCGCCAACGGCGCCGACGCCAATCGCGCCCGTGCGCGTGTGGCTCAGCCATCGGTACGGCGCCACTGGCTCGAGCACGGACCTGGCCCCGACGACCGGCGCGGTGACCCCGACGACGAGTACGTGGAGCTCGACTGGGATACGGCGCTGGATCTGGCCGCGCGTGAGCTTGACCGCGTTCGCACGGACCACGGCAACGAGGCGATCTTCGGCGGTTCCTACGGATGGGCCAGCGCCGGGCGTTTTCACCACGCGCAGAGCCAGTTGCACCGGTTCCTCAACCGCACCGGCGGATACACCAAGTCGGTCAACGATTACAGCCGCGGGGCGAGCCTGGTGACGCTTCCGCATCTGATCGGTGCCCAGGGCATGATGGACCTGCGGATGCGGCCGGTCTCCTGGACCCACGTGACCGAGCACACCGATCTGCTCGTGACCTTCGGCGGTCTGCGCCGCTCGAACTCGTGGGTCGTGCCGGGCGGCCACAACCGCCACGTCGGCTCGGGCTTGGTTCGTCGCGCGGGCGCCACCACCCGGATCGTGTTCCTCTCCGCGCAGCAGGACGACGTGTCCTCCCAGGTTGACTCCGAGTGGATCGGGGTGATGCCGGGGACCGACACCGCCGTGATCCTGGCGCTGATCGGGGTGCTGATCACCGACGGCCTCGCCGACGATGCGTTCCTCGAGCGCTACACGGTCGGCGCCGCGCAGGTCCGCCGCTACGTGCTCGGGCAGACCGACGGGGTACCGAAGACCCCCGAGTGGGCGCAGGAGATCTCACGCGTTCCCGCCGACCGGATCCGCACGCTCGCCCATCAGATGGCCGCCTCGCGGACGTTGGTGAACGTCGTCTACTCGGTGCAGCGGGCGCAGCATGGCGAGCAGCCCGTGTTCGCCGCCCTGACCCTGGCGGCGTTCCTCGGCCAGATCGGGCTGCCAGGCGGCGGGTTCTCGCATGGGTTCGGGTCGATGGGGGACCACGGGGTCGGCTACGTGCCGGTTCGCACCCCGTTCTTCCCGCAGGATCAGAACCCGACATCCACGTTCATCCCGTGCGCGCGGATCAGCGACATGCTGCTGCACCCCGGGCAGGCGTATCCGTACGACGGCGGCATCCATCGTTACCCGGATATCCGCCTGGCCTACTGGGCCGGAGGCAACCCGTTCCACCATCACCAGAACCTCCGGCGCCTGCGGCGCGCGTTGCATCGGCTGGACACATTCATCGTCAACGAGACGCACTGGACCGGGACCGCCAAGCACGCGGACATCGTCTTCCCGGTCGCCTCGACGCTTGAGCGCGAGGACTTCGTGGCCGGCAACGGCGACGCGCGTCTGCGGATCTCCCGCAAGGCGGTTGAGCCCTACGCCGGCGCGCGGCTGGAGTTCACGGTTCTGACCGAGCTCGCCGACCGGCTCGGCGCGGACTTCGACGAGGGCTTGGATACGGCCGGCTGGATGCGCAAGCTGTACGAGGACTGGCGTGCCTTGCCGGGCACGCCGCCGGTGCCGCCGTTTGACGAATTCTTCGAGGACGGCGGTGTTGACCTGCCGCAGGTCCCGTACAGCAACCCGGTGTTCACCGAGTTCCGTGCCGATCCCGACGCGAACCCGTTGCAGACGCCGAGCGGCAAGATCGAGATCTACTCGGAGACGTTCGCCGCATTCGGCCAGCCTGACGTGCCGCCGCACGCCGCCTGGCTCGAGCCCGTCAACTGGTGGCGTTCGCCGCTGGTGCTCCAGTACGACCTGCACCTGCTGTGCAACCAGCCAAGCCACCGGCTGCACAGCCAGCAGGACATGGGCCGAGCGAGCCAGTCGGACAAGGTCCGCGGGCGCGAACCGATCCGGCTGCATCCGGACGACGCCGCTGATCGCGGGCTGACGGACGGAGACGTCGCGCTGGTGCGCAGCGCCCAGGGCAGCCTGTTGGCCGGCGTGCTCGTCAGCGACAAGCTGCTGCGCGGCGTGGCGCAGATGCACACCGGCGCCTGGTTCGACGGGTCTGCACCGGAGATCGCCGACTGCGTCAACGGGAACGTCAACGTCCTCACCCGTGACGCCGGTACCTCAGCGCTCGCCCAGGCCTGCAGCGGCGCCAACGTGCTAGTCCGCGTGGAGCGCTACGACGGTCCGCTGCCGGAGATCCGGGCCTACGAACCGCCGCGGATCACCGAGCGTTAGTGGCCTCTCACGGCCACTAGTCGAGCACCCAGGTGTCCTTGCCGCCGCCGTTGCGCGAGGAGTTGACGATCATCTCGCCCTCGTCGAACGACACCCGGGAGAGCCCGCCCGGCGCCAGCTGCACCTTGTCGGCGTAGAACGCGAACGGCCGCAGGTCGACATGGCGTGAGACGAGCCGCCCGTCGATCACGGTCGGGTGCCGTGAGAGCGGGACGATCGGCTGGACGACGTAGCGCTCCGGGTGGCGCTCCAGCTCGCCGCGCGCGCGGCTCAGCGCGGCCTCGTCAGCCTGCGATCCGATCGTGATGCCGGTGCCGCCGTGACCGTGGCGCGGCTTGACGACGAGCTCGTGCAGTCGCTCGATCGCGTCGGCGCCCGACTGCGGCGAGTCCAGCGCCGTCGTCGGCACCGAGCGCACCAGCGGCTCCTCGCCGAGGTAGAAGCGCACGAAGTCCTCGACGTGGGCATGGACGAGCTTGTCGTCGGCGACGCCGTTGCCGAACGCGTTGACGAGCCCGAGGTTGCCCGCCAGCCAGGCCGGCACGAGCGCTCGCGCGACCGGCGTCATCCCGTCGTGCTCGTCGCGGATCCGGTCCTCGTCGGTGCGCCGGTAGACGACGTCGACCGGCCGGCGGGTGCCGTCGGCGGCGCACAGCAGCAGCCGCTCGCCCTCGCTCTGGAGCTGGTCGAGCGTCGCCAGCGGCGCGCCGATTGCCGCCGCCAGTCGCGCGTGCTCGTAGTGCGCGACGTTGGTCGGGCCGTCGGTCAGGACGGCGAGCTGCGGGGCGGGCCCGGCGCCCGGCGGGGCGGCGCGGACGAGCGTGGCGCGGAGCAGCTCGTAGATTGCGGGGTCGATCGGCCGGGGCCGCGGAATCGTCTCCGGCAGCACGGCGGTCAGCGCATTGCGGGCGGCCGTCAGGTACGCGATCCCCGAGGGGGTTCGCAGGTTGTCCTCCAGCACCAGGAACACGCCGTCGGGATCACGCACGAGATCGAAGCCGATGATCGGCGCCGGCGGCGAACCTCCAGGGAGGCGCCCCGCGAGTTCCGGTTCATAGCCCTCGGCACCCTCGATCGTGGCCGCGGCGACGATCCCAGCGCCGACGATCCGCCGTTCGCCGTAGGCGTCGGTCAGGAACGCGTTCAGCGCTCGGGTTCGCTGCTCCAGGCCGCGCGCGAGCGGCTCCCACTCGGCGGCCGACAGCAGTCGCGGGATGATGTCGATCACGAACGGCGACTGCCCGAAGCGGGCGTCGTCGTCGGCCAGCCGCTGCACGACGCGCTGGTAGAGCTCCTCCAGGTCGACTCCCTCAAGCCCCGCCAGCAGCCGCTCGTAGACGGCCCGAACCCGGCCGTCGGCGTCGCGGTGCTCCTCGTAGGGCGTGCGGCCGCGGTAGTCAGATCCCATGGGCCTGCAGCCAGAGCTCCAGCAGCGCCAGTTGCCAGAGCTTCGATCCCTCGAGCGTCGTCAGGTGCTCGTTGGGCGCCTGCAACAGCATGTCGACGTGCTCAGCGCGGAACAGGCCACGCGCCCGGGCGGCGTCTGAGCTCAGCGTGGCGCCGATCAACCCGAGCGTCGCGCCCTCCAGCGTCGACAGCGCGGGCACCGGGAAATACCCCTTCGGCCGGTCGATCACGACCGCCGGCAGGACGCTCCGCGCCGCGTCCTTGAGCACGCCCTTGCCGCCCAAGGCGAGCTTCAGCTCCGGCGGGCACGCGGCGGCGAGTTCGATCAGCTCGTGGTCGAGGAACGGGGTTCTGGCCTCCAGGCCCCACGCCATCGTCATGTTGTCGACGCGCTTGACCGGGTCGTCGACGAGCATCACCTCGGTGTCCAGGCGCAACGCGCGGTCGACCGGTTGGTCGGCGCCGGCCCGGTCGAAGTGGCGATCCAGGAACGCGCGGCTGACGTCATCGCCGGTCAGGTAGGCGTCGGCGAGCGTTTCGGCCATCTCCTCATGGGGCCGGTCGAAGAACGCCGCCTGATACTCGTCGGCGCCACTGCCCGGGACGTCACGCAGCGGCTGGTACCACGAGTAGCCGGCGAACACCTCGTCGGCGCCCTGGCCGGACTGCACGACCTTGTAGGACTTCGAGACCTCCTGCGAGAGCAGATAGAACGCGACCGCGTCGTGGGACACCATCGGCTCGCTCATCGCGGCGATCGCGCCGTCCAGTGCGGGCAGCATCCGGTCGGTGGCGATGTGGATCCGGTGATGGTCGGTGTCGAACTCGGCCGCGATCACGTCCGAGTAGCGAAACTCGTTACCCTCCCGCTCGCCGACGTCGTCGAAGCCGATGCTGAACGTCGCCAGCCGTTCCTGCCCGGAGTCGGCCAGCAGCGCCACGATCAGGCTCGAATCCAGCCCGCCTGACAGCAGCACCCCGACCGGGACGTCGGCCACCATCCGGCGCTTGACCGCGGCCCGTGTCGCCTCCAGCACCGCCTCGTCCCAGTCGCGGTCGGTGTAGTCGGCGTATCGCGGCTGGCGGCCGAACTCCGCGCGCCAGTAGCGCCGCTCGTCGCGTTCGCCGTCCGGGCCGACGAGCAGCGTCGTGGCGGGAGTGAGCTTCTGGACGCCGCCGAGGATCGTGCGCGGCGGCGGCACGACGGCGTGCCAGCTCAGATAGTGGTGCAGCGCGACCGGATCGAGCGCCGTGTCGACGCCGCCGCCGGCCAGCAGCGCCGGCAGCGTCGACGCGAATCGCAGCGCGCCGTCGACGTCGGCCAGATACAGCGGCTTGACCCCGAGCCGGTCACGAGCGAGCAGCAGCCGCCGCGACGCGTGCTCGTAGATCGCGAACGCGAACATCCCCTTGAAGTGGGTGACGCAGTCGCGGCCCCAGCGGTCGTAGGCCTTGAGGATCACCTCGGTGTCGCTGGTCGAGAAGAACCGGGCGCCGTCGCGCTCGAGCTCGGCACGCAGCTCACGATGGTTGTAGATGCAGCCGTTGAACACGATCGTCAGACCGAGCTCGGGATCGGTCATCGGCTGGTCGCCGGCGCAGGAGAGGTCGATGATCTTCAGCCGCCGGTGCGCCAGCGCGACCGCATCGTGCGACCAGCTTCCGGCTCCGTCAGGGCCGCGGGAGGCCATCGTCTCGGCCATCCGCTGCACCGCCCCGACGTCGGCGGCCGCGCCGAAAGCGACCTCCCCTGCGATCCCGCACATCCCTTTACGCTACGCGAAGACGGTCGGCGCCGGCCCGCCGGTTGCGGGCGGCCTCGACGAACGCCGCGAACAGCGCCGCCTGCTCGGGCCGCCCGACGAGCGTTTCGGCGTGCCACTGGACGCCGATCACGAACTCGCGGTCCATCGCCTCGATCGCCTCGACCGTTCCGTCGGGCGCGCGGCCCGTGATCACAAGCCCGTCGCCGAGCTGGGCGATTCCCTGGTGATGAAACGAGTTGACGTCGGTCCGGGTGCGCTGGAGCATCCGGGCGATCCGGCTGGATTCCCGGATCGTCACCGGATGCGTCGTCTCTGTGCCCGGGGCCGACTGGCGATGCACGATGTCGCCGGCGTGCAGATCGGGCAGGTGCTGATGCAGCGTGCCGCCGCGAGCCACGTTCAGGACCTGCATGCCGCGGCAGATCGCGAGGATCGGCATCTCGGCCTCGTCGGCGGCACGCGCCAGCGCCAGCTCGAACACGTCAAGCTCTGATTCGACCGGGCCGGTGCGCTCGTGGCGGCGCTCGCCGTAGGCCTTCGGATCCAGGTCGGGGCCGCCCGACAGGCAGACGCCGTCGACCCGGGTCAGCAGCGACCGGGCCAACTCGGCCGACAGCGGCGGCGTCACGATCGGGATCGCGCCCGCGGTCTCCAGCGCCTCGAGGTAGCGCAGCCCGAGCGCCATCTCCCGCTGCGGTGGCTCGCCCTCCGGGGTCGGCTTGACCGTGTCCGAGCGGCGCACCTCGGAGGTGGTGACCGCGATCAGCGGCCGTGCGTCTGAGGGGTTCATCTGCTGCCCGTTCCTGTTCTCGGGTCGGGACGGGACGGTGCGCCCGCTGCGCGTGAGTCTGGCATCCGGCCGGGACGGCGCGCCACCGACAGACGGATAGCCGCGGCTGGACGCGCGGCCGGTCACGGCACCGGTTCGATCACGTACCGGCGGGTCTCAAAGCCGTCCCGGATCGTGAACCGCCGGCCGAAGCTGATCGCCCCGTGCCGGGGGCGGACACCGACGCGGTAGCGACCGGGCGCCAGCCTGAACGTCACCAAGCGGCCGCGCGTGACGGTCCGTGACGCCACGAGTGTCCCGCCGGGCCGTCTGACCACCTCGATCGTGCCGGGCGCCGGCGTGCCGGGCTTGGGCCGGCAATGTGGGGTCGAGTACGGAAGCGCGGGCCCGCCGACGAGGTAGAGACCGGTGATCAGCTCGGTCGGGCCGGGCCGCATGCCTTCGTTGTCCGGCGGGCCGTTCAGCGCCAAACCGAAGCAGAGCGGATTCAGCGTCAGCGCGACGACGACGCTGCGCGCGCCCGGGGCGGGGGCCTGGGCGTCGATCGTCTGGACCGTCGCCCGTCGGAGCCGAGCGCCGGCCAGTTGCACGACGCACCCCGCCGCGTGCGCCCTGCGCGCCGCGACCCGTTCGGTCAGGCCGACGAGCCGTGGGGTGACGCATCCGCTGGCCAGCGGGATCGTGCTGGTGGCGGCCGGTGCAGCGGTGACGGCCGCCGCGACCGTGGCGGCGGCCAGTGCCGGCACGATCAGCTTCACGCGCGTGACCATCGTGACTGAGCAGCGTACCGGCATGTAGGCTCGCGGCAGGGCCGAAACTCGCACCTGACAGGAGGCAACGATGTCTGGATCGGACCGCGTCGAGATAGCCGGCTCCCAGCGCCAGCTGGTGCCGGGCGATCCCCGGATCGGCGCCGTCGATCTCACCGAGGAGATCGCGGTGACCGTCTACCTGCGACCACGGGCCGACACCGGCTGGGTCGATCAGGAGGCGCAGCTGGCGCCGGCCCAGCGCTCACGCGTCAGCCGCGAACAGTGGGCGCAGCGTTACGGCGCGGACCCCGGGGACGTCGAGGCGGTGCAGCGGTTCGCATCGGAGCACGGGTTGACGGTGACGGAGCTCGACGTCGCGCGCCGGGCGGTGCAGATGATCGGCTCCGTCAACGACGTCGCCGCCGCGTTCGGGGCACAGCTGGAGGGCCGCTTCGACGCCGGCGACGGCGCGCCCGGCTATCGCGGCCGCAGCGGCCCGCTGACCGTCCCCGCCGAGCTCGGCGATGCGGTCACCGGCGTGTTCGGGATCGACAACCGGCCCCAGAGCGTGCCGCAGCTGCGGATCGTGGGAGCGACGCCGGCGGCGGACGCGATCTCGTACACACCGCTCCAGGTCGCGCAGGCCTATGCGTTCCCGACCGGTGTCGACGGCTCCGGTGAGACGGTCGGGATCATCGAGCTCGGCGGCGGCTTTCAGACCAGCGATCTGTCGACCTACTTCAGCGGCCTCGGGCTGTCGACGCCGACGGTCACCGCGGTCCCCGTCGATGGCGGCTCCAACCAGCCGGGCCAGGACACGGACGCCGACGGCGAGGTGATGCTCGACATCGAGATGATCGGCGCGATCGCCAACGGCGTCGAGATCGCCGTGTACTTCGCGCCCAACACCGACCAGGGGTTCATCGACGCGGTCACGACCGCCGTGCACGACACCACCAACAGCCCGTCGGTGATCTCGATCAGCTGGGGCGGTCCTGAGGATTCGTGGACCGCGCAGGCGCGTACGCAGATGGACCAGGCGTTCAGCGATGCGGGCGGGCTCGGGATCACGGTCACGATCGCCGCCGGCGACGGCGGTTCGACCGACGGCTCCACCGACGGCCAACAGCACGTCGACTTTCCCGCCTCGGCGCCGCACGCGTTGGGCTGCGGCGGCACCACCCTCCATGCCTCCGGCGCGACGATCTCCTCAGAGACGGTGTGGGGCGGCGGCGCGGCGGCCAACGGCGCGACCGGCGGCGGTGTCTCGATCGAGTTCGCGCTGCCCAGCTACCAGGCCGACGCGAACGTGCCCGACAACGTCGACACCGACCAGCCGGGCCGCGGCGTCCCCGACGTGGCCGGCAACGCCGATCCGGAGACCGGCTACCAGACGCTGGTCGACGGCTCCCCGCAGGTCGTCGGCGGCACCAGCGCGGTCGCGCCGCTGTGGGCCGGGCTGGTGGCGCTGCTCAACCAGTCGCTCGGGGCGCCGCTCGGGTTCGCCAACCCGCGGCTCTACGCGCTGCTCGGCAGCGCCGCGTTCCACGACATCACCTCGGGCAACAACGGCGCGTACAGCGCGGGACCAGGGTGGGACGCGTGCTCGGGGCTGGGCTCGCCGGACGGGACGCAGCTGGGGTCGGGGCTGGCCGGCACCGCGAGTGGCGGCTGACAGCTCGGTTCTTCCGTCAGCCGCCGCGTCGGGGGTCTCGGCGCGTCGTCGGGCGCGGTGCCGCGCCGGGGTATGCCGAGTTAGGCGCCCTATGCGGACCGAACCTGCATCACCCCACACAGCCCGACGACCACATGAAGCGCCGCCCGCCGAGACGTTCGTTGCGCTGGCGCTCGGCCGGCCGTTCGGATTTAGTCCTTGAGCCGCCGTCCCGACCGGAACAGCTGCAGCGACCATGCCGTCAGGACGATCGCCATGCTCCACAGCACCGCGAGCCCGATACCCGCCGACAGGTCCGCGCTGCCGACGAATCCGATCCGCATGACCTGGACCACGTAGAACACGGGGTTGACGTGGCTGAGGTCGCTCCAGACGGGCGGCAGCGCCGATATGGAGTAGAAGGTGCCGCCGAGGAAGGTCAGCGGCTGCACCGCGAGCGTCTGCAGCGAGATGTTCTGGTCCATCGTCTTGATGTGGACCCCGGCGATCACGCCGAGCTGCGCGGCGACGATCAGGGCGGCCGGCAACCCCGCGACCAGGATCAGCGGGCGATCGATCGTCGCGCCGACGATCGGCATCGCGATCGCCGCGACCAGACCGCACGTCAGAATCCCGCGGATCACCGCCGCGAGCACGCAGGCGAGATTGATCTCCCACCAGCGCAGCGGGCTCGACAGCACGTCGTTGAAATAGCGATCACGGCGTGCGTCGAACAGGCTCGTGGTGCCGTTGATGTACCCGACCGTCATCAACGTCTGCCCGATCAATCCGGGCAGGATGAAATGGGTGTAGGTGACGCCGCCGGTGCCCTTGACGCGGTGACTGAGCGCGAACCCGAACACCGACAGCATCAGCAGCGGCGTGCTGATCTGCCCCAACACCGAGTAGTACCAGATCCGCAGGTAGCGGACGAGCTCGCGCTGCAACAGCCAGCTGAACGGCGAGCGGCTCGGCTCGAACCGTTCCGCGACCGGCGCGGGTGTGGCATCGAGCCCGCCGCCGAGGCCGGTCGTGCTCACGCCGCCGCGCCGTGTCCGTGGTCGACGACCGCCATCGCATGCGCATAGACGCCCGCGATGTCTGAGGCGCTGAAGTCCGCGCGCAACCGGTCGGCGGTGCCGCGCGCCAGGATCCGGCCGCCGCGCAGCAGCACGATCTCCTCGCACAGCGCCTCGGCCTCCTCCAGGTAGTGCGTGGTCAGCAGCACCGTCGTGCCGTCCGCGTGCAGGCCGCGGATGTACTGCCACAGCTCGATCCGCAGATCGACGTCGACGCCGGCGGTTGGCTCGTCGAGGATCAGCAGCGGCGGGCGGTGCATCAGCGCGCGGGCGAACATGATCCGGCGGCGCATGCCCCCGGACAGCTCGCTCAGATTGTTCTTCGCCCTGTCGCTGAGGCGAAACACCTCCATCAGCTCACGCGCCCGCCGGTATGCCTCGCGACGTCGCAGGCCGTGGTAGCCGCCGTGGTAGACGAGGATCTGCTCGACGCTCAAAAACCGGTCGAGGTTGACCTCCTGCTCGGCCAGCCCGATCAGGCTGCGGGCTTCGCGGCTGCGGTGATCGTGGCCGAACACACGGATCTCGCCCGCGGTGGGGATCACCAGGTTGCAGACGGACCCGATCAGGGTGCTCTTGCCGGCACCGTTGGGACCGAGCAGTCCGACGAACCGGCCCGGCGCGAGCTCCAGGTCGAGCCCGTGCAGCGCGGTGAAACCGCCCTTGTAGGTCTTGCGCAGGCCGCAGACCGACAGGGCCGACGTACCCGAAATACACCGCACGGCTTCAGTGCTGGTCCGTCGGAGGCTCGGCCGGCCGCCAGCCGAGCCGACCGTTCGCCATCTCCGCGATCTCCTCGATCAGCCTCCGGTTGTGCGCGAGGTCGAACGCCGGCGGCAGAAACGCGATCAGCTCATCGGCCATCGCGACCGCAGGATCTGAGAGCAGCGCCTCGGCGACGGCCTCCGGTCCACCGTGAATCGTCTGACTGACGGTGAACGGCAGCGCGCTGAGCTCAGTGCGCGCGTCCAACGCTCCCTGAGGTCGTGATGCGCCCGGCCCCTGTGTGCGCCGCTCGTGGTCATAGGCCGCGTACAGCCGCGCCAGCTCCGGCGAGGTCGTGGGCAGGATCGAGCGGGAGACCGCGACCCGCGGCGGCGCCGTGCCGGTGTGCGCGTCGTGGTAGGCGTCGATCAGCCGGGCCTGCTCGACCCCGTAATCGTCGAAGCGACCGGTGAGGATCGTGCTCGTCATCAGCCGTAACCCCTGGCCCGCGATCCGCTCCGCCGAGGCGACCGACCCGGCGCCGAACCAGACGCGCTCGGGCAGCGTCGGGCTGGTTGGCCTGACGGTCAGCTCCAGTCCGGGCGTCAGGGGCCCGGCGGGCTCGTTGACGACGCCGACCGGCACGCCGCGGATGCCGCGCATGAACAGCTCGAGCTTCGCCTGCGACTGGTCTCGGCCATCGTTCGGCGGCTGACCGAAGACGACGTCGAAGCCGCCCATGCCGGTGCCCAGTCCGAGCTGGAGGCGTCCGTCGGTCAGCAGGTCGGCGGTGCCGGCGGCCTCGGCCATCAGGATCGGCGCCTCGTAGCGCATGCCGACGATCGCCGTGCCGAGGGTGATCCGTGTCGTGTGCTGGGCGACCACCGGGAGGAACACGAGCGGCGCAGCCAGGTAGTTGTCGAAGTGGCGCTGATAGGCCCAGCCCGCGTCATACCCGAGCTGCTCGCCGGCGCGGAACAGCTCGATCCCGTCGCGAAGACCGTCGGCCGCGCGCCCCGTCGGGAACGAGATCCGCGTATGAAAGCCGAGCTTGAACGGACGCTTGGCGTCGGCTTCCGGGTGGGGCGCGCGCGGCTCCGCGAGGGCGCTGCCCGAGGCGTCACTCATCCGCTCATACCGCGGCTGCCTCCGGCTTGGAGTCCGGGTTCAGGACCGGCGCGTTGCCGGTCGCTGCACGGTGAGCGAGCTCCTGGCGGGCGAGCGGCAGCACGTAACGGCCGTAGTCGACCATGTCGTCGTAGACGTCCCAGCCGCGGATCGACAGCAGGTCGCAGCCGATCTCGGTGTAGTCGACCAGCGCCGCCGCGACCGTCTCATAGGAGCCGACCAGCGCCGTCGTCGAGCCTCCGCCCTTGAGCTCCCTGGCCAGTGGCATCCACAGGCAGCGGTCGTGCAGGTCGCCGCGCGCGGCCACCTCACGCAGGCGGACCGAGCCGACGTTGGTCGGCTCTGAGCTCATGAAGCGCTTGAGCAGCTGGTTGGTCGGGTCCGCCGCGTTCGCCATCGCCTGCTTTGTCTGGGCGAGGATCGCGTGGGCCTTCTCCCATGCCAGCTCGTCGGTCGGCGCGACGATCGGTCGGAACGAGTTCCAGATCCGCGGCCGTGGCCGGCCGGCGGCGTCGGCGACGGCGTTGACCGACGCGATCTGCTCGGCGGTCTCCTTCAGCGGCTCGCCCCACAGCCCGAAGATGTCCCCCTGGCGGCCGCCGACCTCATAGGCCTGCTGGGAGGAGCCGCCGATCGAGATCGGGATCGCGCCGTTGACGGGCTTGATGTCGGTTTGGAAGCCCTCGAACCGGTAGAACTCGCCCTCGTGGCTGATCGGGCCTTCTTCGGTCCACACACGACGCAGGATCTGGACGAATTCATCGGAGCGGCGGTAGCGCTGCTCCTTGGTGGTGTAGTCGCCCTCGCGGCGCTGCTCGGCATCGGAGCCGCCGGAGATGATGTGGATCCCGACACGCCCACCGCCGATTCGGTCCAGGCCGGCGTATGCCTTGGCGACCTGGGTCGGGAACTGAAATCCCGGCCGGTGGGCGATCATCGGCTTGACGTACTCGGAGTTCGCGATGACGAGCTGGCCGAGCTGGGTGGAGTCCGGTCCGGGTGAACCGTAGGCGCACAGCGTCCAGTCGAACCGGGCGTCGTCGAGCGCGTGGACGAACTTCCGCGTGAACTCGGGATCAAACCCGGCGAAGCCCATGCTCCCTTCCGAGATGTGCGTGGCGCTGATGAACTCAACTGGCATGAGAAGAGGCTCCTGTGCTCGATAGGACGTCGGCGGCCCGCTCCAGCGGATCGGGTCCGACGGCGACCGGCCGGGCCGGATCGGTTGACCAGGCAGACCAGGAGCCCGGGTACAGCGCGGCGTCAAAGCCGGCGATTCGCAGCGCCGCCAGCAGATGGGCGGCGGTCACGCCGGAGCCGCAATAGGCGCCGACCGGCTGCTCCCCGTCGACGCCGGCGGACTCGAAGCGTGCGCGTAGCGTCGCCGGGTCCAGGAAGCGCCCGTCGGGGCCGAGGTTGCCGGCCGTCGGCGTACTCACCGCTCCCGGGATGTGGCCGGCGCGCGGGTCGACGGGCTCCTGCTCGCCGCGGTAGCGCTCACCGGCCCGGGCGTCCAACAGCACCCCGGTCCGGGCTGCCTCGGCGGCCTGGTCGGCGTCCAGCACGGGCAGGCGCCCCGGTTCCAGGACGACGTCACCCGGGTCCGCCCGCAACTCGCCGGACTCGACCGGCAGGCCCTGCTCCAGCCAGGCGCTGAGCGCGCCATCGAGGATCCGGACGTCGGGCACGCCCGCCCAGCGCAGCAGCCACCAGGCGCGCGCGGCGGACAACCCGCCGAGGTCGTCATAGACGACCACACGCTGTCCTTGGCGGATTCCCCAGCGTCTCGCGGCGCCCTGCAGCGCGTCGACGTCGGGCAGCGGATGCCGGCCTCGCCCGGGGGCTGGCGGCCCAGCGAGCTCGGTCTCGAGATCGACGTACACGGCGGTCGGGATGTGGCGCTCGGCGTAGTGGGCGCGGCCGTCGGGATCGCCGAGCTTCCAGCGGACATCGAGCACGGCCGGGGGGTTGGGGCCGAGCAGCTCGTGGTGCAACGAGCGGGCGTCGATCAGGACGTCGTCGCGTGGTCTGGCGGCGGTCGCGTCGACGGGGGCCATCAGCTGGGGCACGGTCGCGAGCAGGTCGTCGTCGCCCAGCGACCGCGCGGGAATGCCGTCGCGTTGGGCCGCGTGGATCCGCTCCGTCAGTGCGAGGTTGATCGGCGCCGCACGTCGCTGCAGGCGCGCCTGCAGCACGACCTCGCCGTTGATGTAGTCGGTCTCGAGCGAGCCGGCGCGGGTCAGGCTCTGCCAGGTCGACGTGCCGCCGCGTTCGTAGCCCGGGACGTCCTGCAACTGGATCCGCCTGTGCAGCTGCGCCATCTCAGCCTTCAAGTCGGCGATGCCGCCGGCGTCCTGCAGGATCTCGGTCGTCTCCGCGCTCAGCAGTGCGGCGGCGCGGTCACGGAGCTCGCTGGGTTTGTAGAGGGCGTCGAGCACGAACGTCGAGCTGGCCACCAGCTTGGTGTTCTTGACCCATGAGATGTTGGCGACGACCCGAGTCTCGAGGTTGGCGCGGCGCAGGTCACGGGCGATCGCCTCCAGCCGCGGCTCCGGGCGGTCCGGGAACGCTCCGATCCAGGCGATCCCGACCGACGGTGCGCTCGGGGCCACGACCACGCCCGGCTGGACGTAGGTCGCGGCAAGCATCAATACGCCGCCGTAGACCGTCTCGAAATGCCGCAACGCCAGCCGCTCGGTCTCGAGGCCGTTCTGGGTGGTCAGCAACGGCAAGGCGGCCCCCGCGGTGGAGCGCTCGCCGCCGGCGAGTGAGACCGGCTGCTCGGACCACAGCGCCAGCGCATCGGCGGCGTCCTGGGTCTTGGTCGCGAGCACCAGCACGTCGTCGCCGGTCAGCCGCAGCTCGTCAGGCTCGCCGTAGACGCTTGCCTTGACGAGGCTCTGGCCATGCGGCCGCGCGTACGTGATTCCGTCGGCCCGGGCGGCCTCCAGCTGGGCACCGCGTGCGATCAACGCGACCGGGTGGCCGGAGCGGTGCAGCTCGGCCGCCAGCGTGACGCCGATCGCACCCGCGCCGATGATCACGTACCTAGGCAACGTCGGCTCCGAGCGGCTCGGCGGTCGCGATCGTGACCAAGAACGAGGGCGGCGCGTCCGCGCTGACGACCTTTTCAACTATCCTTACCATATTAGTTAAGTTAGATCCCCTGGCGCTGCTTCGTCCAACGACGTTTCGCGATCGGATCCGATCAGGCGGTCCGATCGGTCCGAGCGGTCGGCTGGGTCGATAGCGGCGCCCGGCGCCACCGAGTCGCTCAGCGACGTCGCGGGCGGGGCGCTGAAGCGACTCGAGCCGCTTCTCGTGCATGTCGATCAAAGTAGTTGGCATCGTCGCTATCCTCCAACGAGGAATGACGATCAGAACCGATCAGACCCACTGATCGGTTCGTCCACCGGGAGCCGTGCCTCGTGTCGAAGGTGCTCGACATCACCCCGCTGCGCAGCCTGATCGCGATCGCGGACAATGGCGGCTTTCACCGCGCGGCGGCAAGCCTTGCCCTGACCCAGTCGGCGGTCAGCCAGCACGTCCGTCGTCTCGAGGCGGTCGTCGGCCGGCCGCTCGTGGAGCGCGACGGCCGGCGAACCCGGTTCACGCCCGCCGGCGAGTTGCTGATCGCCGAGGGTCGGCGGATCCTCGACGCCCATGACGACACCCTGCGGCGGCTCGCGATCTCGCCGGCAGCGCAGCTGATCGTCGGCGTCACCGAGCACGCCGCCGACCTGATCCTGCCCCCGATCATCGACCGGCTCGGCGAGAGTTTCCCGGATCTCGACGTCCAGTTTCGGTTTGACCGCACTCGTCGGCTCAGCGACGCCGTCGACCAGGGCTCGGTTGACGTCGCCGTGTTCGTCGCCGAGGCGAGCGAGCGCCCGGGATCTCCGATCGGCTCGCTGCCGCTGCATTGGTGCTCGGCGCCCGAATGGGATCTCCCGGTCGACGGTGCGCCGCTGCCGCTGGTCGCGATCGAGGCGCCGTGCACGATCCGCAGCACCGCGCTGCGGGCGCTCGCCGGCGCCGACGTGCCGGTCCGGGTGACGGGCGAGGCGGCCTACCTGGCCGGAGTGCTCAACGCCGCCCGGGCCGGGCTGGGCGTGGCGCTGCTGGCGTTCACAGGCGCGCCACCGGAGGGCCTCGTGGAGCGATTCGACCTCCCGCCGGCGCCCGCGATCAACCTGGCCGCCCGGATCCGCGAGGGCGCCGACACCGAGGTCACCGAGACCGTGCTGGGCGTCCTGCAGGCGACGCTCCGCACGGGTTCGCCGGCGCTGGCGCTGACCGCCTGAGCGCCTCGAGGCGGGGCGGTTCGAGGCAAGAGGTCAGCGGCGGGCGGTCCGAGGCGAGAGGTCCGCGGCGGGCGATCCGAGGCGGGCGGTGCGCGGGACTCTGCGGATCTCGGCATGCGCCGTCGGCCTCAGTCGATTGGCCGTCCGGCGCCGGTCCGCGACACCTACGGACCGACCACAGTTGGTCGTTTTTGCCGATGTGACCGTGAAAATCGACCAATCTCGAGGCGGTGGCTCACCGGCCGGCCTGGCGATCAAGCGCCAACCAGACCGACGCAGTGTCGGCCAGCGGCACGACGAACTCGCCGCTCCTGAGTTCGGTCGTGTAGATCCCGGTGCGACCGTCGCAACGCCGACGAACGCGTCCCCGGCGAAGGCCCGTGGTTCGAGCTCACGACGGACCGTCATCACCGGTCCAGCGGTGCTGCGCCGCCGCCGGTGTTCCGGGCCCTGCGCGGCGACCCGACCCTGCCGGGTCGAGGCGGCACGGGGCGCGTCGAGGCACATCAGCCTCAGTCGCTCCACAGCCGCCGCGCCAGCCCTGACGCGCGCGCGACCGGTCGGTCGACCGCCGCGCGGACGACCTCCTCGGTGCCGACGAGGATCAGTCGATCCTGGGCACGGGTGGCCGCCGTGTAGAGCAGCTCGCGGGTGAGGATCCGGGAGCCCGGCTCGGGTAGCAGCACGGCGGCGGTCTGAAACTGGGAGCCCTGGCTCTTGTGGATCGTCATCGCGTAGACGGTGTCGACGGCGCCGAGCCGGGCGGGGCTGTACAGGACCGGCTCGCCGCCGCGCTCGAACGCGGCCAGCACGCGGTCGTCGACGGTCTGCACGACGACGCCGGTGTCGCCGTTGTAGAGCCGCAGCTCTCGGTCGTTCTCGGTGACCAGCAGCGGCCGTCCGATGTACCAGCGCTCGCGCGCGGAGAAGCCCGGTAGCTCGGACTCCAGCCACGTCTCGATCCGCGCCGTCCAGGTCGAAACGCCGATCGGGCCGCGACGGTGCGCGCACAGCACCCGGAAGCGCGCGAGCGCCGCCAGCGCGTCGGCGGCACGATCGTCGCGCGCGGCCTCGATCGCCACGCGCGCGGCCTCGACGACGCCGGCGCGAACCGCGTCAACCGACCGCCGGCCGCCGGGATCCTCGTCGATCCAGGTGACCGCGCCGGGTGACTCGCGCAGCAGTGCCACGACCGCGTCGCTGTCGCCGGCGCGGATCGCCGCGGCGACCCGGGCGATCTCGTCGCCGTAGCGTCGGCCGCGGACCAGCACCGCCACGCCGGGCGTCTCGCCGGGGCCCGAGCCGGCGACGATATCGCCGAGCACCGCGCCGGCCTCGATCGATGCCAGCTGTCCCGGGTCGCCGACGAGCACGAGCCGGGCGTCGGAGCGCAGCGCCTCGATCAGCCGCGCCATCAACGACAGTGACACCATCGAGGTCTCGTCGACGATCACGACGTCGTGCGGGAGTCGCTGTTCGTGGTCGTGGCGGAACCGGCTGCGACTGCCGGGCCGGTAGCCGAGCAGCCGGTGGATCGTGGTCGCCGACAGTGCGCGCAGCTGGGCGCGCACGGCATCTGAGACGTCGAGCCGGGCGGCCTCCTCGTGGACGGCCTCCTGCAGCCGCGCCGACGCCTTGCCGGTCGGGGCGGCGAGCGCGATCAGCGGCGGGCGCTCCGGTGATTGCTCGCACAGCAGCGCCACGATCCGCGCGACGGTCGTCGTCTTGCCGGTCCCCGGCCCGCCGGCGACGACGGCGAACTGGCGCCGCACGGCCTCGGTGGCGGCGCGGGCCTGGTCGCCGTCGGCCTCGTCGCCGAACAGCCGCATGAGGCCGTCGGACAGCGCGGGCTCGTTGACATCGGCCGGCGGCGCGTCGCGCATCGCGCGCAGCGCATCGGCGACCGCGACCTCCTCAGACCAGTAGCGGTCGAGGTACAGCCAGGCGCCGTCCAGTCGCAGCGGCCGCGTCCGGTCGGCCGCAGCCGCGTCCGCGACCAAAGGGCTGGCGGCGACCGCGGCCAGCCACGGCTCGACCTCGGGCCACGGCAGCGCCTCCAAATCGACCGGGCTCTCGGACTCGACCGCGGCGGTGCCTTGGATCGCCTGCAAATCGACGTGGACGTGACCGAGCCGCGGCGCGCGGACGGCCAGCGCGACCGCCAGCAGCACCGCCTCGTCGCGCTCTGCGCCGAGCCGTCCCAGCCGCCGGGCGACGTGCACGTCGGCCGCCGACAGCACCCCGGCGCGGTTGAACGCACGCAGCAGCCCCGACGCTCCGGCTGCGATCCGGGCCTCGAACGGATCCAGCTCCTCGATCACCGCGCTCACGATCCGCTCCCGTCCAACACGTCCGACAGCGCCGCGACGAATCCGGCGGGCGGTCGCCAACCGAACACGCCCGAGCCGCCCACACCCGTCCAGTCCGGGCCGGTCATCCCACGCACGAACAGGTAGACGACGCCGGCGAGGTGCACGTCGGGGTCATAGTCCGGCAGTCGCCAGCGCAGGTAGCGGTGCAGCGCGACCGCGTACAGCAGTCCCTGCAGCGCGTAGTGGTGGCGCTCCATCTCGGCTCGCAACGCCTCCGGCCGGTAGTGAAACGTCGTCAGCGGCTCGTTGGGCTCGCCCAGCCAGTTGGTCTTGTAGTCCAGCACGGCATAGCGGTGACCGGAGGTGGGTGGGCCGACATCACCGGCGGCGGGGATCCGCACGACGAGGTCGAGGCTGCCGGTCAGATATCCCCGCACGTTGCGTCGCAGCCCGGCGTCGCCGAGCCGGTCCGCATAGCCGGCCAGCGGATCGTCGGGCGTCAGCCACTCGCGCAGTGTCGCGGCGATCCGGTCGAGCGTCAGCTCCCCGGTCGGCCGGTCGCCGCCGGCGAGCGGCAGCTCGAAGCCGAGCTCGTCAAGCCGGTCGCCGAGCGCGATGTCGGACAACGTCAGCCCGTCGAGCACCGGCCCGAGCGGCGTTCGCAGAGCGGCCGCCAGCCCGGCAACGACGTCCGCCGGATCGCCGATCTCAGCCGTGCGGCGGGCGTGCACCTCGCCGATCCGCTGCCGCAGCTCGCCCTCGAGGTCGGCCGCGGCGAAGTCGGTCGCCTCCAACACCCAATGGACGAACGTGCCGACGTCGACGCCGAAGCCCATCCCCGACAGCAGCGACGGCACCGACAGCTCGGCAGCGACCGCGGGGGGCGCGGGCGGCGGCTGGCCAGCGTCGGGCTCGTCGGCGACCAGCGGCTGCTCGGGCTCTGAGTCGACGCGAGCCTCGTAGGCCGCGGCGGTGATGTCGGTGAACGAGGTCCGTCGCCAGCGCTGGTCGAGATCGCGCTCAAAGCTTGAGACCGACAGCTGCACGGGTGTCGTGAGCGGCGCCGACCAGGCGACCGGTGGGCCCGCCGCCGCCGACAGCCGTTCGATCGCGATCGCGTGAGGCGCCCGCGCCTGGAGTTCGGCCAGCCGCGTGTCGACCACGGTGTCCTCCGGCGTGCGGCGCAGCTCGGAGGCGATGTTGCCGTGCTCGTCACGGGCGAACAACAGGCGCGCCAGCGGCGAGTCACGGCAGTCCCAGGTCGGCACCCACCAGGCGATCGCCTGGTGGCGGGCGCGGGTCAGCGCCACGTAGGCGAGCCGCAGGTCCTCGCCGCGCTGCTCGCGCTTGTATCGCTCCTTGTGCTCGCGGTACTCGGGCCCCTCCAGGCCAACGTCGGTCTGGCCGGTGCCAGCGTCGTCGTGGAAGAACACGGGTTCGTCGTCGTCGCGCATCCGGCCCATGTCCCACAGGAACGGCAGGAACACGATCGGAAACTCCAGACCCTTGCTGCGGTGGATCGTCAGCACCTGGACGGCCTCGGCGTCCGATTCCAGCCGGCGGCTGCGCTCCTCGTCGCCGGCTTCGGAGACCGCTTGGGCGATGCGCGTCCGCAGCCATGCCGTCAGCGCCGTGGTCCCGAGCTGCTGGACCGAGACCGCGGCGTGCAGCAGCTGGCCGACGTGACGCAGGTCGGTCATCCGGCGCTCGCCATCAGGACCGGCGAGCATCCGCGCGGCGAGGTCCTGGGAGACGATGATCGACTCCAGCAGCGCCGCGACCCCGCGCATCCGCAGCACCCGTGACCAGTCGTGCAGCCGCCGGTGAACGTCCTCCCATTCACGGCCGTCGGGGTCGTCGCCGGCACGCGCCAGCCGCTCGGCGTCCCAGCCGACGAAGCAAGTCAGCGCCGCCGAGCGGGCCCGGCCGAGCTCGGCCGGGCGCTCGAGCGACTCGAGCAGCACGAGCCATTCCCGCGCCACCTCGGTCGCGAACACGCTGCCGGCGCCGTAATCCACGACGGGCACGCCGGCCTCACCGAGCGCCGCACGGACGTCGGCGGCCTGCCGGTGGTTGCGCACGAGCACGGCCAGGTCGCCGGGCTTGACCGGAGCCCCTGAGATCGTTGCGTCGGAGCCAAGCAGCGCCACCACCTCGTCGGCGAGGTCGGAGACGACCCGCGCGCGGCCGGTCTCGGCGCGCACCAGGCCGGTCGGCGTCAGCCTGACCTGAGGATCGTCGCGGGCGATCACCCGGACGCGCAGCGGGCTCGGATCGGGCGCGCCCCTCAGCCGCGGCTGCTGGTGGTCCGGGGCGGCGCGTACGTCGCGGTACGGGATCCCCTCGTGGCCGAGATTGACGCCGGACAGCAAGGCGCCGATCGCGTCGACCAGTCCCTGGTCAGAGCGCCAGTTGATCGGCAGCGTCGCGCGTGAGGAGGCGGTCGCCGCGGCCTCCAGGTACGCGTACACGTCGGCGCCGCGGAACCCGTAGATCGCCTGCTTGGGATCGGCGATCAGGACCAGCGTCGTGTCGCCGTCGCCGAACGCGGTCCGTAGGATCCGCCACTGGTCGGGATCGGTGTCCTGGAACTCGTCGACCATCACGACCGTAAAGCGGCGGCGCAGCAGGTCGATCGCGAGCCGTTCGTTGGGGCCGCTCAGCGCCGCGTTGAGCCGGGCGACAAGGTCGTCGTAGGTCATCAGCCCGCCGGCGCGCTTGCGGCGGTCGACCTCCTTCCGGACCGCCTTGGCCAGCGACAGTCGGAGCCGCGGCCGCTCGCCGTCGCCCGCGACGAGCTCAGCCGACGGGTTGCCGATCGCCGCATCAGCGACCGCGTTCGCCTGGGTGAGATCGAACGCAGGTCGCAGGTCGTCATGGAACTTGCGCACGTAGAAGTCGCCGACGACGTCTGAGACGAGCTCCGAGGCGTCCTCGGTGAAGGTCAGCGCGGGCTCGAGGTCGCCGGCGATGCCGAGCCCCGACAGCATCTCCTGGCAGAAGCTGTGAGTGGTGGCGATCGTGGCCGCGTCGAAGTCTGAGATCGCCCGCGCCAGCCGGCGGCGTCGCGGCTCGGGCTCGTGCTCGGCCAGCAGCGTCACCAGCGGGTCGTCGCTGCTCGCCCCGGCTGCGAGGGCGGCGCCCAGCCCGCGCTCGACATCGACCAGCCGCTCGCGGACCCGTTCACGCAGCTCGCCGGTCGCGATCCGTGTGAACGTGACCAGCAGCAACCGGTCAAGCGGCACGCCCTCGGCCACGTACCGCGCGGCGAGCGACGCGATCGTGTAGGTCTTGCCGGTGCCGGCGCTGGCCTCGAGCACCGTCACGCCGGTCGGCAGCGGGCCGCAGACGTCGAACTCGGCCGGCGTCAGCTCCCGGACGGCGGTCATCGCGAGCTCACCTGCTCGCGGTCCAGCAGACCGTCCCACAGCCGCCGGGCCAGCCGTCCCAGGCGCGAGCGCTCGTCGGCCGCCCAGCCATCGCCGGTCTCGTTCGGCCCCGGCGGGACCTCCAACAGCCGCTCGAACGCGACCGCGCCACCGAGCACGAGCAGATGCTCGGGCTCCTCGTTCTCAAGGCTGATCCAGCCGTAACGACCGCCGTGGCGCGACTCCCACTGCTTGGCCGCCGGCTCGTTCGGATCGCGTCCGCCGCGGGCCGCCTCCGCATACGCGGCCGACGTCTTGCAGTACAGCGGCAACGGCTCACGCCTCCCCAGGTCCAGCAGCCCGACCAGCAGCTCGAGCTCGTCGGTCGCTGCCGCAAAACGCTCCGCCGAGGTGTCACCCGCGATCGCCACCTCCGCAGTTCGAACGTCGTCGCCGCTGCCACGGCCGATCGTCACCGCGCGCAGCTCGCGGTCGGGGTGCGACGCGGTCGCCGCCACGAGTCGCACCCAGGCCGACAACCGCTGCTTGTACCCCAGCCGTGAGTACGTCGTCGCCAGCAGCACGTCGCCGCGCGCCGCCGGAATCGTTCCGGTCAGGAGCCGGCCGTCGCCTAGCGTGACCCGCACGTCAACCGGGTCGCCAGCGTCGCCAGGCGTCCAGTACTCCTCGGCGGTGACCGCGATCGCGTTGGCGATCGGTTCGACCGCCTCGACGATCGGCTTGCCGAGCTTGTCGGGCGGCAGCAGCCCCCGCGCGATCTCGGCCAGGCAGGCGTCACGCCGGTCGGCGCCGCGCATGCGCGCGTTCAGCAGCCGGTTGCCGACGCCCCAGCGTTCGAGGTTGTCGAGCTCGATCGACAAGGCGTCTGAGACCTCCTCGTCGTAGGAGCGCACGCGAATTCCGAGCCGGCCTCGCAGGAACGCGCGGACTGGGTGCTCGACGAACGCGATCAGATCGCCGAGCTCGACGACGTCGCCGCCGCGGGCCGGCAGCGGGCTGGCGAGGAACGGTGCGGGTGCGGTCGCCGGCAGCTCCAACGCCCGGGCGCCGCCGAGCGCCGCGGGGTCGAAGCTCCACGGCCGGTCGCGGCCGAGCGCGCCCGGGGTGAAGTTGCGCGCGTCGAACGGCTGCAGCGGATGCGTGACGACGAGCCGCTCGGCGGCTTTGACGCCGTCTTCGAAGCGGGCGGTCTGCTCGATCGTGTCCAGCAGCTCACCGACGGGGACCGCGGGTGGGCGCCGGGTGTTCGTGCGTTCGTCGCGGCCGGTGTAGGTGATCAACAGCCGTTCTCCGGCGGCCATCAGCGCATCGAGCAGCAGCTGGCGGTCCTCGGAGCGGGGGTCGCGTTCGCCGATCCACGGGTCGTCGAGCAGCAGGTCGTCGCCGTCGCGCGGGGCCTTGCGTGGAAACGCGTCGTCGTCGAGCCCGAGTAGGCAGACGATCCGGTGCGGCACCGAGCGCATCGGCTCGAGCGTGCAGACGGTCAGATGTCCGGTCCGGAAGTTCGCCCGGGTGGGCCGCCCCTCGAGCCGCTCACGCAGCTGCGCCGAGATCTCTGACGGGGTCAGCGCCATCGACTCGGCGCCGGGCACGCCGTCGGCCTCGGCGACGAGCTCGTCGAGCATGCGTTGCAGCTCGGAGCGCTGCCAGCGGTCGCGGTCACTGGTCGCCGTCAGCGCGTCGGCGGCGTCGGCTAGCGCGGCCGCCCAATCGGCCAGCGGCTGCGTGGTCCCGAGCGCGTCGAGCGCCACGGTCAGCCGTTGCACCAGCTCCGCCAGCCGGCCGGCCAGCTCGATCGCGCGGCTGTCGACGTCGTCAAGCGGCAGCACGCGCTCGAACAGCCGCACGTCGGAGGCCATCGTCACGCCGACGAGCACGCGGTCCAGACCCTGCTCCCAGGTGCCGTCGGCGACGCCCTGCAGGCTGTACGGGCCGCGGTGCGGGGCGTCCAGACCCCAGCGGACGCCGGAGTCCCGGACCCAGTCCTGGATCAGCGCCAGATCATCGTCGTCGAATCCGAACCGCCGCCTGACCGGGCCGCGGTCGGCGAGATCGAGCACCTGCGAGGCGGTCAGCCGGCCGCCGACGAGCTCCAGCAGCGCGGCGACGGTGCCGAGCACCGGGTTGGTCTGGCGCAGGGCGCGGTCGGCGAGGCGCACACGCAGGTCCGCGGTCCGGTGACCGACGCTGCCGGCACGCTCCTCGGGTTCCGTCGCAGCGGTCGCCTCGCCATCGTCGGGCGGACGCTCGCCGGCCCCGAAGGTCGCGCCGATCAGCGGCGCGAACGCCTCGATGTCCGGACACATCACGATCACGTCACGCGGCTCGAGCGTGTCGTCGGCGGCGAGCGCATGCAGGATCGCGTCGCGCAGCACCTCGACCTGTCGCAAGCGGCCGTGGCAGGCGTGGATCTCGATGCTGCGATCATCTGCCGCGGGCACCATTCGCTCGTCGGGTCCGTTGCCGATCGGCGCGCCGGGGGTCGGGCGGTCGTCGCGGATGTCTGACTGCAGCCGTCCCAGCAGCGTGTCGCCGAACGGGTCGGAGCCCTCGTCGTGGTCGCTGAACGCC
>Ga0302314_10001727_pt1 | contig 40938 bp, 35 predicted proteins | sample III_Palsa_N2_3_FD_200533 | JGI IMG/M metagenome (GOLD analysis project Ga0302314, IMG submission 200533) | Peat permafrost microbial communities from Stordalen Mire near Abisko, Sweden - III_Palsa_N2_3 | ecosystem: Environmental > Terrestrial > Soil > Palsa > Peat permafrost | place: Sweden... | reverse complement strand
GCATCGCAAAGACGGAGTGGAATAGCCGCGCGCAGACGCGGGCGAGGCAGGGATGCCGAAGCCGTTTTAGACAGGCCAGGGATGGCCTGTCTAAAACGCCCGCTCCGGCTGCGAAGCGCAGGGGACCCTCTCATCGCGCTTCTTCTTTTGCGATGAGAGGGCGCAGACTTCGGGGGCGGCTCTTTTGGTTACTTTTGGAGCTGTTGCCAAAAGTAACTCGCCGCAGGCGAAAAACTTCGCCAAGGCGTCAGGAGGATCCGGCACGCGCGCAAGCGCATGCTGCGCGGTTTCAGAGGGGGTGAGGCCAGATCCTTCGCTGCGCTCAGAATGACAGCGAAAAGAAAAACTGGATTCCCGCCTGCGCGGGAATGACGATGGGGATGGGTGTGCGCTGGTCCCTCCCTCGATACGACGCTGCGCGTCTACTCGGGACATTCGGAACAGCACACCCGCTTCGCGGGCACTCGGGACGAACGGAGGTGGGTGCTATCAGAGACGAAAAGCGCCCCTCCCCTCGGTCCCCTCCCGCAAGGGGAGGGGAAGACCAGCGGCTTCAGCCTACCAGCACTTGCCGCGGCGGCGTCTTCAAAACACCGCGCAACGAGAGCCACCCGACCAGGGTGACAATGCCGCAGCCGGCGGCGGCGCCAGCAAACCACAACAGCGGCCGCGGCCCATACGGAATATCGAACACCTGCACCGCCAGCACCCAGGCCATGATCTGCGCGGCGATGGCGGCCACGCTGCCGGCAAGCAGGCCCAGCACGGCGTACTCGGCCAGCAGGCCTTGCAGGATCACCCGCGAGGAGGCGCCGAGCGTGCGCAGCAGCGCCGTCTCCCGCGCCCGCTGCGCGCGCGAAGCCTCGATCACGGCCAGCATCACCACCAGGCCGGCGAGCAAAGTGAACCCGAAGATGAATTCCAGCGCGCTGACCATGCGGTCGACGATGCCGCGCACCTGCACCAGCGCGGCGTCGAGATCCAGCGCGGTGACGTTGGGGAACTGCCGCACCAGGTCGCGCAGCAGGCCGCGCTGGCCGGCCGGCAGGTAGAAACTGGTGATCCACTGCACCGCGCCGGATTTCTCCAGCACGCCGGGCGGCGTGGCCAGGAAGAAGTTGGGACGGAAGCTGTCCCAGCGCACCTTGCGCGTGTTGTACACGGTGAAGGTGGTGGTGGTGCCGGCGATGTCGAGCGTCATGGTGTCGCCGGGCTTGAGCTTGAGCTTTTCGACGCCGTACTCCTCCACCGACAGCCAGGGCTTGCCGGCATCGGCGGCGGTCCACCACTGGCCGCTGAGCAGGGTGTTGTCGTCGCCGAAGTGGTCGGTCCAGGACAGATTGAATTCGCGATTGATCCAGCGGCGGGTTTCCTGGTCCTCGAAGCTGTCGGCGGTGACCGGCTTGCCGTTGAGCCCGACCAGGCGCGCGCGCGCCATCGGCCACAGGTCCAGCTTGGTGTAGCCGTGGGCGGCGAAGAAGGCGCGCAGCGGCTGCACCTGTTCCGGCTGGATGTTGACCAGGAACTGGTTGGGCGCATCCGGCGGCAGGCGGTTGCGCCAGCTCGACAGCAGGTCGGTGCGCACCACGGTGAGCAGCAGCAGGGCCAGCAGGGCCACGCCCAAGGCAACGGCCTGCGCCACGGCGGTGCCGCGGCGGCGCGCGATATTGCCCAGGCCGAAGCGCCAGGCCACGCCGCTGCGGCGGCGCAGCGGCGTCAGCAGATGGACCAGGCCCCAGGCCAGCAGGGCCAGTACGCCGGCGGTGCTGCCGGCGCCGAGAATGACGTAGGCGGCCAGCTTCGGTTCGCCCGACTGGAAACCGACGAGGGCGCCGATGGCCAGCAGGGCCGCGACCAGGCCCAGGCGGCTGCGTGTTTCATTGCCGGCGGCGCGCTGGAACACGCGCACCGGCGGCACCGCCACGGCGTCCAGCACCGGTGGCAGGGCGAAGCCGGCGAGCAGCAGCAGGCACAGGCCCAGCGCTTCCGGCAGCGGCAGCCAGCCCGGCGCCGGCAGGGTGGTGTTGAGCAGGGGCGCGGCGAACCAGCCGAGTACCGCCTGGCCAAGAGCGCCGATGAGGGCGCCGGCACCGCCTGCGAATAATCCGAGCAGGATCAGCTGCAGGCTCAGCGCGCGGATCACAAAGCCGCGCTGTGCGCCCAGGCATTTGAGCAAGGCCACCTCGTCGCGCAGGCGTTCGCTGTAGAGGCGCGCGGTCAGCGCGACGGCGGCGGCGGAGAGCAGGATGGTGGCCAGCACGGTGATGCCGAGGAAGCGGCCGGCGCGTTGCAGCGAGTTCTTGATCTCGGGGCGCGCATCCTCCATGCCGCGAAAGCGCGCGCCCGGCGGCAGCTTGAGCTGGCGCGCGGCGGCCAGTGCGGCGGGCTCGCCGCCGAGCTGGAGGGTGTATTCGACTCGGCTGCCGGGGCCGAGCAGTTGCGTCGCCGCCAGGTCCTGCGCGTTCATCAGCAGCTCCGGCGCGAATTCGGCGAAGGCGCCGCCGCGGCCGGGCTCGTTGGCGATCAGCCGGGTGACGTGCAGGGTGATGCTGCCCACTTGCAGCCCGGCATCCGGGTGCAGGTTCAGTGTGCTCCACAGGCGGCCATCGACCCAGACTTCACCGGCGGCGGGGATCCCGGTCGCATCCTGGGTTGGTCCATAAGGCTCGCGGCTGAGGCTCAGCACCCCGCGCACCGGGTAGCCGGCTTCCACCGCCTTGACCGTGGCCAGCTGGGTCTGGTCGCCGTCGACCGGCGCCACCACGCTGGCGAACTCGGTCAGCGCGACGGTGCGCAGCCCCAGCTTGCGCAGCTGCGCCGCGAAATCAGCGGGATAAGGATCGCGCCCCTTGATGATGGCGTCGGCGCCCAGGGCCTCGCCGCTGCCGCGCTCGATGGCCTGCTGCACGCGGCCGCTGAACATGCCGACCGAAACCATGGCGGCGCTGGCGACGGCCAGGGCCAGGCCCAACACCAGCAGCTCGCCGCTACGCCAGCCGCGGCGCAGGCGCAGCAGGGCGTGGCGGAAGGCGCTGGCCCAGTTAGAGCCCATGACACAAATCTCCGTTCGCCCCGAGTGCGTTGCGCAGCAACGAGTATCGAGGGGCCAGCGCGCAGATAGCCCCTCGATACACCCGCTGCGCGGGCACTCGGGGCGAACGGACTTCAGAGCTATTCATGTAAACGGCCGCCCTTGAGCGTCAGCACGCGCTGGCAACGCTGCGCCAGCGCGGTGTCATGCGTGACCAGGATCAGGGTAGTGCCACGCGAGCGGTTCAGCTCGAACAGCAGCTCGACGATGCGGTTGCCGGTGGCGAGGTCGAGATTGCCGGTGGGCTCGTCGGCGAACAGGATGCGCGGCTCGCCGGCGAAGGCGCGGGCGATGGCGACGCGCTGCTGCTCGCCGCCGGAGAGCTGATGCGGATAGTGGCCGAGCCGCTGGCCCAGGCCGACCTGCCCCAGGGTGGTGCGCGCCCGTGCCTCGGCGTCCGCATGGCCGGCCAGCTCGGCCGGCAGCATCACATTTTCCAGGGCGGTGAGTCCGGCCAGCAGCTGGAACGACTGGAAGACGAAGCCGACGCGGCCGGCGCGCAGGCGGGCGCGTCCGTCCTCATCCAGTCTGGTCAGCGATTCCCCGGCCAGGCGGATCTCGCCGGCGCTGGGCAGGTCGAGCCCGGCGAGCAGCGACAGCAGGGTGGTCTTGCCGGAGCCGGAGGCGCCGACGATGGCCACCGACTCGCCCGCGCCGACGCGCAGCGACAGGCCGTCGAGTATCGCCAGAACCGTGCTGCCGTCGGCAGTATCGGCGGCGCCGCTGGTGTTAATCTGCTTTACCAGTCCATCGGCGAACACTGCTTCTTTGGCCGCTTCCTCAGCTACCGCCGCGACTCCACTCATATCTGCCTGTGCATTCATGAAAGCTACATATCCGGTACGAGTATTGATGCTGCTGTGCGGTCTGCTGTTCTGCGCCGGTGCCGGCGCGGCGGGCAAGACCATTCTGGTGTGGGGCGACAGTATCAGCGCCGGCTTCGGCCTGGACGCGAATACCGGCTGGGTACATCTATTGGAGCAACGCCTGCAATCTCAAGGCCTGGGCTACGCCGTGGTCAACGCCTCGGTGTCCGGCGAGACCACCGCCGGCGGCCTGTCGCGCCTGCCCGCCGCCTTGGACAAGTACCATCCTGACATTGTTCTGATCGAATTGGGCGGCAACGACGGCCTGCGCGCGCAGTCCCTGGACGCGATGCGCGCCAACCTGGAGAAAATGCTCGACCTGAGCGCGGCGGCGCGGGCCCGGCCGGTGCTGTTCGAGATGTACATTCCGCGCAATTACGGCCCGGTCTACGCCGATCGCTTCACCAAGGTGTTCGACCAGCTGGCGCAGCAGCGGCAGGTGCCGATGGTGCCGTTTTTCCTGGCCGGGCTGGTGGGCGAGCAGGACCGCTGGTTCCAAGACGACGGCATCCACCCAAATGCACAAGCCCAGCCGCAACTGCTGGAGGCGGTATGGCCGACGCTGGCGCCGCTGCTGCAACATGCCACGCATCCGTAACCGGCCGGCAACCGTAATGCGCTATAAGCCAATCCCGGCTACGGCGCAGAACTTCGCAGCATGAAGATCGCGGTCATCGGCAGCGGCATCTCCGGCCTCGGCGCCGCCCATTTCCTGGCGCGCAAGCATGAAGTGGTACTGTTCGAGCAGGAGCGCCGCGCCGGCGGCCATACCAATACGGTGACGGTGCCGACGCCGCGCGGCGAGCTGGCGATCGACACCGGATTCATCGTCTGCAACCCGGTCAATTACCCGAATTTCTACCCGTTTCTGGACGAGCTGGGTGTGGCGCGGCAGGACACCGAAATGTCGCTCGGCGTGTCGGTGGAGGACGGCCGGGTGGAGTGGGCCGGCGACGAGCACCTGACGCGCATTTTCGCGCAGCCCTCGCTGATCTTCTCGCCGACCCATATCGGCATGCTGCTGTCGGTGCTGCGCTTCAACAGGCAGGTCAAGCGGCTGCTGGCGGAAAACCGGCTGCCGGACATCACCCTGGGCGAGTTCCTGGAAGCCAACAAGTACCCGATGGCCTTGCGCGTGCGCTATGTCGCCGCCATGGCCGGGCCGATCTGGAGCACCTCCACCCGCGGCGTGATGCAGTTCCCCTTCCCCGCCTTCGCGCGCTTCTTCAAATCGCATGGCCTGCTCAGCGTCCGCGATCAGCCGCAGTGGCAAACGGTGACCGGCGGCTCCAGCAGCTATGTCGAAAAAGTGCTGGCGCGGTTCAAGGGCAGCCTGCGCCTGGAGTCCCGGGTGACCCGGCTGCGCCGCGAAGAGAACGGCGTGACGGTGAGCACCGCGCAGGGCGAGGAGCGCTACGACGCGGTGGTCTGCGCCACCCACTCCGACCAGGCGCTGAAGATGCTGCCCGATGCCTGCGAGGCGGAATGCAGCCTGCTGGCCAACGTGCCCTATGCGTCGAACACCGCCTACCTGCATACCGACGAGACCCTGATGCCCCGGCGCCGGCGCGCCTGGTCGAGCTGGAACGCGATCCTGGCCCGCGACGCGCTCGGCGACGAGCCGATCGGCGTCAGCTACTGGATGAACCGGCTGCAGCGGCTGGACACGGCGACGCAGTACATCGTCTCGCTCAACCCGCCGCGCTCGCCGCGCGCGGACACGGTGCTGTACCAGACCCGTTACGAGCATCCGCTGTACACCCCCGCCACCATTCAGGCGCAGCAGCGCCTGCCGGAGATCCAGGGACGCAACCGCGTCTGGTGGGCCGGCGCCTGGACGGCTTATGGCTTCCACGAGGACGGCTTCAAGTCCGGGCTGCGGGCGGTGGCCGGCATTGACCCGGAATGCTTGCCGCCTTGGGCGAACGGCCTTGGACAGGAAGTGCATCGCGCCGCTGCTACAGCGGAGGCGCAGCCGATGCCGCAGTCGGGTCTGCCGGAACCGGCCTAGCATCATGGACGGCAATGCCGTGGCCTCCAAAGCAGGCCGTCTCACTCCCCCGCATACTCCGGCCATGGCCACGCCCGAAGCCGCCTGCTTCTACTCCTGCCAGGTGATGCACCGGCGGCTGGTGGCGCCGTTCTACCGCTTCGTCTACCGCGTGTTCTACGTGCTGCTGGATATCGACCGCCTCGACGCGGCGGCGCGCGGCCCGCGGCTGTTCTCGCACAACCGCTTCAACCTGCTGGCCTTCCACGACCGCGATCACGGCGACGGCAGCGGCGCGCTGCGCCCCTGGGCGGAGCAGGTGCTACGCGGCGGCGGCATCGACCTGGCGGGAGGCCGCATCCGCCTGCTGGCCATGCCGCGCCTGCTCGGCCATGCCTTCAACCCGATCAGCCTGTGGTACTGCGAGCACCGCGACGGCTCGCTGCGGGCGGTGATCGCCGAGGTCAGGAACACCTTCGGCGAGAAGCACTGCTACCTGCTCAGCGCCGGCGGAGCCGTGATGCCTTACGAGGCGCACTACGAGAAGGACAAGTGCTTCCATGTCTCGCCGTTCTTCGACGTGGTCGGGCGCTACCGCTTCACCCTGGGCGAACCGGGGGAGCGGGTGCGCGTGGCGATTCACGAGACGCGCGAGGGCCAGGGCATCCTCGACGCCACCGTGGCGGGCCAGCGCCTGGCGCTGAGCGACGCGGCGATCCTCAAGCTGGTGGCGCTGATGCCCTTGATGACGCTCAAGGTGGTGGCCGGCATCCATTGGGAGGCGCTGAAGATCTGGCTGCGCGGCGGGAAGTTTCACCGCAAGCCGGAGCCGCCGAAGCTTGGGGTGAGCTGAAGCACGATCCATCGTACCGCTCCCCTCTCCCGCCTGCGGGAGAGGGGTTGGGGGAGAGGGGCTTTTGCCTGTAATCACGGCCCTCTCCCGTCCCACAGGGACTTCCTTCGGTCGCCGCGCGAGGAGAACGCCATCGACGTAGGTCGCCCTTCGGGGCGACTTGTCGGGCTGAAGCCCGACCTACGACACCGCGAGCCCCCCTCACCCCCTCATTCGGGTCTGGCCGCAGCATCCAGACGCCACAAAGATGCGTATTGGGGGATATGGCCACGCCAGTCCGGGCGCAGGCCAGATCATGGGGCGAGAGGCAATGAAAGATCAGGGTTTCGACAGGGAACATTCACTCGGCCGCATCTTGGGCCGCGACGGCTTTTCACCGGACCTGCCGGCGGCGCTGGCCGGCCGCCGCGACAGCCAGGGCCTGTCGCTGGGGCTGAAGCTGCTGCTGTACATGATCTCCGGCATCCGCTTCGGCTCGCTCGACGTGACCCTGCCCAATGGCAGCGTGCGCCAGTTCGCCGGCTCCCAGCCGGGGCCGCACGCCGTCTGGCACATCAGGAACAATGGCCTGATCCGCCATGTGCTGACCGCGGGCGAGGTCGGCATCGGCGACTCCTACATGGACGACTGCTGGGATTCGCCGGAACTGTCGCGCCTGCTGCAGGTGCTGCACATGAATGAGCCCTACTACAAGGGCCCGTTCGAGGCGAACTGGCTGGGCCGGGTCTACGGCTGGTGGCAGCACAAGCGCCGCGCCAACACCAGGCGCACCGCGCGCAAGAACATCGAATACCACTACGACCTCGGCAACGAGTTCTACAAGATGTGGCTGGACGACACCATGGCCTACTCCTCCGGCATGTACATCCAGCCGAGCGAGACGCTGATGGATGCGCAGATCAACAAGTTCCGGCTGATGTACGAGCGCCTCGACCTGGGCCCGCAGCACCGCCTGCTGGAGATCGGCTCCGGCTGGGGCGGCTTCGCCATTTATGCGGCGCAGCACTCCGGCTGCCGGGTGCATTCCATCACCCTGTCGCAGGAGCAGCTGGCCGAGGCGCGCATCCGCGCCGAAAATGCCGGCGTGTCCGACCGTGTCACTTTCGAGCTGCGCGATTACCGCGACGTGACCGAGCAATACGACCGCGTGGTCTCGATCGAGATGTACGAGGCGGTGGGCGAGGAATACTGGCCGGGCTATTTCGCCACCATCGCCCGCGCGCTCAGACCAGGCGGCCGCGCCGCGATCCAGGGCATCACCATCAACCCCTCGGCCTTCGACAACTACCGCCGCAAGCGCGATTTCGTGCAGAAGTACATCTTCCCGGGCGGCATGCTGTGCCCGCCGGGCCGCTTCGAGGATCTGGCCCGTGCCGCCGGGCTGACGCCCGTCAACGCCAGCTTCTACGCCAACGACTACGCCGATACCCTGGCACAGTGGAACCGCAACGTGCTCGGCGCGCGCGAGGCCATCGCCAGGCAGTTCGGCGAACGCTTCCTGCGCATGTGGCGCTACTACCTGGCCTACTGTGAATGCGGCTTCCGGGTCGGCACCGTCGACCTGATGCAGATCACACTGCACAAGGCGTAACCTACAAGGCTGCAATGCATTTCTTGCTTGTCATCCTGAGCGCAGCGAAGGATCTGGCTCTGCGCTCAGGCCAGCTATAGTAGGGCGGCCCGTGGCCGCCGCCAGCTGCGCTTGAGTTGCGATGCGGCGGGCACGGCCCGCCCTACGGCTTGTCTGGACGAAGTCATGATCACAACGTTGAAGCTGGTCTTCGCCCTGGCTTTCCTCGCCATTCTCGGCACTACCACCTGGGCCTCGCTGCAGATGCCGTTCTGGAAGACCCCGCAGGCGGTGGTGGAGCACCCCTGGTTCATCGCCACCCTGGTCGATACCTACCTGGCTTTCTTCACCTTCTGGGTGTGGGTGGCGTACAAGGAAAGCTCCAACCTGGCACGGGCGCTATGGCTGTTGCTGATCTTCGGCCTGGGCAATATCGCCATCGCCGGCTACATGCTGCTGCAGCTGTTGCGCCTGCCGCCGGGAGCCGGCGCCGCGGAACTGCTGCTGCGCCGCAAATGAACCAGCCGGTGCCCGCGCGGCGCAGCTGGTGGAAGCGCCGCGTCATCGATCTCATCGTGGCCCAGCTCAGGCAGGGCATCACGCCGGAGAAAATCGCCCTGACGGTGACCTTGGGCATCGTGCTGGCGATGTTCCCGATACTTGGCTCGACCACCCTGCTCTGCGCCGGCGCGGCGTTGTGGCTGCGCCTGAACCAGCCGCTCATCCAGCTGGTGAATTACCTCTGTTACCCGCTGCAATTCCTGATGCTGATTCCGCTGTACCGCGCCGGCGAGTGGCTCGGCGCGCCGCACCTGAGCCTGTCGATCCCGCAACTCATGGAACGCTTCAAGGCAGGGCCGATGCAGTTCATCGCCGACTTCGCCGGGGTCGCCCTCGGCGGCGTCGGCGCCTGGTGCCTGGGCGCGCCGCTGGTGGGCGCAGCGCTCTACTTCATGCTGCGGCCGCCGCTGCGGCTGCTCGCCGCGCGTACCGTGGGAATCCGCAAGATCCCTACACGTAGCTGAGCCACCAGTAATCCTTGTGCCGGCTCTTGTAGCCGGCATACCAGCGGCACAGCGGATAGAGGATCAGGATGGCCAGCGCCCACGCCACATACAGCCGCAGCAGACTGGGCTCGTAGCCCGCCGGCAGCGAGGGAGTGAGGAAGGACGGGTACGCACCGACGCCATACACCATCTTGGCGGCAATCCAGGCGCTCAGGTGCAGCAAGGGCAGGTGCAGCAGGTAGAAGAAGAACGGCACCCGGCCGAACACGCTGACCGGCCGCACCCAGGCGCCGCGCTGCCGCTCCAGCCAGGGCAGCAGCAACAGCATCGGCCCCAGGGTCATCAGCAGATACAACAGGGAGGGCGGGTACTTGGTGACGTTGAGCACGCCCAGCGCGGTATACAGGGCGCCGCGCGGATTCTCATGCCAGAGCTGGGACTCGCCGTAGAGATTGCTCAGGCGCAGCAGCAGGAACAGGGCGATGGCCGCCAGCCCCAGGCGCCGCGTCCAGAGGTCGCGCTGATCGGGCGGCAGCTCCAGCAGCTCGCCGAAGCAGTAGCCCAGGGCCATCACGCCGACCCAGGGCACCAGGGCATAGCCCAGCGCCACCGCGTAGCCCGAGGCGCCGAACTGCGCGATATGGAATTCGTGCAGCCCGGCCCACAGCCAGCCCCAGCCCGCGCCGTAGGCGGCGAAGTCCTGGAAGTGCAGGCCGTCCAGCGTGTTGTGGCCGAACACCAGCAGCAGGCCGAAGGCGGCGATGGCGCGCCGGGGCAGGAACAGCAGTAGCGCCAGCAGGGCCATGCACCAGCCCAGCGCCCAGATCACCTGCAGCACCAGGCCGTTGAAGTCGAAGCGCCAGCAGAAGCTGACCACGGTCATTTCCAGCAGCACCAGCCACAGGCCGCGGCTGACCAGGAAGCGCTGCAGCTGGCCGCGCGTGGCGCCGGTATTGCGCGCATAGAGCCAGGCGCTGGTGCCGGCCAGGAACATGAAGGTGGGGGCGCAGAAGTGGGTGATCCAGCGGGTCAGGAACAGCGCCGCCGAGGCCTTGCTCAGATCGGCCGGATCGTAGGGCGTGGGATCCCAGAAATCGCGCGCGTGGTCGATGGCCATGATGATCATGACGATGCCGCGCATCAGGTCGATCGAGCCGATGCGGCTGGCGACCCGCACTTCGCTGCTGCTGACCGCACTGTCCGCTGTACCGGCGATGCTCGCTGCGCTCATTGACTCCCCCTAGTGGCCTGCCGCATCCAGCCTGTTGGATGCGGCAGGGACCGATGAGGTTTGGATCGCGGCCGGATGCTCAGGCGTAAGCCTGCTCCAGCTCCTCCAGCGCCTCGCCGGTATAGACCGCCAGGCGCTGCATGTGCGGCAGGGTGTCGCGGCAGCCGGTGTAGCCGAAATTGAGCGTGCCGGCATAGCTGACGCAGGTGATGTTCAGTGCCTGGCCGTGGCTGAGCAGGGAGATGGGATACATCGCCTCCAGCCGCGCGCCGGCGAAATACAGCGGCTTCTCCGGCCCCGGCACATTGGAGATGGTGACGTTGAACATCGGCCGGCCGCGTCCGCCCAGGCCGGTCATCAGGCTGAGGATGAAGGGGCCCATGAAGGCCGAGGTGTAGTTGTTGAGACTGGTCTTGCGCAGGCCCTGCAGGTGCTCCTTCGCGCGCACGGTGGAGACGCGGATCTTCTCCAGGCGCTCGCGCGGGTCGGCCACGTCGGTGGCCAGGTTGGCGAGGATGAAGCTGATGGCGGTGCCGACGCTGTCGTCGCCCTGCGGCCGGATCGACACCGGCAGGCCGGCGGTGAGCGGCTCCGCCGGCAGCTCGCCGGATTCGTCGAGGAAGCGGCGTAGGGCGCCGGCGCAGATCGCCAGCACGATGTCATTGAGCGTGACCTTGGCCTTCTTCGCCAGGGCGCGCAGCCGGCTCAGCTCGTAGTGCTGGGTGGCGAAGCGGCGCGGCGCGGTGACGCGGCCATTGAGCACCGACCTGGGCGCGCTGAACGGCCGCACCAGCTCGGGATCGGCGTCCTTGCCCCGCCCCCATACCTGGGCCATGGCGCGGCCCACTTCCGGCAGGGTTTCGGCCTGCTCGCGCGCATTCTGATACAACGCCGCCAGGCGCTGCGCCAGTGGACCGGCCTGCGCCTCCTCGCGCTGCCTGAGTCCGCCCAGCGACCACGGCGGCACGATGGTGCGGTTGCGCGGCGACTCGGACATGGCGCGCTGGATCATGCGCATGCCGGCCATGCCGTCCATCAGCGCGTGATGCATCTTGGTATAGAGCGCGAAGCGCCCGCCTTCCAGGCCCTCGATCAGATGGCATTCCCACAGCGGCCGCTTCAGATCGAGCGGGTGGCTGTGCAGGCGCGACACCAGCACGCCCAGCTCGCGCTCGCCACCCGGCTCGGGCAGGGCGGAATGGCGCACGTGGTAGTCCAGATCAACGTTCTTCTCGATCTCCCAGGCCGGCAGCAGGCCGCCGAACGGGGTATCGGCCAGGCGCAGGTTCCACGGCGGCACGAAGGTGGAATCGGCCTTGAAGCGCTCCACCACGTCGCGCAGGAAGCTGGCCTTGGCATTCTTCGGCGGTGACAGGATCTGCAATCCGGCGACATGCATCGGCGTATTGCCCGATTCCACGTAGAGCCAGGCCGCGTCGAGCGGCTTGAGCCTTTTCATATCCTCTCCCCAAGGTTTGAGTGGCTTTGCAGCGCACTTTAACCCGATGCTGCACACCGCGTGCGGTGTGCAGCATCAATGGGGAGAGCCGCGCCGGCGACCTTGTATCGCCGGCGCTGTAACGCTACTCAGGCTGCATGCACACCCAGCAGCGATTTCGGTTCGAGGAAGGCTTCCAGTCCGAAACTGCCGTGCTCGCGGCCGATGCCGGACTGCTTGAAGCCGCCGAAAGGCGCCTTGGGCTCATGTGCCAGGGTATTGATCAGCACGCGGCCGGCTTCGATGCGTGAAGCCACCGCGCGGGCCCGCGCTTGATCGGACGACAGCACGTAAGCCTGCAGGCCATAGCTGGTGTCGTTGGCAATGGCGATGGCTTCCTCCTCGTCGCGATAGGTGATGATCGACAGCACCGGACCGAAGATTTCCTCGCGGGCGATGGTCATGTCGTTGCCGACGCCGCTGAAGACGGTGGGCCGCACGAACCAGCCGGCTTGCAGTCCCTGCGGCAATTCCTGGGGCAGTCCCTCGCCGCCGGCCAGCAGCCTGGCGCCCTCGTCGATGCCGATGCGGATGTAGCGCTGCACCCGCTCCCACTGTTTGCGGCTGACCATCGGGCCGATGGCAGTGGCGGGGTCGCGCGGATCACCGGCGCGGGTCTGCTCGACGGCGCTCCTGGCCAGCACCTCGACCTCGGCCAGCCGCTCCTGCGGCACCAGGATGCGGGTGCCGGCGATGCAGGCCTGGCCGCTGTTGATGAAGCCGGCCTGGATGGCCAGCGGCACCGCCTGTGCCAGATCGGCGTCGTCGAGAATCAGCACCGGCGACTTGCCGCCCAGTTCCAGAGTGACGCGCTTGAGCGTCTCGGCACCGGCGCGCAGGATGGTCTTGCCCACCGCGGTGGAGCCGGTGAAAGAGATTTTCGCCACGTCCGGGTGCGTGCTGATTTCCGCGCCCACGGTGTCGCCGCGGCCGGTGACGATGTTGAATACACCCGGCGGCAGCCCTGCTTCGTGCAGCGCCTCGGTGACGATGCGCGTCTGCAAGGCGCTCATCTCGCTCGGCTTGATCACCGCGGTGCAGCCGGCGGCAACGGCGGCGGCGAGCTTGCCGCAGATGAAGCCGGCGTTGCTGTTCCATGGCGTGATCAGGCCCGCCACGCCCAGCGGCGTCATCACCACCTCGGCGCTGCCGGCGCGGCGCTTGAACTCGTAGCTGTCCAGCACCTGCGCGGCTTCCAGCAGGACGTCGGCGGCATACTCCGCCATCCAGCGGGCGCGGGACACCGGTGCGCCGTATTCCTCGATCACCGCTTCGGTGAGCTCGTCGGCGCGGGCGCGGATCGCCTCGTGCATGCGCCGCAGCATGGCGCTGCGGGTGGATTTGTCGGTGCGGGAAAAGGCCGGGAAGGCACGCTTGGCCGCGGCAATGGCGCGGCGCGCGTCCTCCGCGTCCGCCAGGCGGACCCGGCCGATGACCTGGGCGGTGGCGGGATTGAACAGCTCGAACAGCTCCTCGCCGTGAGGGGTGACGAAGGCGCCGTCGATGTAGACCTGGTCGATGATGTGCATCTGCGCTCCAATGAAAGCGAATGGTGAAGAGCACGATAAGGGCTTATCATTGTGCTGATAAGCCGTACAAACCCGCATGCGCTATTGATGGAATCAGGATAATGCGAACCTCGGGTCTGACCGAACTGGAAGCGGTGCTGGCCGTGGCGCGCCAGCGCAGCTTCCGCGCCGCCGCGACCGAACTGGAGATGTCGACTTCGGCGCTGAGCCACACGGTGGCGGCGCTGGAGACGCGCCTCGGCGTCCGCCTGTTCAACCGCACCACGCGCAGCGTGTCGCTGTCCGAGGCCGGCGAGCAGTTCGTCGCCAGCGTGGCGCCAGCCCTGTCGGCGATCCGCGATGCCGTGGAGCAGGCCAGCAGCCGGCGTCTCACGCCAGCGGGCACCTTGCGCATCAACACCTCGCCTGGCGCGGCACGGCAGGTGATGGCGCCGCTGATCCTGGAATACCTGCGCCGTTATCCGGAGATGATGGTGGATATCGTCACCGAAGGGCGCCTGGTCGATATCGTCGTCGATGGTTTCGACGCCGGCATCCGCCTGGCGGAAAGCGTGCCGCAGGACATGATCGCGGTGCCGTTCGGCTTGGCGCAGCGCCTCGTCGTGGTCGGGGCGCCGGCCTATTTCGCGCGGCATGCGCCGCCGCGCTCGCCGGGCGAGCTGCTGGCCCATCGCTGCATCCGCTACCGCCTGGCCAGCGGCGCGATCTGGCGCTGGGAATTCGAGCGGCACGGCGAATCCCTCGATGTCGATGTGCAGGGGCCGCTGACCCTGGACGATTCGACCCTGATGCTGGAGGCGGCACGGGCCGGCGTCGCGCTGGCCTATCTGTCGGATTGGAATGTCGCCGAGGACCTCGCCCAGGGCAGGCTGCAGTGCGTGCTCGAGGACTGGACGCCGCCGTTCGATGGCCTGTGTCTGTACTACCCCGGACGGCGCCACGTGCCAGCGGGCTTGCGCGCCCTGATCGAACTGATCCGGGAGCAGCGGGATGCGGCTGGCGGACAGCAGCATTGAGCAAATTCCGCCGCCGGACCATTCATAATGAACAAAATCCATTGATTCCGAACCCGATGAAAAGAACAGCGCTTCTGACAATCCTTGCGGCGGTCGCCCTTTCCGCATGCACCACTCTTTATTCGAAAGACCGCGAATGGAAGCTGCCAGCGGGACTGGGCAACTACGTGATCTCGGCAAGAATCGACGTCGGCTTCCTCACCCGGACGGCGACGATTTCCGTCAACGGCAGGGAGATCTTGACCGGCGAGGCGTACTTCTGGTCGAACAGCATCACCATGTCCGGCACCATTGACCACTTCCCCATCACCGCCGTTTGCGACCGCGATGCGAAGAGCTGCGACGTGGCCATCGCCGGCATCCACGCCGCGGCGCTGCAGTTCTAGGCCAAGCCAAGCACCTCAGCCGAGCGCCGCGATGCCTGCCATCATCTGCCCCCTGTGCCGGCAGCTGCTGCAGCGCCAGGCGAAAACCTGGAGTTGCGCGCAGGGGCACAGCTTCGACGTCGCGCGCGAAGGCTATGTGAACCTGCTGCCGGTGCAGCACAAGAGCAGCCGCGAGCCGGGCGACAGCGCGGAGATGGTGATGGCCCGCCGCGAGTTCCTGCAAGCGGGGCACTACCAGCCGCTGCGCGATGCGGCCCTGGCCCTGCTCGCCCCGCTGGGCGGGCGCAGCCTGCTCGATATCGGCTGCGGCGAGGGCTACTACACCAGCGCCCTGACCGGAGCGGCGGCGGAAGTGACCGGCCTGGACATCGCCAAGCCGGCAATCCAGCTTGCCGCGCGGCGCTTCCGCGACATCACCTGGCTGGTCGGCAGCGCTGCCCTGCTGCCGCTGGCCGACACTTCGGTGGATATCGTGTGCAGCCTGTTCAGCCAGTTGCAGATCGCGGAAATGCGGCGGGTGCTGCCAGCCGGCGGCCATGTGCTGGTGGTGACACCGGCGCCCGACCACCTGTGGAGCCTGCGCGAACAACTGTTCGACGCGGTGCAGCCGCACGAGCCGGACAAGTTCCTGGCTGGCTTCGAGGACGCATTCGAGTTGCACACGCGGCAGGAGCTGCGCGTGTCGCTGAGCCTGACACAGCAGGGCTTGCGGCAGCTGCTGATGATGACGCCCTATGCCTGGAAGGCGAAGCCGGAGAAGCGCGCGGCGCTGGAGGCGAGCGGGTCGTTTTTCACGCAGGCGGCGTTTTCGCTGATGTTGTTGCGGAAGTTGTAGCGCTTACATAGGTGTGCCCCTCTCCCTCCGGGAGAGGGGTTGGGGTGAGGGGCGCCACATCCACAAAGTGCACGTGTTGTTGATGTCGCGTCCCTCACCCGCGCCTGGCGGCGCGGCCTCTCCCGGAGGGAGAGGCAAACATCCTGATGTGGACGCTCAGCCCGCCGCAAACGCCCTCTCAATCAGATGCCGCGGTACCTTGGTCCTCGGCACTGGACCATCAAACCAGCTGCGCACATCCTGATCCAGCCCGATGCCGTGCATGTAGTTGTATAGCGCCTTGTTCAGCGCCACGCCGAGCGCATCGTGGTCGACGCCGGTGGGATCGATGAAGCCGATGTCGTTCTTGGCGAACGACACTGGCGGCAGCGGCGCCAGGGTCACGCCGTATTGCTCGGGATGCGTGCCTACCGGCGAATGCACGGTGCAGGCGAAGCGGTGGAAGAAGCCGGACTGGATGCAGCCGGCCTCGAACAGCTGCCGCACGTATTCGAGCGCGTCGACCGTGTCCTGCAAAGTCTGCGTCGGGAAGCCGTACATCAGGTAGGCATGCACCAGGATGCCGGCGTCGGTGAAGGCGCGCGTGACGCGGGCCACCTGCTCCACCGAGACGCCTTTCTTCATCAGCTTGAGCAGGCGGTCGGAGGCGACTTCGAGGCCGCCGGAGATGGCGATGCAGCCACTGTCGGCAAGCTGCCGGCACAGCTCCGGGGTAAAGGATTTCTCGAAGCGGATGTTGCCCCACCAGGAGATGGCGAGCTGGCGCTTCTGCAACTCCGCCGCGAGGGTCTTCAGCGCCTTGGGCGGGGCCGCCTCGTCGACGAAATGGAAGCCGGTCTGCCCGGTCTCGGCGACGATGCGCTCGATGCGGTCGACCAGGATGGACGCGCTGGCGGTGTCGTAGCGCGAGATGTAGTCGAGGCTGACATCGCAGAAGCTGCACTTCTTCCAGTAGCAGCCGTGGGCCACGGTGAGCTTGTTCCAGCGCCCATCGGACCACAGCCGGTGCATGGGATTGAGCATGTCCAGCACGGACAGGTAGCGGTCCAGGGGCAGGCCGTCCCAGGTCGGCGTGCCGATTTCGGCGAAGGGCACGTCGGGTTCGCCGCTGTTGATGAACTGCACCGCCTTGTCTCCGGCGCCCCGCGCGAAGGTACGCACCAGCCGCTCGCGCGGACGCTCGCCGCGCAGATGCTCGAGCAGGGCCAGCAGCGGACGCTCGCCGGCATCGAGGCTGACGTAGTCGAAGTAGTCGAACACCCGCGGCTCGTTCAGCTCGCGCAGCTCGGTGTTGACGAAGCCGCCGCCGAGCACGGTGACGATGGCCGGGTTGGCGGCCTTGACCGACTGGGCGATGCGGAAGGCCGCATAGACTGCGCCGGGAAAAGGCACCGACACCAGCACCAGCTGGGGCGTATGTTTCTCCAGCGCCTGCAGGGTCAGCTCGTGCAGGGTGCTATCGACCAGGTTGAGCGGCGCCGCCAATGCCTCGGCCAGCGGCTCGAAGCTGGCCTGGCTCTGCGCCAGGGATTCGGCGTAGCGCACGAACTCGAAGCGCGGATCGATGGCCTCGCGCAGCACGTCGGCAAGATCGTTGAGATACAGGGTGGCGAGGTGGCGGGCGCGGTCCTGCAGGCCGAGCGAGCCGAAGGCCCAGGCCAGGGGATCTTCGCCGTCTTCCCCGCTATACACATCGAGGGAGGCGAAGCGCGATCCTTCCGGCAGGAAATTGCGGCCGCAGATGCGGTGACCGATGGTGGGGTCGCGCCCCTGCAAGAAGGCGATGGTCGGCGTGATGGTGACCAGGTAGCGCTCGAACTGCTGGTGGAACGCCTTGACCCGGTGCGAGCGCCTGCGCGCCGGCAAGGCCTCGATGCAGCGGTGGATCTCCCGCAGCCCTTCGGGGCAGAACAGCTTCAGCACCAGGGCCAGGGCCAGGTCTTCCTGCACCGCGTCGACGCCGCACGAGCGCAGGAAGCCGGTCAGGTAGGCGGTCGAGGGATAGGGCGTGTTGAGCTGCGTCATCGGCGGGATGACGGACAGGACACGAAGGGAGGAGGCTGGGGTCATTCTGACAAGCGATCTGCGGTTTCGGCCCTGCTGGCGGCCTGATGCGGCACCGTGGCGGCGCGCGGCCATCTTATCAAATGCTCTCCGCGCAGCCGCCGCGGCTATGGCAAAAGCGCCTGAAAATGCCAATATTGCCGTCCGCACACCGCCATCCAGACCCCGCCATGCCCTCCTTCGACATCGTCTCCAAAGTGGACAAGCACGAACTGACCAACGCGGTGGACCAGGCCAGCCGCGATCTCGGCAACCGCTACGACCTGCGCGGCACCAATTCGCGCTTCGAGCTGGAGGAATACGTGGTGACGCAGTTCGCGCCGAGCGAGTACCAGCTGGAGCAGCTGCTGGACATGCTGAAGCCGCGGCTGGCCGGACGCGGCATCGATCTGCGCTGCCTCGAACTGGGCGATGTGGAAAGCAACCTGGCCGAGGCGCGGCGCAAGATCACCATCAAGCAGGGCATCGAGCAGGTGGAGGCGAAGAAGATCATCGCGCGGATCAAGGAAGCGAAGATCAAGGTCGATGCCAGCATCAACGGCGACAAGCTGCGCGTCAGTGGCAAGAAGCGCGACGACCTGCAGGCGGCCATCGCCCTGCTGCGCAAGGCGGAACTGGAGCTGCCGCTGCAATTCGAGAATTTCAGGGATTGAGACCCATCTTGATCCTGTAGGTCGGCTCAAGCCGCAGGCGGAGCCGACGGGTTCAAAGTGCGCCGTCGGATCCGCTGCGCTTGATCCGACCTACGGGGTTCGGGCATCGAGCGAGCACCGCAGCCCCTCTGCCGCAGAAGCGAGAGGAGAACCTCTCAGGCGGCGCGCGCTTGCAGAGCCTCGGCCTTGAGCCGGGTTAGCTCCTCATCCTTCCGTTCCCACAGCGCATTGACCCAGTTCTGGAAGCGCTCGCGGAACGCGGCGTCTTCCTGGTAGTCGCCACCGACCAGGTCCATCGGCACCGGCAGCACCCGCGCCCGCACCTTGATGTTGCGCTGGTGGCCGCAGAGGAAGCCGCCGAGGGTACCGTAGCGGCTCGGCGCGTAGCACAGGGTGACGTCGACGATGCCGGCGAACTGCTCGCCCATGGCATTGAGCGCGAACGACAGGCCGGCGGCCTTGGGCCGCAGCAGGTTGCGATAGGGCGAGCCCTTGGCGTCGCGCTTGGCCGGGGTGAAGCGGGTGCCTTCGAGGAAGTTCACCACCGTCACCGGGATGCTGCGGTATTTCTCGCAGGCCTTGCGGGTGACCTGCAGATCCTGCTCACGCAGCGCTGGATTGGCGGCGACGGCGGCCTTCGAGTGGCGCTTGACGAAGGGCATGTCGAGCGCGACGCAGGCCATGCCGATCACCGGCATCCACAGCAGTTCCTGCTTCAGGAAGAAGCGGGTGAACGGCAGGCGCCGGCCGAAAATATCCACCAGCAGCGGAATGTCGGCATAGGACTGGTGATTGCACACCAGCAGCCAGGTCTTGTCGGCATCGAGCTCGCCTTCGATGACGATGTCGCGCCGGGGACCATGCAGCAGCAGATAGACCAGGCGGTTCAAACCCCACCAGCTGCCATTGCCCACGAAAGCACCGAGCCAGTAGCGGGCCAGCCAGGTGCGCCCGCGCGCCGACGGCGTGAGCAACTTCACCAGCGCGCCCAGCATCAGCAGCGCAAAACTGATCAGTAGCGCCATCAACAGCAGGGCAAAGCCAAGGATGATGAGCAGCGGAGCTGGCAGCCAGCGCAGCACTAGGGCTTATCCTCCCTTCTGATACGCGGGGCTGAGATCGCGCACCGCTTCGACCAGGGCGGTGACGCTCTCGATGGGTGTGTGCTGCAGAATGCCATGGCCCAGGTTGAAGATATGGCCGGGGCCGTGACCGTAGTCGGCCAGCACGCCGGCGACCAGCTCGCGCACTTTTTCCGGACGGGCGAACAGCGAGGTGGGATCCAGATTGCCCTGCAGGGCGACACGCCCGGCCACCGCCTTGCGCGCATCGGCGAGGCTGGCGGTCCAGTCCACGCCGAGCGCGGCGCAGCCGCTCTGCGACATTTCGGCGAGATGGCCGGCGGCACCCTTGCTGAACAGGATCACCGGCACGCCCGGCGCCAGGGTCTTGAGGCGCGTCACCACATCCTGCATCGCCGCCAGCGAGAACTGGCGATAGCCCTGCGGATCGAGCGCGCCGCCCCAGGTATCGAACACCATCAGGGCATCGGCGCCGGCGCGCACCTGGGCCGCCAGGTACAGCGCCACCGCTTCGGCCAGTTTGGACAACAGGGTCTTCAGCAGGTCCGGGCGGTCATAGCGCAGGCGCTTGGCATGGACGAAATCGCGCGAGCCGGCGCCCTCGATCATGTAGGTGGCCAGGGTCCAGGGGCTGCCGGCAAAGCCGATCAGGGGCACGCGACCCGCCAGCTCCTTCTTGATGGTGCGCACCGCGTCCATCACATAACCCAGCTCGGCTTCCGGATCGGGCACGCGCAGCTTGAGGATCGCCTCTTCGGTGCGCAGCGGGTGATGGAAAGCCGGACCTTCGTTGTCGACGAAGTGCAGGCCCAGGCCCATGGCATCCGGCACGGTGAGGATGTCGGAAAACAGGATCGCCGCATCGAAGCCGAAGCGGTCGATCGGCTGCATCGTCACCTCGCAGGCCAGCTCGGGGTTCTTGCACAGCGCCAGGAAATCGCCGGCCTTGGCGCGGGTGGCGCGGTACTCGGCCAGGTAGCGCCCGGCCTGGCGCATCAGCCATACCGGCGTGCGCTCCACCGGCTCGCGCCGCAAGGCGCGCAGGAACAAGTCGTTTTTCAGCGGATTGAGGGAAGTCATATTCAGGGTATCGGTCAAGCGAGGGCGGCGGCCACTTCGGCCTGGATCGCCTGGGCGGCGGCGCGTGGATCAGCGGCGTCGCGGATCGGCCGCCCCACCACCAGGTAATCGGCTCCCGACCGCAAGGCGCGCGCGGGAGTCATCACCCGCTTCTGGTCGGAGTCGGAACGGTTGTCCACCGGACGGATGCCGGGGGTGACGACGATCAGTTCGCGCGGCGCCTCGGCGCGCAGCTTCGTCACTTCCAGGCCGGAGGAGACCACGCCGTCGCAGCCGGCGGCCAGGGCGCGGCGGGCGCGCGACAGCACCAGGGCTTCGACGTCGCACTGGAAGCCGAGGTCGTCGAGATCGCCGCGGTCGAGGCTGGTGAGGGCGGTCACCGCCAGCACTTTCAGGCCATTGCTTTTGGCCTTCGCGGCCGCTTCCATGATGGCCTGGTTGCCATGGATGGTGCAGAACTGGGCGCCGCGCTCGGACAGGGCGCTGACCGCCCGCGCCACGGTCTCCGGAATGTCGAAGAACTTGAGATCGACGAAGACCCTGTTACCACGGCCGCGCAGCCATTCCAGCAGCTCGAAGAAGCCGGGCGCCATGCACAGCTCCATGCCGATCTTGTAGAAGCCGGCGGCATCGCCGATGCGCTCGACCAGGGCGCGTGCAGCGGCGGCCTGCGGCAGGTCGAGGGCGACGATCAGGCGGTCCTGCGCGGGGATGGAGGTGGAAGCAACGATGGAGGTGGGGGTGTTGGGCACTTCAGATTCCGGTGAACAAGAGGTCGAGGGCGGCGATGATGTCGCTGCGCTGCGGCGAAAGATCGGCCAAAGGTTCCAGCAGCATGGAGGCCGCTACGGCGCCCATTTCCGCCGGCGACAGCACTACCGCATGGCCCTTGATGCTGAAAGCAGGATTGAGCCGCGGGATGCGGCGCGCCGGAAACAGCCGGTCGCGCACCAGGGGGATCACCAGCCGGGTCGGCAGCAGCTCGACCACGCCCGACTGCACGTCGAGCACGAAGGGAATGCGTTCACGGCCTGCGGCTCGCGGATTCTGGTAGACGCGAAACTGCGCCATCAGAAGCCGCGCTCCTCGCTATCGCCAAAAATGCCGTTACGCTCGATGTAACGGCCGAAGGCTTCGATGGCTGCACGGTTCTCCTCCTGCCAGTGGCGCACCCGTGATTCGCGCAGCCGCGCATCGAGCGCTTCTTCGAACAGGCGCGACAGATTCAGGCCGAGCTTACGCGCTTCATCGAGCAATTCCTTGCGCGCCGACAAGTTCACCGGTTTGCGCAGCAGACTGGACTTGAGGACGTGTTTAGGCACGGCGGCAATGATCGGTGAGGAATTCATGCGCATTTTAGCTGCGCATTTCCGGCTTGTCATCCGGATGCCTCCGCGCCCCGAATACGCGCGAAGATCCATACAAATTCCAAGCTTTTCAACGATTTTTCCGCTGCGTCACGACCAGTCGAACCGTTCACGCCATCAATGCGCAAATTGCATGCGCATTTCCATGCGCATAAAGCATCGGCATTCGCTGCCATCAGGTGGCGCCGTCTGTCTCCGCCGCCGGCTGCGGCTGCGCCGCCACGATGCGGCGGCTGCGCATCAACACGCCGGCGTAGTAGAGGGCGTAGTAGCCCACCACCACGCCGAGCAGCACCAGGGTCAGGAGGCTTTTCGAGCCGCCGATGGCGGCCAGCGGATCGCCCGGGTTCGGCATCGTCAAGGCACCGCCGTTCTGCTCGATCTGCGGATACAGCACGACGATGCGGTAGACGATGCGCACCACGAACAAGGCCGAAACCGCCAGCCCGATGTAGACGTTGGGAATGTAATAGTGCTTCGCCCCCCGCGTCTCGAAACGGGTATGGCTCAGGCTGAGCAGCCCCAGCGCGGCTCCGGCGGCGATGCCGGCGAGCAGCCCGAGATGGGCATGCAGGCCCAGTGGCAGAATCAGCATGAACACGGCCAGCGCGCCGAGCAGCGCCACCCGCAGGCCCATGCGCAACGGCGTGACTTCCTGCGGTCCGATATTGCGGCGATGACGCCGGTACAGGCGATACAGGATCAGGGCGGCCAAGGGCAGCAGCACCAGACCATGGATGGAGGGTTGGTTCATGAATATTCCTTGCACGAGCAATCCTTGGAGCTTATCCGTGGATAAGCTCTTATACGCAGCGCAGCTTACAAAAGACGCGCACCGATGGCCTTGAGCACGGCATGCGTGCGGTCGCGCGCCTCCAGCTTATAGAGGATTTCGGTGAGGTGGTTCTTGACGGTACCGTCAGAAATACCGAGGGCGCGGCCGATCTCCTTGTTGGAGTAGCCGCCGGCCACCAGGCGCAGCACCGCCAGTTCGCGCTCGGTGAGGTGCGCCGGAGTGCCCTGGTCCGCAGGTGTGGCCGGCGCGCCATGGCGCGCCGCCTGCAGGCTTTGCGGCGCCAGCAAGGTCTCGCCGGCCGCCACCCGCAGGATCGCGGCTTTCAACTCTTCCGGCGCGGCATCCTTGAGCAGGAAGCCCTGCGCCCCGGCCTGCACCGCGCCCTGCAGCAGCGCGGCATCGTCAAAGGTGGTGAGCAGGATGGCGGGGGTGTAGTCGCCGCGCGCGCGCAGCGCTCGCACCACTTCGATGCCGGAATGGCGCGGCATGCGCACATCGCTGACCAGCACGTCGACGCGGGTCTGCTGCATGGCCGCGAGCAGGGCCGCGCCGTCCTCGGCCTCCACCGCCACTTCCAGCCCGCCCAGCTGCTCCAGCAGGGCGCGCAGGCCGCGCCGCACCAGCGCCTGGTCGTCGGCCAGGGCGAGCCGCAGCGGCGCCGTCACGCCGGCACATCCGCGGCTTGCGGCAGCCAGGCGCGCAGCCGCAGGCCGCCGCCGCTGGCCACGCCGAGTTCCAGGCGGCCGCCGAGCGCTTCCAGCCGCTCCTGCATGCCGCGCAGGCCATTGCCAGCCTGCGGTGCCTGCCGGGCGCGGCCATCGTCCTCCACGCTCAGCACGATGGCGGCGCCCTCGCTGGCGAGGCGGATCGCGATATGCGCGGCGCCGCTGTGGCGCAGCGCATTGGTCAGCCCTTCTTGCGCACAACGCAGCAACGCCTGCGCCTGGGCCAGGCCGGCGGCGCGCACCTGCGGCGCCAGCTCCAGCCGCACCTGGGGATGCGGCAGCGCCGACACCAAGGCGGCCAGCGCCTGTTGCAGATCGATGCCGTCGTGCTCGCGCAGGGTGCTGACCACGCCGCGCACATCGGTCAGCAATTCATCGGCGAGGCGCTCGCACTCGGCGATGGCGGCTACGGGAGCCGCGCCGGCCTGGCGCGCCTGCAAGCGCAGCTGCAGCTTGAGCGCGGTGAGCTTGTGGCCGACCACGTCGTGCAGCTCGCGCGACAGGCGCAGGCGCTCCTCGCTGCGCGCACTCTCCAGCAACAGGCGGCGCGTCGCCAACAGTTCGCTGTTGATGCGCACGGCGGCGTCGCGCGATTCGACCGCGCTTTTGGCGTAGGCAGTCATCATCGCGGCAAATGCCTGGAAGGCACCGTAGGACAGCGTCGACAGGGCGGCATCAGCCCAACCCAATGGCGGCAGCTGCATCAGCAGAAACGGCAGATTGGCCAGCAGCATCAGCGCCAGCGCGAGCCGCGGCGGATACAGCGCGCTGACCTGGCCGGCGACGATGATCAGCAGGATCGGCATCGGACCGCCGCTGAAGGCGCGACAGGCCAACAGCGCGGCGGGGATTTGCAGCAGCAACAGGATGCGCAAGCGGGCCAGCTGGAAGTCGTCATCAGGAGGGCGGCAAAGCGAGCGCAGGATATAGAGCGCCAGCACGGCAATCATGCCCAGCAGTCCGGCCACGGTGACGACGGACCAGTGCAGGCGCCCGTGACTCCAGTCGGCCCAGGGTTGTAGCGCCACGACGATCCAGGTGACGTAGACGACCAGGCTCAGCGGCTGAAACGGGCCGTTAAAGCGGCTATCGCGCAGCGTCGGCGGAAATTGTTCCATCGCCGCAGTATAGGAGACGCTCCGCCGCAACCGGAGGTGAGTTTTGTCACCCCCGGCTCATGCCATCTGTCACCTGCCCGCCCATGGCGGCGCTCACGACAATTGCCGCACATCCATCGGGAGCGGCCTCATGCACGGAATCGTTCTGGCTTCGCACATCGCGGTCGGCGCGGCGGCGCTGCTCAGCTTCTGGACCGCGGCGCTGGCGCGCAAGGGCGGCCCCACGCACCGTCTGGCCGGGCGCATCTATCTCATGACCATGACCGCAATCCTGGTCACGGCGCTGCCGCTGTCCCTGGCCTACTTCGGACGCGGCGAATCGCTGCTCGGTGTGTTCTTCCTGTACCTGATACTGCTGGTCGGCGGCAGCGTGGTGGTAGCACCGCGCGCGATTCGCCTGAAGCAGGACTTCGAGGCGTTTCGCGGCGGCATCTACCCCCCGCTGGCCTGGACGCTGCTGGCAGGAGGGATGGCAACGGCGGCGATCGGATTATGGTCCGGTCAAACGCTGCTGCTGGCATTCGGCCTGGTCGGCGTGCTGCGCTCGGTGTACATGCTGCGCTTGCGCCGCCGGCCCGCGCCGGCGGTGGGCTGGTGGCTGCGCGAGCACTTCACCGCGATGATCGCCAACGGCGTCGCCACCCACATCGCCTTTCTCGGCATCGGCCTGGCACGGGTGCTGCCGCCGCGCATCCTGGAACTGCACCTGTCCTGGTTCATCCCGCTCGCCGCGGGACTCAGCGCCATCATCTGGCTCAGCCGGCGGCATCGGCGCCGCTTCGCAGGCCGCCCCAACGGCCGTTTGCCGCAAGCTGCCGCCTCTTCGGCGTCCGGCTAGACGCGGCGGCGGCCATTCACCAATCTGCCGAGGAATCCGACATGCTCATCGAAATCGTCCGCCACACACCGTTCTGGGTCTGGCTGCTGCTGGCCTTCCTGTTGCGGCGCGGCTACACCATGACCAGGTCACAGCAAGTACCGCAAGCGCGCCTGGCGCTCATGCCCGGCCTGTTTGCCCTGCTTTCGCTCAGCGGCGTGATCTCCACCTTCGGCGCGCAGCCGGGCGCCCTGCTGTGCTGGAGCGGCGGGCTGGTCCTGTCCGCTTACGAGACACAACGGCACGGCGCGCCGCCGGGAGCGGCCTACCGGGCGGACCGTCGCAGCTACGATCTTCCCGGCAGCTGGGCGCCGCTGCTGCTGATCGTGCTGATTTTCACGGTCAAGTACAGCGCCGGCGTGCAGCTGGCATTGCATCCGCAGCTGCGCCAGCTGGAGTGGCTGGTGCTGGCGGTGAGCGCGGTCTACGGCGCGCTCAGCGGCGTCTTCGTGGGGCGGGCGCTGCGCTTGTGGCACTTGCATCGTTTGCCGGCCGGCAGCATGAGCGCCATCGGTTGAGCACGGAACCGTCGAACGGACAGATCGACGTTAGGGAAACTCCGATCAATTTAAGAATCGTCATTCCCGCACGGGCGGATCCAGTTTTGCGAAGGCCGGAAATCAAAACTGGACCCCCGCCTGCGCGGGGGTGACGAATTGACCAGAGTTTCCTTAGGGCTACAATCCCGCGCAGAGTCCAGCTCAAGGGAAGCACTCAAAGGGGGGCACATGAACATCCTGATTGTGGCCGCCGCACTGTGGCTCGGCCTGCACATCGGCGTCGCCGGCACCGGACTGCGCGGAACACTGGTCGCCGCCATCGGCGAGCGCGGCTTCCGTGCCCTGTTCGCCCTCTGCTCCATCGCCGCCATCAGCTTCCTGGTGATCGCGTTCAACCATGCCCCGCGCAGCGGGCTGTGGTACGCGGCGCCGTGGCTGCGCTGGATCCTCGCCGGGCTGATGCTGCCGGCGGTGTTCCTGCTGCTCGCCTCCTTCGCCACCGTCAGCCTCAAGCCCGAGGACGCCGGCACCCGGCGCGGCAGCGCGCGCGGCATCCTGCGCGTCACCCGCCATCCCATGCTGTGGTCGTTCGCGCTGTGGGCCAGCATCCATATCATCGGCAACGGCGAGCTTGCGGCCTGCGTGTTCTTCGGCACCTTCCTGCTCACCGCGCTGGCCGGCATGCCCTCGATCGACGGCAAGGCGGCGCGGCGCAATGCGCAGATCTGGAACAGCTTCGCCGCGGAAACCTCGATCCTGCCCTTCGGCGCCATCCTCGGCGGCCGCAACCGCTTTAGCGCCGCCGAGATCGGCTGGCTGCTGCCGCTGGTCTCGATCGCCCTGTGGGCCGCGATGCTGCTGTTGCATCAAAAGGTCATCGGCGTTGCGCCGATACCGGGCCTGAGCCTGTAACAATCATGCCGCACATGGCGGCCCAGGCTTGATGATGGCGCGGCAGCCGCTGGAACTTTGTGCCGGCCCCGCCGGTCGCAATGAAGTCTCCCGCAGCGCATCCGCCGTCACGTCGGCATCGGACGGACTGCGGCAGACAACCAACACTTGATCCAAAAAGGGGAACTGGCGATGAACAAAATGCCCGGCAGGTCCGGCACCGCAGCGCTGCTGGCGGCAGCCGCATTCCTTGCATTCACCGCGCAGGCGCATGCCGATCTGAGATGCACCATGCATTTCACCTTGAAGGGCTGGTCGGCTTTCTATAAAACCGCTTCCGGCCACGGCAAGGTGAGCTGCAGCGACGGCTCCGCCATCGAAGTGAAGCTGTCCTCGAAAGGCGGCGGCCTGACCCTGGGCACGTCGAGCATCGACAATGGCATCGGCGAATTCAGCGGAGTGGACAACATCCGCGACATCCTCGGCACTTACGCCACCGGCTCAGCCCATGGCGCGGCCGGCGATGCCGGTGTGGTGCAGGCGCTGACCAAGGGCGAGGTATCGCTGGCGCTCAAGGGCACCGGCCACGGCCTGGATGCCGGCGTCGACTTCGGCAAGTTCGTCATCAGCGAGGTGACGCATCCGGCGCCGCCCCCGGAACCCCCGGTAACAACCGAGGCAACCCCCGCGCCAGCGCAGTAGGGTTCGTCAAAAGCGCGGCTCACGACGATGGAGGAGTGACATGGTGAAGCCAGCGAAGAACACGATTTGCCTTTGGTACGACAGCGATGCCGAGGAGGCGGCGCGGTTTTACGCCAAAACCTTTCCGGACTCGTCGGTCGGCGCGGTGCACCACGCACCTGGAGACTATCCGGCGGGGCAGAAAGGGAACGTGCTGACCGTCGAGTTCACCGTGATGGGCGTTGCCTGCCTCGGGCTCAACGGCGGACCCATGTTCAAGCATGGCGAAGCGTTCTCGTTCCAGGTCGCGACCGCTGACCAGGCCGAAACGGATCGCTACTGGAACGCGATCGTCGGCAACGGCGGCCAGGAGAGCGCCTGCGGCTGGTGCAAGGACAAATGGGGATTGTCCTGGCAGATCACCCCGATCGCCCTGACGAAAGCGGTCACCGATCCCGATCCCGCCGTCGCCAAGCGCGCGTTCGATGCGATGATGCGGATGAAAAAGATCGACATCGCCGCAATCGAGGCGGCGCGCCGCGGTTGAGCTTGCTTCTTCGAAGAAGGCTCAGCCCGGGAGTCGTCAGCCGATGAGCTGCCCCGGCTTCCAGTTTTTCGGGTGAGCCGCCACGATTCTTTGCCCGGGCCCTTGCGACGCCGCCTGCGATACGACCGTTGAACTCCCGCTAACACCCGGCGCTGGCTGGATCACCGGCTGCGGGATCGTATCGCAGGCACCCAGGCCCAAGGTCGGATTGGAAGGCGCGGCCAGCTTGGGCGGCGTGAGGAACGCCGGCGGCGAGCTGAGATCGAGGAAGTCAGCCAGCGTCGTGGCCTGGGCATCGCGGTAGGTCAGGGCGGGCAGGTTCCACTTGGCGCGGATGGTGGCGATGATCGAGGTATGGTCGTGCACCACGTTGGTGACGGCATTGGGTTTGCTGTACGGCGAGACCACCACCGTGGGCACCCGCATGCCGGTGATGTTGTAGGCGCCGGGTGTGTCGGTGGAGGCCAGCATGGGCTGGATGCTGTCCGGCTCGGGCACGGAGGCCGGCGGCACGTGGTCGTAGTAGCCGCCATGCTCGTCGTAGGTCCAGATGAGCAGGGTGCGCGACCATTTCGGCGAGGCCATCACCGCCTGCACCACCTGCGACACAAACGCTTCGCCGTAGGCGATGTCCTGCGGATTTTCCTCGCTGCCGCCCAGCGATTCGACGGCTTCGTCGAGATTGTCGAGGACCGCGGCCACCGCGGGCGGCAGGTTGGGGTTGGACTTCAAATTGCCGAACAGCAGCGAGCCGATCTCCGGACCGAGGCCGAAATCGGAGTCCACGAACGAGACGGCCGGCAGCGTGCCGGCGGCGCAATCGAGGAAGAACTGGAGCACCGGGGAGAAATTCAGCGGATTGCGTTCGAGAATCTGCGGAATGACGGCGAGGTTGGGCAGGTCGGTGAAGTAGTCGCGCCAGGTCACACCGTATTTGTTGAGGATGTCGGGCAGCGTGCCGCCGGCCGGATAGGGCAGCGAGAACGAGCTGCTGCTGGTGGCGATGTCGCCCGCCGCCGTGCCGGAATAGAGGAAGCGACGATTGGGATAGGTCTGGCAGGGCGCCGCGGCGAAGCAACGGTTGCCGACGCAGAAGGTCTTGGCCATCGAATAGTAGAACGGGATGTCCGTCTCGTCCCAGTAGCCCATGGCGGTGATGCTGGTACCGGCGAAGCCGTCCATGCGGCCGCCGTTGATCTGCTTGTGGCTGGAATTCCAGTTCTGCGTCACGCTGTTCGGCGCGCAGGTGCTGGGCATGTGGAAGGCCCGCTGGTAGCCGCCGTCGAGGGGGTTGGTGTTGAGCGGCAGGCCGTTGTCGTCGAAGATGAAGCCGTCGGCCAGCGGCTGCCCGCGCAGCGGCAGCATGCCCAGGTAGTTGTCGAAGGAGTGGTTTTCCATCATCACGATGACCACATGATCGAACGGCAGCGTCTCGTCCGCGGTGCCGGCGGGGCGCGTCGGGTCCGGCACGTCGCCCGGGGCAGCACTGGGGTTGCCGCCATAGACGCTGCTGGAACTGCCGCAGCCGTTCAGGCCCTGCGTCGCCGCCACCATCGCCGCCGCCGCCGAACCGCCCAGGAAAGTGCGCCGCGAAAAACCCTTGCTCATCACCTGCCCCCGAGAACAATGAATCCGATTGTCCGCGCCACACTCCGCACCGGGAGTGATCGGCCATAGGTGACAGAAGACCCCAGGCCGGAGTCAGGACGCGTCTTGGAATCCGGAAATTCTACGTTCTGGGTTTTGCGGGGTGATGACAGAAATGTTGCGGACTGTTGCGTTGACCAGCTGTCCGGCGGAAATGAATTGCATTGATGGTGCAGACGCTGGCGTTGCAATTCGCAAAAGCGCTCATTGCGTCCTGCGGCCTATCGACGCTCATCATGATGATGACACGCTTCCAATCATGCTTAGTCCCCAAATCAATATCACACCGCCCGCCACTACTAACGTGCATCCCATAATTACAGCATCCGATCCTTCGTAGATTTCCCGTTCCCGCCGACCGCGACGGCCACTCGACATGCGACGATTTATTATTCCAGAAATGCCGCTTGCTACGAGGGCCGCGCCAATTGAGCATACATCTACCCAATGAAGGCCAAAGAATACGCCAAGAAAAAAAACAAAAATGAAAAACAACGCACCAATGACTTGCCAAGGCTCAAGTGGTGCTTCACTCGTTTTCATAACGTTCAACGCCCCTGTTCAGCGGCGGACGCCGAGCGTACGCCCACTGGAAACGCCGATTGGGTCTATGTCCAGTACGTAGGATGCAATGAATGAAATGAATTGCATCGATGGTGCAGACATCAACGATAAAGTTCACAAACGACGCTCATTGCACCATACGGCCCTACCGCTTCCTGCTATGCCGATCGGACCATGGGAAAAGCAGCCCTAGGACAAAGCCAACGGCCACCGCTGTTGCACCAAAAATTGGACTGGCGGCGGGGAACAACCAATGCAGAGCTAGCGCCACAACTACGCCGAAACAAGTTCCGGCAACCAAACCTGGACTGAGCAGGAGGTCGACTAGAAAGGTCATAGCTTGGTCCTGTTTTTCATGTCACCCAATGCTGATTGAAACGCAGAGAGAACCGCTTCCGGTTCAATCCAATCCGGAAAGCCATTCCGTAACGTCCTAATATTGCGCTGATTGGGAATATTGTGCCCGATCAATTTCAGGCGACATTCGGTGAGCGCTGCGGACGGAACGAGGACGCATCATGAAAATGGCCCGCTTGCGCGGGCCTTTTTGCTGATACTTCGACAGGCTCAGACGCCCAGATAATCGAGAATGCCTTCCGCCGCCTGGCGCCCTTCGAACACCGCGGTGACCACCAGATCCGATCCGCGCACCATGTCGCCGCCGGCGAAGATCTTGGAGTTGGTGGTCTGGAACTTGCGCTGTTCCGAGGTCTTGATGCGGCCGTCCTGTTGCAGCTCGACGCCGTGCTCGGTGATCCAGGCCGCGGGGCTGGGGCGGAAACCGAAGGCGATGAGCACGCGGTCGGCGGGAATCACTTCCTCGGAGCCGGCGACCACTTCCGGCTGGCGGCGGCCCTTGGCGTCGGGCTTGCCCAGGCGGGTTTCGACCAGCTTGACGCCTTCGACCTTGCCGTTGCCGACGATCTCCACCGGCTGGCGGTTGAAGAGGAAACGCACGCCCTCTTCCTTGGCGTTGGCGACTTCGCGCCTGGAGCCGGGCATGTTGGCCTCGTCGCGGCGGTAGACGCAGGTGACACGGGCGGCCTGCTGGCGCGCGCTGGTGCGGTTGCAGTCCATCGCGGTGTCGCCGCCGCCGAGCACCACCACGCGCTGGCCGCGCACGTCGATGAACTGGGCGGGATCGGTCTCGATGCCCATGACGCGGTTGACGTTGGAGATGAGGTAAGGCAAAGCCTGCGTCACGCCCGGCAGGTCCTCGCCGGGGAAGCCGCCCTTCATCTCGGTGTAGGCGCCCATGCCGAGGAACACGGCATCGTATTCGGCCAGCAGTTGCTCGAACGGGATGTCGCGCCCGATCTCGACGTTGAGGCGGAATTCCACGCCCATGCCTTCGAGCAGGCCGCGGCGGGTCTTGACCACTTCCTTTTCCAGCTTGAACGGCGGGATGCCGAAGGTGAGCAGGCCGCCGATCTCGCTGTAGCGGTCATACACCACGGCCTGCACGCCGTTGCGGGTGAGCACGTCGGCACAGCCGAGGCCGGCCGGGCCGGCGCCGACGATGGCGACGCGCTTGCCGGTGGGGACGACGTGGGACATGTCCGGACGCCAGCCCTGCTTCACCGCTTCATCGGTGATGTACTTCTCGATGTTGCCGATGCTGACGGCGCCGAAGCCGTCTTCCAGGGTGCAGGCGCCCTCGCACAGGCGATCCTGCGGGCAGATGCGGCCGCAGATCTCCGGCAGGGAGTTGGTCTGGTGGGACAGCTCGGCGGCGGCGAACAGGTTGCCCTCCTGGATCAGCTTGAGCCAGTTGGGAATGAAGTTGTGCACCGGGCACTTCCACTCGCAGTACGGGTTGCCGCAATCGAGGCAGCGCCCGGCCTGGGCCGCGGCCTGGTCGGACTTGAACTGGCCGTAGATCTCGCGGAAATCGTGCAGGCGGATTTCCACCGGGGCCTTTTTCGGGTCCTGGCGCGGGAGGTCCAGGAACTGCATTACGTTCTTCGTCGCCACTATCAATACTCGCTAAAAAGATTGCCGGTACCGTAGGTCGGTTCAAGGGCGCATAGCGCCCGGAACCGACATGCGCAGGTGGAAAGTGCGCTGTCGGATCCGCTTCGCTTGATCCGACCTACAGTAGCGTTGTACCGCTTCATCACGCCGCCGCCCGGATCGTCACCAGCAGGGAGCCGATGTCCGCCGCCTTGGGCTTGGCCAGCCAGAACTTGCCGACGTAATCGCGGAAATTCTCGATGATCTCCTGGCCCCACTCGCTGCCGGTGGCATCGACGTAGTTGTTGCGCAGCAGGTCCAGCAGGTAATGGCGATGGCCTTCCATGTGTTCGGCAACGATGCGGTGAATGTCGATGAGTTCGTGGTTGTAGCGGTCGACGAAGTTGCGCTGCTCGTCCAGCACGTAGGCGAAGCCGCCGGTCATGCCGGCGCCGAAATTGACGCCGACCCTGCCCAGCACCACCACCACGCCGCCGGTCATGTATTCGCAGCCGTGGTCGCCCACGCCTTCCACCACCGCCAGCGCGCCGGAGTTGCGCACGCCGAAGCGCTCGCCCGCCGTGCCCGCCGCATAGAGCGTGCCGCCGGTGGCGCCGTAGAGGCAGGTGTTGCCGATGATGACGGTCTTGTTGGTCTCGAAGCGGGCGCCGCGCGGCGCGCGGATGACGATGCGGCCGCCGGCCATGCCCTTGCCGACGTAGTCGTTGGCCTCGCCTTCCAGCTCCAGGTTGAGGCCGCCGGCGTTCCACACGCCGAAGGACTGCCCGGCCGCGCCGCGCAGGCGCAGGGTGATCGGCGCGTCGGACATGCCGAGGCTGCCGTGACGCCGGGCGATCTCGCCGGACAGGCGCGCACCAACCGAGCGATGCGTGTTGTTGACCTCGTACTCGAACACGCCGCCGGTCTTGCCCTCGATCGCCGGCAGGGCGTCGCGCACCATGCGCTCGGCCAGCTCGCCCTTGTCGTGCGGCGGGTTGGCGCCGGTGCAGAACTGCGAGGACTTGCTGGCCATGCCGGCCGCCGACAGGATCGGCGACAGGTCGAGGCCGCGCTGCTTGTCGGTGCCGCCCTCGGCGATCTCCAGCAGGTCGGTGCGGCCGATCAGCTCGGCCAGCGTGCGCACGCCGAGGCTGGCCAGCCAGATGCGCGTCTCTTCCGCGACGAAGCGGAAGTAGTTCATGGCCATTTCCGGCAGGCCGACGAAGTGGCTGCTGCGCAGCACCTTGTTCTGCGTCGCCACGCCGGTGGCGCAGTTGTTGAGGTGGCAGATGCGCAGGTACTTGCAGCCCAGCGCCACCATCGGCCCGGTGCCGAAACCAAAACTTTCGGCACCGAGGATGGCGGCCTTGATCACGTCCAGGCCGGTCTTGAGGCCGCCGTCGGTCTGCACCCGCACCTTGTCGCGCAGGCCGTTGAGGCGCAGCGTCTGGTGCGTCTCGGACAGGCCCAGCTCCCACGGCGTGCCGGCGTACTTGACCGAGGTCAGCGGCGAAGCGCCGGTGCCGCCGTCATAGCCGGAGATGGTGATGAGGTCGGCGTAGGCCTTGGCCACACCGGCGGCGATGGTGCCGACGCCGGGGCCGGACACCAGCTTGACCGAGACCAGGGCCTGCGGGTTGACCTGCTTCAGGTCGAAGATCAGCTGCGCCAGATCCTCGATCGAGTAGATGTCGTGATGCGGCGGCGGCGAGATCAGGGCCACGCCGGGCCGCGCATAGCGCAGGCTGGCGATCATCTCGTTGACCTTGTCGCCGGGCAGCTGGCCGCCCTCGCCGGGCTTGGCGCCCTGCGCCACCTTGATCTGCAGCACTTCGGCGTTGATCAGGTATTCCGGCGTGACGCCGAAACGGCCCGATGCGACCTGCTTGATCTTGGAACTCTTCTCGGTGCCGTAGCGCGCCGGGTCTTCGCCGCCCTCGCCGCTGTTGGAGCGGCCGCCGAGGCGGTTCATGGCGATGGCCAGGGCTTCGTGCGCCTCCGGCGACAGGGCGCCGAGCGACATGCCGGCGGAGTCGAAGCGCTTGAGGATCTTCTCCACCGGCTCGACTTCATCCAGCGCGATCGGCTGGGCCTTGCCGCTGAGCTTGAACAGGTCGCGGAACATCGCCACCGGGCGCAGGTTGACCAGGTCGGCGTAGACCTTGTAGTCCTCGTACTCGCCGGAGCGCACGGCCTTGTGCAGGGTGTTGATGACGTCCGGGTTGTAGGCGTGATACTCGCCGTTGTTGACGTACTTGTAGAGGCCGCCCTGCTCCACCGGCTTGCGCGGGGTCCAGGCCAGCAGCGCCAGCTGGGTCTGCTCGGCTTCCAGCTCGGCGAAGCGCGCGCCCTGGATGCGGCTGACGGTGCCCTCGAAGCACAGGCTGACGATATCGTCGTGCAGGCCGACGATCTCGAACAGCTGGGCGCCGCGATAGCTGGAGATGGTGCTGATCCCCATCTTCGACATGATCTTGTACAGGCCCTTGTTGATGCCCTTGCGGTACGAGGCGGCCAGGTCTTCCGGCGCCTTGCCCTTGATCTCGCCGTTGCGCGCCATCTCGTACAGGCTGGCATAGGCCAGGTACGGGTAGACGCAGGAGGCGCCGTAGCCGATGAGGCAGGCGAACTGGTGCGGATCGCGCGCCACCGCGGTCTCGACGATGATGTTGCAGTCGCAGCGCGTGCCCTCGCGGATCAGGCGGTGCTGCAGCGCGCCGACCGCCAGCAGGGCGTGGATCGGCAGCTTGTCGCGCGAGATGTTGCGGTCCGACAGCACCAGCACCACGGTGCCGGCCTTGACCGCTTCCACCGCGCGATCGCACAGCGCTTCGAGCGCGGCCTTGAGGCCGAGCTTGGGCTCGTAGTTGAGGTCGATGACGGTGTGGGCATAGCCCTCCTCGCCCAGCGACAGCAGCTTGCGGAACTTGGCCTCGGACAGCACCGGCGAGTCGACCAGCAGGCGCGCGGCGCGCGCCGGGGTTTCGTCGAACATGCCGCGCTCGGCGCCGAGCGAGCATTCCAGCGACATCACGATCTGCTCGCGCAGCGGGTCGATCGGCGGGTTGGTGACTTGGGCGAACTGCTGGCGGAAGTAGTCGAACAGCGAGCGCACCTTGCCCGACAGCACGGCGAACGGCGTGTCGTCGCCCATCGAGCCGACCGTTTCCTGGCCGGTCTCGGCCAGGGTGCGCAACACTTCGCCGCGCTCTTCCTGGCTCAGCTGGAACAGCTTCTGGTACACCGCCACGCTTTCCGGGTGCAGCTTGTCCAGCGCCGCCGGATCGTCGTGCAGCGAGGATTCGAGGCGGCGGATGTTGCGCTTCAGCCACTGCTTGTAGGGCTGGCGCGCGGCCAGCATGAGGTCGATGTCCATCGGCCGCAGCAGGCTGCCGGATTCGGTGTCGATGGCCAGCATCTGGCCCGGACGCAGGCGGCCCTTCTCCACCACTTCTTCCACCGGCACTTCGTTGACGCCGATTTCGGAAGCCAGGGTGATGATGCGGTCGCGGGTGATGACGTAGCGCGTCGGGCGCAGGCCGTTGCGGTCGGTGGCGCAGACGGCATAGCGGCCGTCGGTCAGCACGATGCCGGCCGGGCCGTCCCAGGGCTCCATCTGCAGCGAGTTGTACTCGTAGAAGGCGCGCACGTCGGCGTCGAGGTTCTCGACGTTCTGCCAGGCCGGCGGGATCAGCGCGCGCATCGCGGCGAACAGGTCCATGCCGCCGGCGAGCAGCACTTCCAGCATGTTGTCCAGGCTCTGCGAGTCGGAGCCGCTGAGCGATACCAGCGGGGCGATCTCGTCGATGTCCTGCAGGTCTTCGCACTGGTACTTGTAGCGGCGCGCCTGCGCCCACATGCGGTTGCCGGCGATGGTGTTGATTTCGCCGTTGTGCGCGAGGAAGCGGAACGGGTGCGCCAGCCGCCACTGCGGCAGGGTGTTGGTGGAGAAGCGCTGGTGGAAGACGCAGATCGAGCTTTCCAGGCGCGGATCGGAAAGATCGGTGTACAGCACCGGCAGATAGGCCGGCATCACCAGACCCTTGTAGACGATGACGCGGCAGGACAGGTGGGTGACGTAGAACTCGCGGTCGCCCTCGGCCTCGAGGATCTTCTCGGCGCGGCGGCGCGCCTTGTACAGCTTCAGCTCGAAAGTGAACTTGTGGGTGCCGTTGGCCGGCACGATGAAGGCCTGCTCGATGCGCGGCAGGGTCTTCAGCGCCTCGGCGCCGCAGGCGTCCGGGTTGACCGGCAGCTCACGCCAGCCGAGCAGCTTGAGGCCGTGGTGGACGCAGGCCTCGGTCAGCACCTGGCGGGCACGCGCGGCCTTGGCCGGGTCCTGCGACAGGAAGATGTTGCCGGCGCAGTAGTGCTCGCCCAGCTTGAACTTGAGCTCGGCGGCCTTGGCGCGCAGGAAGCGGTCCGGCTTCTTCATCAGCAGGCCGCAGCCGTCGCCGGTCTTGCCGTCGGCGGCGATGGCGCCGCGATGGGTCATACGGCCCAGCGCGCGAATGGCGGTCTGCACCAGTTTATGGCTGGCCTGATCGTCCATCTGGGCGATCATGCCGAAGCCGCAGGCGTCGTGTTCGAACTCGGGGCTGTACAGCCCTGGCTGTGCTGGGTGACTCATGACCGTGTGCCTCTGGCCCCCCACGGGACCTTTTTGCGGCGGCGCGCCACCCTGCCTCGACTTCGGCCTTTGTTTGCGGACAGCACAAACTTTGGGACGTGATGCAGGGTGGATGGACGCGCGGCGACCGGTTTCGCCGCAGCGCAACACGGCATTATAGAAGCGAAAGTCGTGCCGTCAATGAGGCTAGAGACAGTGGTTAGTGATTAGTGGTCAGTGGCTAGTAAGAGCCGGGGGGTTGCGGCAGCTTGCAACTCGCTGGCTTTTGCTTCTACTAATCACTAACCACTGGCCACTAATCACTTTTTTCCATCAGCCATTGACGAAGACGATCTTCTTGCTGCTGGCGTCGCCCGCCAGTTCGCGGTAAACCGCCAGCGCTTCGCTCAGCAGGCGCTCCTGCGGCGGCGGGGGCGGCGGCAACAGGCCGGTGGCGAAGGCAATGCTGAAGCGATCCAGCATGGCGGCGCAGGCGCGGCTGTCGTAGAGCAGGGAGTTGATGCCGACGATGCTGCCGCCGCGGCGGTACAGGTCGAGCAGGGGCAGCTCGCTGACGCCGCCGGCGGGCGCGGCGATGGTGGCGATGCGGCCGAATTCGGCCAGGGCGGCCACCGCGGGGCCGAGCCAGGCGCCGGTGGTATCGAAAATCAGGTCGGCGCCGGCCGGATAATAACGGCGCACCGCGGTGGACAGATCCTCGCCCTCGCCCAGCAGAATGGCTTCAAAACCGTCCGCCGCGAGTTGCTCGACCTGGGCCGGGCGGCGCACCGCGCCGATCACCTGGGCGCCGCACCAGCGGCCCAGGGCCAGGGCGGCGCGGCCGACCGAGCCGGCGGCGCCGATCACCACCAGGCCTTCGCCGGGGGAAATGCCGCTGCGCTCCAGCGCATCCCAGGCGGTGGTATAGGGCACGCCGCAGCTCGCCGCCTGGGCGAAGGTCAGCAGCGCCGGCTTGGGGGCGATGCCGTCCTGCGGCACGGCGATGCGCTCGGCGTGGCTGCCGTCGCGCACGAAGCCGAATTCCTTGCCGGTGCCCCACACTTCCTCGCCGATCATTTCCGCCGGGCCGTCCACCACCACCCCGGCGAAATCGCGGCCGGGCGTGCGCGGCAGCGTGGTGTAGGGGAAGCGGCCCAGCACGTTCTTGACGTCGCTGGGATTGACGCCGGCGGCACAGACTTCCACCACCACCTCGCCCGGCTGCGGGCGCGGCGGCGCAATGGTCTGGAGGGACAGCGCGTCGAGGCTGCCGGTACGGTCGAAACGGAGGGCTTTCATCATGGGGCGGGAGTTTAAAGCAGTTATCGGCCATAGGTCGGCTCAAGCCTGTCCCGAGTAGCTCGCTTCGCGAGCGTATCGAGGGGCGGAGCGGAGCCGACAATGCGCCCGCGATGATTTCGGGACGCCGTGGCACGGCGGCGGGCACGGCCCGCCCTAAAGCCGCTTCACCGCAGCCGGCGCGGATCGAACAGGCGCTCGTACTCGTCGATGGCGTAGCGGTCGGTCATGCCGGCGATGTAGTCGGCCACCACCCGGGCGCGGCCGTTGTTGCCGGACTCCTGCTGCGCCGCCTCGGCCTGGACGGAGAACTCCGGCAGCAGCAGGCGCGGATCGGCAAAGAGGGCGCCGAACAGGTCCTTGACCACGCGCTGCGCCTTCACCGTCATGCGGTAGACCTCATGATGACGGTACAGCTGCTCGCGCAGGAAGCGCTTCAGCTCCAGGTTTTCGGCCTGTACTTTTTCGCCGAAGCCGACCAGCGGCTTGGACATGGCCCGCACCTCGTCCGGATGCTTCGGCTTGAGCTTGCGCAGACGCGCGCCGGTCTGTTCCACCAGGTCGGACACCAGGGTGTTGATCATGCGGCGGATGGTCTCGTGCCGCAGCTGCTTGGGCGTCAGGCTGGAATAGGTTTTCAGCACCAGGTCGTGATGGCGCGCGAACAGCGGCACCTGGCGCAGCTGCTCGATGGTGATCAGGCGCGCGCGCAGGCCGTCGTCGACGTCGTGGTTGTTGTAGGCGATCTCGTCGGCGAGGTTGGCCAGCTGTGCTTCCAGGCCGGGCTGCTGCTTCTTGATGAAGCGCTGGCCGATGTCGCCAAGGCTGCGGGCGCGCTTCAGCGAGCAGTGCTTGAGGATGCCCTCGCGCGTCTCGAAGCTGAGGTTGAGGCCGCGGAAATCGGCGTACTTGTCCTCCAGCTCGTCGACCACGCGCAGCGACTGGGCGTTGTGCTCGAAGCCGCCGTAGGGATGCATGCATTCGTTCAGCGCATCCTGGCCGGCATGGCCGAACGGGGTGTGGCCGAGGTCGTGCGCCAGGGCAATGGCCTCGGCCAGATCCTCGTTGAGCGACAGCGAGCGGGCCATGGTGCGGGCGATCTGCGCCACTTCCAGCGAATGCGTCAGGCGGGTGCGGAACAGGTCGCCCTCGTGATTGACGAACACCTGGGTCTTGTATTCGAGGCGGCGGAAGGCGGCGGAATGCACGATGCGGTCGCGGTCGCGCTGGTATTCGCTGCGGTGAGCCGGCGGCGCTTCGGGAAAACGCCGGCCGCGCGAGTTTTCGTCCTGCGCAGCGTAGGCGGCGAGCGGGTTCATGGCGGAGTCAGCCACAGTAATCGGCGAGGGTTTGCTCCAGCGCCTCGGGATCGAAGTCCGCGGTGACCACGGCCTCGCCGATGGCGCGCAGCAACACCAGCCTCACCCGGCCACCCGCCACCTTCTTGTCCAACGCCATCAGCCGGCGGAAATCTTCCGGCTTCATGCCCTCCGGCGGCCGTACCGGCAGCCCGGCGCGCCTGACCAGCACGGAGACGCGCTCGGCATCGGCGGCGGCGATCCAACCCAGACGCGCCGACATCGAGGCGGCCATGCACAGGCCCAGGCCCACCGCTTCGCCGTGCAGCCAGGACTCGTAGCGGGTGTGGGTTTCGACGGCGTGGCCGAAGGTGTGGCCGAGATTGAGCAGGGCGCGCGGGCCGGCGCCGCCGTGCAGCGATTCGCGCTCGTCGGCGGCGACGATGCGCGCCTTCAGTGCACAGCAGCGTTCGATCGCATCGGCCAGGGTCTCCGCGTCGAGCGCCAGCAGGCGGTCGAGATCGCGCTCGAGGCGGGCGAACAGCGAGGCGTCGCCGAGCAGGCCGCACTTGATCACCTCGGACAGTCCGGCGGCCAGCTCGCGCGGCGGCAGGGTGCGCAGGGTGTCGGTGTCGGCGATCACCGCGCGCGGCTGGTGAAAGGCGCCGATCATGTTCTTGCCGCGGGCGTGGTTGACGCCGGTCTTGCCGCCGACGCTGGAATCGACCTGGGCCAGCAGGGTGGTGGGAATCTGCACGAAATCGATGCCGCGCTGGTACAGGGCGGCGCAGAAGCCGGTGAGATCGCCGATGACGCCGCCGCCCAGCGCCACCAGCACGCCATCGCGCGGGAGCCGCGCGGCCAGCAGCCAGTCCAGCACCCGTTCGGCATTGGCCCAGGTTTTCTGCTGCTCGCCGGCCGGCAGCACCAGCGCCTCTGTCGGGCTCAGGCCCAGCGCCTTGAGCAGCGGCTCCAGGTAGAGGGCGGCGACATGGCTGTCGGTGACGATGCGCACCAGGCGGCTGCGCAGCAGCCGGTAGCTCTCCGCATCGGCCAGCAGATGCGGGCCAATGCGGATGTCGTAGCCGCGCTCGCCAAGCTCGACGCGCAGCTCGCGCGCGGCGGCGTCAGAGCGCGGTCGCCGGGCGGGTGAAGTAGTCTTCGATTTCGCGCGCGAGCGTGCGGGCATTGCGTCCGTCGGTGTGGAGGACGAGGTCGGCGATTTCACGGTAGAGCGGGTCGCGGGTCGAAAATAGCCGTTCCAGCGTCTCACGCCGGTTGCCGCCCTGCAATAGCGGCCGGGTATCGGTGCGCT
>Ga0302314_10001726_pt1 | contig 40944 bp, 36 predicted proteins | sample III_Palsa_N2_3_FD_200533 | JGI IMG/M metagenome (GOLD analysis project Ga0302314, IMG submission 200533) | Peat permafrost microbial communities from Stordalen Mire near Abisko, Sweden - III_Palsa_N2_3 | ecosystem: Environmental > Terrestrial > Soil > Palsa > Peat permafrost | place: Sweden... | reverse complement strand
GGGCTCGTGCTCAAGAGCGTCAACGCCAACTACGAGTACCTGTACCTGGGAATCGCGGTCATCATCGCGATGACGATCTACGTGCTGGTGAGGCGCGTGAGGAGGGGGACGGGCCGTGCCTGACACCGCATACGCCGGCGAGCAGATCGTCGCGCTGGACACCGCCGACGACGACGTGCTCCGAGTCGAGCACGTCGCCAAGCGGTTCGGACCGACGACCGCGCTGCGCGACATCAACCTGCATCTGCGCAAGGGCGAGGTGCTGGCGCTGCTGGGCGACAACGGGGCCGGTAAGTCGACGCTGATCAAGATCCTGTCGGGCTTTCATCACCACGATTCGGGATCGATGTGGTGCAAGGGCGAGCGCTACGCGCCGCGGTCGGTCGAACAGGCTCGCCAGGCGGGGATCGACACCGTCTTCCAGGACTTGGCGCTGGTCAACCAGCTGACGGTGTTCCAGAACATGTTCCTGCACCGCGAGCTGACCGCGAAGCCGCTGCCGCTGCTGCGCAACCGGGCGATGCGCAAGCGGACGCGCGCGGCGCTGGACGAGATCGGGATCCAGATCCCGAGCATCGACCTGCCAGTCGCGCGGCTGTCGGGTGGACAACGGCAGGCGATCGCGGTCGCCCGGGTGATCTCCGGCGAGGCCGACATCATCCTGCTCGACGAGCCGCTGGCCGCGATGGGCGCCAAAGAGGGCGCGCAGATCATCGACCTGGTGCAGCGGCTGCGTGACTCAGGCGAGGTCTCGATCATCCTGATCGTCCACAACTACATCCAGGTCTTCCAGGTCTGCGACCGCGTCAACCTGATCCAGGACGGCGTCATCACGTTCGACAGGCCGACTTCGGAGACGAGTGTCTCAGCGCTCAACGAGATCGTCGTCGAGCAGTACCGGCGCGCTCGCCAGGAGGCCCAGCGCACGACGGCGACCGAGGTCAGCGTTGACGACACACATCGGACTCCGCAATGAGACGCTCCTGCGGGCGCCGCGCCCGGCGGCGCAACGAAGCGACACCTAACCGATCATCACGGTGAGCGAGACGGTCTGCACGATCGGTGTCGACTTCGGGACCGAATCCGGGCGGGTACTCGTGCTCGATCTCGACTCCGGCGAGGAACTGACGGTCCATGTCGTCCCGTACGCGCATGGCGTGATCGACCGTCACCTGATCGGCAGTGACGAGCCGCTGCCCGACGACTGGGCGCTGCAGCATCCCGGCGACTGGACGGAGGTGATCGAGCGGGGGGTGCCGGCGGCGCTGGCCGAGGCCGGCGTCAGCGCCGAGCGGGTGGCCGGGCTCGGCGTCGACTTCACCTCGTGCACGGTGCTGCCGACCGACGCCGAGGGCGTACCGCTGTGCCTGACGCCGCGCTGGCAGGGTCGCCGGCACGCGTGGCCGAAGCTGTGGAAGCACCACGCCGCCCAGCGCGTCGCCGACCGGCTCAACGAGGTCGCGCTGGAGCGAGCCGAGCCGTTCCTGGAGCGCTACGGCGGGCGAATCTCCTCGGAGTGGTACTTCCCGAAGCTGATCGAGATCTGGGTCGAGGACCGCGAGGTCTACGAGGCCTGCGACGTGTTCCTGGAGGCGACTGACTGGATCGTGTGGTGGCTGACCGGCCGGCTCGTTCGCCAGTCGACCACGGCCGGGTACAAGGCGATGTGGTCGCCCACCGAGGGCCTGCCGCCGACTGCCTACTTCGCCGCCGCCTTTCCCGGCTTCGAGCACCCGGCGCAGAAGCTCGGCACGCGCTTTGCGCCGCTGGGCACCCGGGCGGGCGCGCTGCGCCCCGAGCTCGCGGCCAAGCTCGGCCTGTCGGACACGGTCGCAGTGGCGGTCGGCAACGTCGACTCGTTCGTCTCGGTCCCCGGCGCCGGCGTGCAGCGGCCGCGGACGTTCGTGATGGTGATCGGCACCTCGATCTGCGACATGGTCGTGGACCCGGTCGAGGTGCGGCTTTCGGGGATCACCGGCGTCGCCCGCGACGGGATCCTCCCCGGGCTCTACGGCTACGAGGCCGGCCAGGCGGCCGTCGGCGACATGCTCGCCTGGTTCGTGCGCACGCTCGGCGCGGGGGACGACTACGAGGTATTCGAGCTGCAGGCCGCGGACGTCGGGCCAGGGTGCAGCGGGCTCGTCGCGCTGGACTGGTTCAACGGCAACCGGACGATCCTCGCCGACGCCAATCTGACCGGGTCGATCCTCGGGCTGACGTTGCAGACGACGCCGGCCGAGATCTACCGGGCGCTGCTGGAGTCGATCGCGTTCGGCAACCGCCGGATCATGGACAACTTCACCGCGCACGATCTGGCGCTGGACCGGATCGTCGCCTGTGGCGGGATTGCCGAGCGCAGCCCGCTGACGATGCAGATCATCGCCGACGTCAGCGGCCGAATGGTCGACGTGCCCGCCAGCCGCGAGGTGCCGGCCCGGGGCGCGGCGCTGTTCGGCGCGGTCGCCGCCGGCGCGTTCACCGGGATCGGCGCTGCGGTCCAGGCGACCCGCCCAGCGATTGCGCGGACGTTCGCACCCGACCCCGACGCGTCCGCCATCTACGAGCGTGTCTACCCGATCTTCCGAGCGTTCCACGATCTGCTCGGCCGCTCGCAGCCGGCGCTGCTGCACGAGCTCAAGCGCATTCGCGCCGACGGGAAGGCGACATGACCGACCGCCCGCGGATCGGGCTGCTGGGGATCATGCAGGAGCTCTACGACGAGATGGTCCCGGGGATCACCGACCGCCAAGGCGCGTATGCGGCCGAGGTCGCCACCGCGCTGGCCGGCGTCGCCGACGTTACCTTCCTGCGGCCGGCGCGCAACCGTGAGGACATCGAGTCGATCACGCGGGAGCTGCTGGCCCGCGGCGTCGACGGGATCGCGATCGTGATGCTCACGTATGGCCCGGCGATGCGTACGGTCCGGGCGCTGCAAGACGCACGGGTGCCGCTGTTGCTGGCCAACATCCAGCCGCAAAGGTCGATCGCCGCCGACTGGACGATGGACGACCTGACCTACAACCAGGGGATCCACGGCGCCCAGGACCAGGCCAACGCGCTGGTCCGGTCCGGACTGCCGTTCTCAGTGTTGACCGGCGACTGGCGCTCGCCGGAGTTCGCCACCCGGTTCGAGGACTGGGCCCGGGCTGCCCGTGCCGTGATGGCGCTGCGGCGGACCAGCGTTGCGCTGCTCGGCTACCCGATGAACGGCATGGGCGACATCCTGCCCGATCTCAACGCGCTCCTGCGGCGCCTCGGCGTGACGGTCGTCGCCGAGGACCTCGGCGGGCTGGTCACGCGGATCGACACGGTGTCAGACGACGAGCTCGCCGCGCAGCTCGCGGCCGACCGCGAGCGATTCGAGGTGGCGGGCGATCTGCCGCCTGAGCGCCACGCGTACGCGGCACGCATGGAGCTCGCGATCCGGGGTCTCCTGCAGGAGCGCGGGTACACGGGCTTCACGTTCCACTTCGACTCGTTAGGGGGCGACGGCCGCTTCCGCCAGCTGCCGCTGCTCGCCGCTTCGAACCTGATGGCCGACGGCTACGGGTTCGCCGCGGAGGGTGATGTCAACACCGCGGCGCTGATGTGCGCCGCGCACGTCCTCTCCGACAACGCCCATTTTTCAGAGCTGTACGCGATGGATTGGGAGCGCGACTCGGTGCTCGTCAGCCACATGGGCGAGGGCAACTGGCGGATTGCGCGGCGCGACCGGCCGATCCGGCTGATCGATCGGCCGCTCGGCATCGGACGGCTTGACAACCCGCCGACGCCGGTGTTCGGCGCCGAGCCCGGGCCGGCGACGACGGCCGCGCTGGTCCAGATCGACGGGCACGAGATGCGGCTCGTCGTCGGCCACGGCACCGTGCTTGACACGCCCGAGCTGCCGAAGGTGGAGATGCACCACTTCCACTTCCGGCCGGACGCCGGCCTCGCGCCGTTCATGGACCGCTGGCTCGGACTCGGCGCGCCCCATCACTTCGTCACGAACCTCGGCGACCACCGTCGACGCTGGCGCCGGTTCGCCGAGCAGCTCGCGCTTGAGCTCGTGGAGATCTGAGATGGACACGTCGCTGCTCCGTGAGCAGGCGCTGGAGGCGAACCTGGCGCTGCCCGCACACGGGCTGGTGACGCTGACCTGGGGCAACGCGAGCGTGATCGACCGCGACGCCGGGCTGGTGGCGATCAAGCCGAGCGGGGTGCGCTACGAGCGGCTGCGTGTCGAGGACCTCGTCGTCTGCGACCTCGGCGGCGACATCGTCGAGGGCTCACGCCGGCCCTCGACCGACACCCCGACACACCTGGCTCTCTACCGCGCCTTCGAGCAGGTCGGCGCGGTCGTCCATACCCACTCCACCTGGGCGACGGTGTGGGCGCAGGCGCAGCGGCCAATACCGCTGCTCGGCACCACCCACGCCGACCTCTCTCCACATCCGATCCCGCTCACCCGTCCGCTGACGGAGGCCGAGATCGACGCCGGGTACGAAGCCGCCACCGGCGCCGTACTGATCGAGGCGGTGCGCGATCACGGCCCGGTGCAGGCCCCGTGCGCGCTCGTCCGTGGCCACGCCCCGTTCTGCTGGGGCGAGACGACTGCGGCGGCGGTCGACAACGCCGTCACACTCGAGCAGGTGGCGCGCATGGCACTGTTCACGACGATGCTGGACGCCGACTCCCCGCCGCTGGCCGAGCTGGTTCGCGCCAAGCATTACGCACGCAAGCACGGCGCGGATGCCTATTACGGGCAGCCCTGAGCGCCCGGGGCGTGACGAGCGCCCGGGGCGTGACGAGCGCCCGGGGCGTGACGAGCGCCCGGGGCGTGACGAGCGCCGGCGTGGGCCGATCCTGACCGCGTTCGCCCCGGGCCGCGTCAACCTGATCGGCGAGCACACCGATTACAACGACGGCTTGGCGTTGCCGTTCGCGATCACGGCGGGCGTGACGGTGTCAGGGGGGCCGGCGCGCCGGCCCCGGATGATCTCCGTCGAGGCCGCCGATCTCGGCGAGCGTGACGAGTTCGAGCTCGTCGATCCCGGCTACGCTCCCGGCTGGCGGGCATTCGTGCGCGGCGCCGTGATCGAGCTGCAGTCCGCAGGCTATGCGCTGACCGGCGCGGAGCTCAGGATCTCAGGCGATGTCCCTCGCCGACGGGGGCTGTCGTCCTCGGCGGCACTCGAGGTGGCCCTCTGCCTCGCTCTGCTCGGGATCGCCGGCCGGGCGGTCACCGACCGGATCGCGCTCGCCCGGATCTGCTCACGGATCGAGAGCGAATGGGTCGGGGCGCAGACCGGCCTGCTCGATCAACTCGCCTCGTTGCTGTCATCGTGGGGCAAGGCGTTGCGGATCGACTTCCGGACGCTCGAGTGCCGGGACGTGCCGCTGCGGCTCGGCGAGCACCGACTCGTCGCCGTTGACTCGGATGAGCCGCGCTCGCTGCGCGACTCCGGCTACAACGCACGTCGCGAGGAGTGCCGCGACGCGTGCAGTCGGCTCGGCGTCCACAGCTTGCGTGACGCCGACCTCGAGCGCGCGGCGCAGTTGCCGCCCCCGCTCGACCGTCGCGTACGGCACGTGATCACCGAGAACCGTCGTGTGGATCAGGCGATCGCCGCGCTGACGTCGGCGGACATGGGTCGGCTCGGCGAGCTGCTGAACGCCTCCCACGCCAGTCTCCGCGACGACTACGAGGTCTCGACCTCGGCGGTCGAGGCGACCGTCGCGCGGCTGCTCGCCGCCGGCGCGCTCGGCGCCCGGATCGTCGGCGGCGGCTTCGGCGGCAGCGTGCTGGCGTTGCTGGCACCCGGCGCGCCATTGCCCGCCGGGGCGATGGAGTTGGTGCCGGGCGCCGGCGCCCAGCTGCTGTGACGCGCCGCGGCCCGCGAGGCGAGTGAGTCGGCGGTCCGGCGAGGCCGCCAGGCGGTGTCCGCACCCGCTGCGGTCCTGACCGAAGCCGGAATCATCGAGGACCGACGCCGTCGAACTGGTCGCCGACCACGATTGGTCGTTTTTGCCGATGGGAGGACGAAAAACGACCAATCCTGTGATGCGGACCCGGTGATCTACGGCCTGCGCCGTGGAATCAACCGTCTAGTGGGTCTCCCGGGAACGTTGTGCCTGAAATGGCGTGGTCCGGGGGCCGTCAGGCAAGGACGCAGGAGCGAAGGTGTGCCTCTGGCACATCGAGATCCGAGGACGCAGCATGGCGGTCATGGGAACCCACCCACCCCGCCATTTCGGGTGCAACGTTTGCGGGAGGCCCACTACGCGCGCGTGGCTGCGTCGAGCGGCATTCGCGCCCGGAACATCGTGCGGCCGGGCCGGGTTTCGAGGGTGAGGCTGCCGTGGTGGCGGTCGACAATGATCCGCCGGGCGGTGTCGAGGCCGAGCCCAGTGCCGCGGCCGACCTCCTTGGTCGTGAAGAACGGGTCGAACACGCGGTCGCGCACCTCGGGCGGGATCCCGGGGCCGTCGTCGGCGATGTCGACCTCGGCGCAGTCGCCGTCGCCGCGGGTCACGATCGAGATGTGGCCGCTTGACCCCAGCGCGTCGATCGCGTTGTCGAGCAGATTGGTCCAGACCTGGTTGAGCTCGGCGCCGTGGGCGGTGACCTTGCCCAGCGACTCGTCGTAGTCACGGCTGATCTCGATCGTCGTCTTCTTGAGCTTGTGGCCGAGGATCATCAGCGTGTTCTCCAGGCCCTCGCGCAGGTCGACCTGGACGACCTCGCCCTGGTCCATGTAGGCGTACTGTTTGACGGCCTTGACGAGCTGGCTCATCTGGTCAGTCGAATCGGTCAGCTCACGCGCCATGTGCCGCGCCGACAGCGACGCGCCGATCCAGCGCAGCGCCGAGGATGTCACCGGCCCGGCCGCGTCGGCGACCTGCTGCACGAACGCCCCGTCGAGCCCGGCGGTCGCATAGGACTCGGCCAGCGTCCACGGCTCGGGCGCGCCGGCCTCCTCGAGTGCGTCCTGCAACTCGTCCTCGCGGTCGGCCGCGTCCAGCGCATCGAGCGCGGTGCGGTTCGCGCAGGACTGCAGCGCCCGCGTCTGCAGGTCGACCAACTCGACCGCCTGCTCACGCTCGATCCCGGACTCGACGAACACCGCGGTCGAGCGGCTCAGGATCTCGAGCGCGTCGGCGAGATCGGAGGCGGTGCGGCGTGCGGCGGCCGCCGGGTTGTTGAGCTCGTGGGCGAGCCCGGCGGCCATCGTGCCCAGCGACGTGAGCCGCTCGCGGTTCTGTTCGCGCTGGGTCATCGACTGCATCACCGGCCGCATCCGTGACATCACCTGGTGAAACACCGGGCGCTGCGAGACGACCAGGTCGGTGAACGGCTCCGGCGGCACCACCGCGTAGCGCGCCGCGCCCGCGGCGCGGAGCGTCAGCCCGTTGTTGAGGTCGCCGGTCAGCGTCTGAATCGCGCCGACCCAGGTCGGCCCGACCTGGTCCGACAGCGGCTCCTCGTGGTCGCCCTGGCGCATCGTGCCGTGCAGCGTGCCCTCGAACACGAGGATCGTCCCCAGCGACTCCTCACCTTCACGTGAGATCGTCGAGCCGTCCTGCACCTCGTAGAGCTCGGCGGCGTCGGACCACAGCTGCAGCTGCTCGTCGCTCAGTTCAGACAGCAAATCGATCGTGCGCAGGTCCTCGAGGGTGGGGTGTCCGGTCGGGGTCAGATCCCGGTTGGCGGCGTCAGTGTGATGGCCCGTATCGGTCGACATCTTCCCTACCCCTCTGCCAGGTATTGGTGGATCAGCGAGACCGCCATCGAACCCTCGCCGACGGCGCTGGCGACGCGCTTGATCGACCGTGACCGGACGTCGCCGGCGACGAACACGCCAGGGACGCTGGTCTCCAGCGCCATCGGCTCGCGCGCCAGCGGCCAGTCGTGCTCACGGGCGTCGGGGCCCGCCAGGATGAACCCGCGCTCGTCGCGGGCGACGACACCCTCCAGCCAGTCGGTCCGTGGTGTCGCGCCGATGAACACGAAGCAGGCATCGGCGTCGATGACGCCCTCGCCCTGCGGTCCCCGGATCCTGACCTGGCTCAGGTGACCGTCTGCGCCGGTCACCTCGATCGCCTGCGTCTCGGTCATCACCTCGATCTTCGGGATCTGGGCGATCTGCTCGATCAGGTAATGCGACATCGACTTGACCAGCGAGTCGGCGCGGACGAGCATCGAGATCCGCGCCGCGTAGTGCGAGAAGTAGACCGCCGCCTGGCCGGCCGAGTTGGCGCCGCCGATCACGACCACGTGTTGCTGCGAGCAGGAGCGGGCCTCGGTCATCGCGGCGCCGTAGTAGATACCGGCGCCGGTGAACTGCTCGAAGCCGGGCGCGGTCATCTTCCGGTAGGCGACGCCGGAGCTGACGAGCACGCTCGAGGCGCTCAGCTCCTGGCCGCCGCTCAGCTGCACGATCCGCCCGGCGCCCTCGACCCGCAGCGAGACGGCGTCGGAGACCGTCAGCAGCTCGGCGCCGAGCCGCCGTGCCTGGGTCGTGGCCCGCCGCGCCAGGTCGGAGCCGCTCAGCCCGGTCGGGAAGCCGAGGTAGTTCTCGATCCGACTGGACTGGCCGGCCTGCCCGCCGGGAGCGTCGGACTCGACCATCACTGTTCGCAGGCCCTCCGACGCGCCGTAGACGGCCGCCGCCAGGCCGGCGGGGCCGCCGCCGACGATCACGAGGTCGTAGTGATCGGATGCGGGCGCGACCGCGACCCCGAGCCGTTCGGCGAGTTCGAGCACGGTCGGGCGCTCGAGCACCGAGCCGTCCTCCAGGAACGCGACCGGGAGCCGGTCCTCGGGCACGCTCGCCACCTCCAGCAGCTGCCTGGCCTCCGGGTCGCGTTCGACGTCCAACCAACGCCCGGGCACGCGGTTGCGGGCGAGGAAGTCCCGCAGATCGTGGGTCTCCTGGGAGAACCGGTGCCCGACGATCCGCACGCCGCTCGACGTCCGCATCGCCGTCTCGGACTGCCACGTCTGCAGCAGGTCCTCGACGACCGGGTACAACTGCTCCTCGGGCGGATCCCAGGGCTTCAGCAGGTAGTAGTCCAGATCGACGTCGTTGATCGCGGTGATCGCCGCCTGCGTGTCGGCATACGCGGTCAGCAGCGTGCGCTTGGCCTCGGGATAGATCTTGCGCGCCAGCGTCAGGAACTCGGTGCCCTCCATCCCTGGCATGCGCTGGTCGGAGACCATCAGCGCGACGTCGTCGCCGCGGTTGTGCATCTCCGTGAGCAGCGCGAGCGCATCCTGCCCCGAGCCGGCGCGGACGATCCGGTAGTCCTCGCCGAACCGCCGGCGCAGATCCCGGGAGACCGCGGCGAGCACCGTCGGCTCGTCGTCGATCGCCAGAATCGCCGGACGGCGGGTGCGCTCGCCATCCTCGCCGGCAGGCGCGCGCTCCTCGTTCTCCGAGACGGCCACTAGGAGTAGCCCTGGAGCATCGGCGACGGCGGGATCTTCGTGTGACCGGTGACCTGAGGGAGGATCATCCCGAGCTCGTCGACGAAGCACCAGCTCCACGCCTCGCCGGGTTCGAGCGAGCGGATCAGCGGGTGCTCACTCGACTCCGCATGGGCGGTCGCGTGCTTCCCGGGAGAATCGTCACAGCAGCCGACGTGACCGCACTCCAGGCAGATGCGCAGGTGCAGCCAGACGCCCCCCTGGCGCAGGCACTCCTCACAGCCGTCGACCGAGGCCGGCAGCTCGGTCACCGTGATCGTGTCGAGATGGGTACAGCTCGGTTGTGTGGCACTCATGTCCTGAGCATGACAAAGCCGTCAAGCACGAAAGCGGACCCCCCCGTCGATCGCGACCGAGACGACGTCGCCGACGCGCGGGGCGGGTAGCTGCGCGATCGTGTAGAGCCGCCCGTGGGGGAGCGTCAGCTCGAGCCGGACGCCGTCCTGGAGGGGGACCACGCGTGCGACCGTCGCGGTCCGATGACCGGCCTCGTCCAGCGTCACGTGCGCGGCCCGGGTCAGCAGCAGCCCGTCGCCGTCGCGCAGCTCGCCGTCGTAGCCGAGGAACCGCGCGACGAGCGCCGACGGCGGCGTCGACAACAGCGTTGCGGGCCGCCCGTCGGCGACGATCCGACCGTCGATCAGGATCAGGAGGCGGTCGGCCAATGCCCATGCCTCGGCTCGGTCGTGGACGACCACCAGCGTCGCGCGATCGGGCGACCGCAACGCTCGCTCAGCGTCCTCGAGCAGCGCCGCGCGGACCTCGGCGTCGAGGCCGGCGAACGGCTCGTCGAGCAGCAGCACGTCGGGTCTGACCGCCAGCACCCGCGCCAGGTGGACGCGCCGGCGCTCGCCGCCTGACAGGGCGGTCGCCGGTCGCTGTGCCAGATGCTCGGCACCAATCGCTACAAGCGCCTCACGCGCGCGCTGCGTCCGCTGCGAGCGTGGCACGCCCCACCAGCCGAGCGCCGCCGTCAGGTTGGCGAGCACCGAGCGCCTGGCCAGTTCGGCGGACTGCAGCGCGACCGCGACGCGGCCGTGGCGCTCGATCGAGCCCGCCGCGGGCGCGAGCGTTCCCGCCAGCGCCTCCAGCAGCGTCGACTTGCCGGCGCCGTTGGGGCCGAGCAGCGCGACCAGCTCGCCGCCGCGCAGCTGCAGATCGATCTCGCGCAGCACCGTGCGCGGGCCGCGCACGACGGTCAGGCCGGCGGTGCGCAGCAGCGGGTCGTGGGTGCCGGTCCGGTGGGCCCGGGCCGGCTGCACGACCGTCATCCGAGCTCCGCCGCCGGCCCTGCGCGGAACCGCATCCGGACCCCGCCGCCCGAATGTTGCAGGAGGCTGACGCCGCCCATCAGGATCACGATCAGGACGAGCAGCACGATCGCGATCGCGACCGAGTCGGCGTAGCGGGCCTGGTTGGCCTCGTACAGCGCTGCGCTCGCCAGCGTCTGGTCGTAGCCGTACACGTTGCCGCCGACGATCGCGATCGCCGCGACCTCCGACAGCGCGGTGCCGAGCGCCGCGAGCACCGCGGCGATCACCCCGATCCGGGCCTCGCGCAGCGCCAGTGCCGCCAGCTGTAGGCGCCCGGCCCCGAGCAACCGCGCCTGTGACAGCAGCTCTGACGGCAGCCCCTGGACGGCGGCGGCGGTCAGCGTGACCGTGTACGGCATCGCCAGGATCGCCTGGGCGATATACACGGCCCGCCGGGTCGTGTTGAGCTGCCAGCCACCGAGCGGACCCTGCGGCACGAACACGAGGAACAGGAACAGCCCGACGAGCACCGGCGGCAGCCCGAGGCTGGCGTTGGCGAGGATCTGCAGCCAGCGCCGCCCACGAAACCGCCCCAGCCCGAGCGTCAGCCCCAGCGGAAGCCCGATCACGGCGGCGATCACGGTCGCGATCGCGGCGACCTGCAGCGTGAACCCGATCACTGAGAACAGATACGGGTTGCCGTGGAAGATCAGCGGCACCGCCGCCTTGAGCTCGTCCCACAGTAGCGTCACGAGACCGCCCCGGTCCGGAACCGCAGGCCGAGACCGCCCGCGCGCTGCTGCAGCACCGTCAGCGCTGCGATCAGGATCAGGATCAGCACCAGCAGCACGAGCCCGATCGCGATCGCCGCGGGATAGTTGGCGTAATCGGTGACCTGCTGCAGTACCGCCGACCCCAGCGTCTGATCGTGGCCCTCGATGTTGCCGCCGACGATCACGACCGCTCCGACCTCCGAGATCGCCGAGCCGAACGCCGCGATCACCGCCGCCAGCACCCCGATCCGCGCCTCGCGGAGCGCCAGCGCGGCGAGCTGCACCCGCCCCGCGCCGAGCGCCCGTGCCTGCTGCAGGAGGCCGGGCGCCAGCCCTTGGATCGCGGCCGGCACGAGCGCGACGATAAACGGCAGCGCCAGCAGCGTCTGCGCGATGTACACACCGCGCAGCGTGAATTCGATCCGCAGCGATCCCAGCACCCCGCCGGGCAGCAGCAGGATCAGCACGAACACGCCGACGACAACCGATGGCAGCGCCATGCTGGCGTTGGCCAGCGCCTGCAGTACGCGGCGGCCGCGAAACCGCCCGAGCCCGAGCGTGACCGCGAACGGCAGGCCGATCACGCTGGCCGCGGCGGTCGAGATCAGCGCCAGGCGCAGCGTCACCCAGGTGACGCTCCAGATGTACCTGTCCCCGTGGTAGATCAGCGGCACCGCCAGGCGCAGCTGGGACCAGAGGAAGCCCATGCTCAGCGCCGCTTGGCGCCCGGAGCCTGCTGCACGTATACGAGCTGGCCGTTGGCCAGCCGGTAGACGACGCCGGCCTGGACGCCGCGGCCGATCGTCCGCGCGCCCTGCTTGGGCAGCGGCGCGACCGTCTGCCCGGGCTTGATCGTGATCTGGTGCGCCTTCTGGGCGTGGAGCCCGTGGGCGGTCAGCGCGCCGCTGAGGTGCAGCGAGGACAGCGCCGCCAGCAGGAACGCGACCGCCAGCACGATCCCCAGATCGAACAGATTGACGAGACCGTCGAGCGGGTCGCCGGCGCGATCCTCGCGGGTGCGGGCGTGGGGGGTGACGGAGATCATGATCGGCGCTGGGTCCAGGTGGTCGAGGCGGCTGCGGGCGGGGGGATGACGGCCGGCGGCGGCACTGGGACAGGGCCGGCCCCGGCCGGGGTGCCGACGAGTGCCGGATCCGAGACGACCGCCGCGACGTACTGCAGATCGGACAGATCCTGGCCGTAGAGACGGTCGCGTGACAGCGAGATCGCGAACGCGACGGCGCCGATCAGCAGGCCGACGACGGTGACGCTGAACGCGACCCGCAGGTCATGGCTGAGCTGCGTCGTGTTGCCGTCGGCCAGCCCGGTGAGCGCCGGTGACAGCGGGATCAGCGTGCCCATCAGGCCGAGTGCCGGGCCGAACCGCACGAGCATCCGCGTCCGTCCGAGCCGACGCTGTGACTCGAGGTCGAAATCGGCGAGTGCCTTATTGAGCTGGCTGTCGGCGCCGGGGGTCCGCGCCCGCTGGACGATGAAGTCCAGCGTGGCGGCCATCGCGGGATTGCGCGTCAGCGGCGACACGGCTTGCCTGGCCTGCGCGCGGTCGCCCGCGTCAAGCGCAGCGCGGGCCGCGTCGGTGCTCTGCAGGAGCGTGCCGAAGCTCCGGCGACGCCGTCCCTGGAGCTCGACCACATAACTGCCGAGCTCGAAGATCGTCGCCGCCAGCGCCACCAGCGCCAGCACCAGCACCGGCACCTGCAAGGCGCTCGCGACGTGGAAGATCGCGTTGTCGACGTCGTGCGTGGAGAGGGCGAAGATCAGGGTCACTGGAGTCGGCCGGCGATCGTCGTGGGCGGTGCCTCTAGTGGTCGCTCACGTGAGTACGGGTCCTCAGCGGTGGAGCGTACGGCCGCGACGCCCCCGCCGCTCATAGAGCGCGCCGCCGCCGAGCAGCACCAGCACCGCCAGCGTCGCGTACGCCCACGTCGGAGCGCTGATGCCGTTGCCGGCGGCATGCACCAGCGACGGTGCCGCGGCTTGCGCCGCGATCGGATGCACGAGCGGGCTTTCGCCCGCGGGCAGCGCCTGCACGTCGGCGACCAGCCGGCCCGTGACCGGCCGCTCGGAGGAACGCGTCTGGAGGCTGGCCCGGCGCTCCGGAGCGCGCGTGCGCCTTGGGTACGGAGCCGTGGTCGGGGTCGTGTCGACGGTCAAACCCGGTGTCGTGCTCGGGCTCGGGGCGGTGGCCGGCGCCGTCACCGTCGTCGTCTGCGTCACCGGGGGCGGGCTGCTCGGAGGAGTGCTCGTCGCCGGTGTGCTCGTCGCTGGTGTGCTCGTCTGCGACGACGTGTTCGAGCGGCGTGGTGCGTGTCCCGTGCTCGCCCCCTTGCTGGTGCCGGCGTGGTCGAGCCTGCCGCCGCCCCTGAGCTTCGTCGTCCCGGTTGGCTGGCCCTGCTTGTGCTTGCCCGCTCCCGGTTGCTTGTTGCTGCTCGGTGTGCCTGGCAGTGGGTTGTAGGTGATGTCGAAGGTGTACGTGCCCCCGGTGCCCGTGGCCTGGTCGTAGGCCACAACCGTGACGGGTGTGACCCCGCTCGCCACCGTCGCGACCGGTGCCGGACCGCTCAGCGGCGTCGTCGAATCGTTGACCGTCCAGCTGAACGTCAACGCGGAGCTCGGGACCGCGGTCCCGTCCGCCGTCGTCACGGTCGCGTCGAGCGTCACCTGCTCCGTTGTTCCCTGGTCTCCGGAAACGGGGGACTGGGTTGCCGTGACGACCAACGGTGGCTGGTTCTCATAGACGATCAGCGAGACGGGGTCGCCCTGTTCGGTCACGTTGTCCGCGGCGTTCGCGTCCGCCGCGGTCAACGGCGGGCGGACGTACGTGGTCTGGACCTCGCCGCCGTCGACGTAGATCGTCGGTAGCGCGCCGGCGGAGCCGGGATACTGACCGGTGTCGAAGATCTGAGCGTTGGACAGCGGCGTCTCAAAGGCGCCGGTGAAACGAACCACCTGGACCGCGGTCACATCGGTGCTGGGGATCTGAAGCCCGCAGGTCAGGACCGTCCCGAGTGTCCACGCCGGCGCGGAGATCGCCTGCGGCGGCAGCGCCCCACTCGCCGATTGCATCGTGATCGACGCCGGGCCCGTGTAGTTGCCGCATGTGTTCAGGGTCGAGAGCATCACCTGCGCGCCCGACTCGCTCCCCTGCGAGCCCGGGAAGATCGTCGCGCTGACGACCGTCTGATCGGCCGCTGCGTTCCCGGGGAGCGCCGCGGCGCCGGCGACCGCCACGCACGCGACGGCCGCTGCCAACGCAAACCGCCGCCCCGGGAAGATCCCGGGGCGGCGGCGGTACGACTGGGTTGGCTGATTCAGCGGAACTGCGGGGTACGTCACGTGGTCGATTTTATGGTCACCGACCGGGTCTGCGTGTAGCTGCTACTGCTGCCCTTGCTCACGTACTCCAGCTCGACGACGTAGTGGCCCGCACCGTTGAGCTTGGCCCGCACCGAGACGTCGGTCTTGCCCTTCTTGACCGATGCCTTCGCCTTCTGGTTGAACCGCGGCTTGGCGGGGTTGGTCGCCTTCAGTACCAGCAGCTTGACCGTGCCGCCTGCGGCGGTCGGCGTCGGCTTCAGGGCGCCTGCCACCTTCACGGTCTGGCCGCTGAGCTTGACCGACTTCAGCGACACCGACGTCTTCGGCTTGGTGCCCAGCTTGAACGTGGCCGTCTTGGCCGGCGAGGTCGTGACCTGGCCGGGGTCGCCGAACACCGTCTTGAACTGCCACTTGCCCGGAGCCAGCTTCAGCGCTGCGGCGAAGTTGCCGTCGGTCGCGGCCAGCTTCACCGTCGCCAGCTTCTTGTAGCCCTTCTTCGAACCCAGCGGTCGTCCGGAGATTGTGACCGTGCCCTTGACGTGGCCGAAGCCCGGCGCGACGGTGCCGAACACGGCCACGCCGGCGCCGTTTGACCGCGTCTTGAGCGCCGTGATCGCGGCGTTGACCTTGACCGTCGTCGCGGCCGAAGCCGACGGCGACAACAGATCGCCGAACGGCGGCGTCAGGGTGGCGTTCTCGACCTTCGAGATCGCCTGCGTCGTGACCTCGTAGCTGCCGTTGACCGGCGGCGTGAACGTGAGCGAGAAGTTCCCGTTCGCGTCCGTCGTCGCGGTCGCTCCGGGCACCGCCACGGGGAGGCCGTTGACGACCTGGTCGACCGCCACCGGCACGCCGTCGAGCACCGGGTAGCCGAGCTCCTTGTTGACGACGCTCCCCGTGATCGTGACCGGCGTGCCGGCGTTGTAGGTTGCCGGGATCCCCGGCGCGTCGATCGTGATCGTCGGATTGGCGGTGGCGACGAACGGCGGTCCGGCCGGATCGCCGGTCACCGACGTCGGCAGGTAGTTCTGCAGCTCATTCTGCACCGTCGGCGAGGTCAGGAAGTTGACGAAGTCCTGCGCGGCGGGGAGATTGACGCCGAATATCTTCCCCGGGTTCAACACATACGCGTGGAAGTAGTTGATCAACGCGTAGGTGCCGCCCGGAGCCGTGCTGGGCTGCGGGCCGCGGGTGACGATCTTCAGGTTCGGGACCGACCCTGCCGGGTCGTCGCCGGACGACAGGTAGTCAAAGGTGCCGCGGTCGGTCAGCACGTAGCAGCTGTTGGCCCCGCTCTTCGAATACGTCGTGCAGGCGTTAGCCGCGATCACATTTGGCCCCTGCGTCAGCCCGGTGGTGACGTACCAGCTCGGCAGCGCGCCGCCGCCGACTGAACCGGGCAGCACGCCGCCCGGGCACGCCGTGCCGTTGGACGCGACGCCGCCCGGCGCGATCGGGGTCAGGCCGCCGCCGAGGGTGGCGGGGACGGCACAGAGCGTGACCCCGGATGGGGTCAGCCCGGCCGCGTTGACATCGGCCCAGATCGCGTGCTCCTCGGTCGTGGTGCCGGGGCTGCCGCCGCGTGAGACGAACGTCGCCTTGCCGGCGACACCCGCGGTGGCGACGTCGATGAACGCCTGGGCGATGTTGTTGGCGCCGTTGGCGGCGACGCCGGCCGGGTCGCCGGTCGGTCCGGCGAACACGAAGTCGTTGGTCCAGATCGCGTTGCCGAACTGGCCCTGCGGATACGAGTAGCCGCCGGCGACGAACTGGTTCTCCAAGGTCGGGGCGTGGACGATCAGTGCGCTGGCGCCCATCGAGCCGGATTCAGCGCTGGTGATCGCGGCGCCGGACGCGGTGCCGATGTACTTGAACGTGAACTGCGGATAGGCCTGCTCGAATTGAGGGCCGATCAGGTTGGGGATCAGGCCGGAGTCAGAGACGTCGCTGGTGCCGATCACGGTCAGCGACGTTGAGGAGTCCGCGCTCGCCAGGGTCGGGAAGAGCATGAACACCATCGCGGCGGCAACGCCGGTCAGCGTCAGCGCCGCCCGGTGAAAGCCGCGTCTGCGGCCGCTTGATGCGCCGGGCGTGGCCTGCCGAGGCGCTGTGAAGATTGTGAGCATTCGCGCATCGTATAGAGGCTGCATAGGCTGTGCTTAGGTCACCTAAGGTTTCGCTTAGCTCTCGCCTGGAGCGGAACGGGGTCAGCTCGTCGTACGCGTGGACCCGGTGCACTGCGTCAGCCCGTAGGCGCGGGCATACCGTGTGGCGTCGCCCGATTGCAGCTTCGCCAGCGCCTGCGTGACCCCACCGTCGTCCCCGGCCGCGGCCGCCCGCGCGGCCGCGCGGTACTCGGCGACGGACGCGCCGACCGCGTCGACGTAGTGATTCAAGGTTGCCTGGCGCTGCTGGGGTCGCGGCAGTGCTGCCAACTGCTTGGCCTCCTTGGCGACGATCGGCACGACCTTGTCGAAGTACGCCGCGAGCGCCTTCGTGTCGGCCGCACCGCCGCCCGGCGACGCCACCGAGCGGGCTGCCTGCTGAGCGGTGAAGCAGATCGCGTTCGCGCGCGCGATCACGTCCTGGCGGGTGGCGTCGTGGCCGCCGCAGCCGCCGAGCAGAGCCGCGGCGATCGCCACGGCGATCGCGATCGCGAACGGCCGCCGGACGCTGCGCACGGGGTCAGACGGCGATGCGCTCGTCGGCCCGCGCGAGCCCCAGCAACGTCCGCTCCGAGACGGTCATGCCGGCGATCACGCACGTGTGGCCACCGCGGACCCAGGTCACGTATCTGCCCGAGCCGACCCGCCCGAAGAAGTAGCGGACGCCGCCGCGGACGATGCTCGGGTCGTCCTGGCTCGACAACGAATGGCCGGGAACGATCGAGTAGCCGACCCGGGTGCCGTCCGGTGCGCGGTAGTAGACGGTGACGATCGTGCGCTCGTGCACCGTCTGCCTGCGGCTGCCGATCGCCTGCCAGCCGGTGCTCGAGACGTAATAGGGGAAGGGGATCCCATCGACGGCGGCGGCCAGCAGCTCTGGGTGGGCGGCGTCACGCGGGGGCGCCGGCGCCGTCGCCGACGAGAGCGCGAGCTTGGCAGTCTGGCCAACGCTCGGCGCGGTCGAGCCCGATCCGAGCAGCACGACCAGCGCCACGATCACGATCGCCAGCGCGGTCGCGGCCGGCACGAACAGCGTGTTGCGCCAGCGGGAGCCCAGCGAGCGGCGGTGTTTGCGGCCGCCGGCGTCGTCGATCATCGCCTCCAGCCGCGCCCGCAGCGCGTCGGGCGCCGCGACGTCGACCGAGCGCAGCAGCGACATCGCGCGCTGCTGTTCGGGGTCGGCAGGGTCGGGGATCTCTGAATCGGTCATCTGGCTATCCATTTGGTATGACTCCGCCCGCGCCAGATCCTTCCCGGGATTCGGCGGAGGAGTCGGAGAACTGCTTGGCGATCCGCTGCCGGGCCCGATACAGCCGCGTCGTGATCGTCGCCTCGGGCACGTCGAGCGCCTTCGCCGCCTCTCCGTATGACAGGCCAAGTATGTCGACTGCGACGATTGCCAGCCGGAAATCCTCAGGCAGCTCTGAGACCGCGCCGAGGATCTCGTTGACCTCGGCCGCGAGCTGCGGCGTCGGCGCCCGCGGGTCGGCCGGTTCTGAGCCCTCGGGCATCGCGGTCGTCTGCGGTCGCCGTGAGGTGGTACGCACGCTTGTGTAGAACGTGTTGCGCAGCGCCTGCATCAGGTAGCCGCGCTCGTCGCCGCGGATCAGGCGCGGTCGCGACAGCACCTTCGCGAACGTGTCCTGGACAAGGTCCTCGGCGTCCTCGCGAGATCCGGTCAGCGCCCACGCCGCCCGGAACATCGGGTCGATGTGCTGCTGCAGCGTGCCTGGGTCGAGCCGGCGCACGGTCCAGAGCATGCCACGGCGGCCGCGTGGTTCGGCGCGGTCAGCCGCGCTGGAACGCCCGCGCCGCTGCCGGCTGCGCGGTCCCCGGCTCGCGGACGCGGTTCAAACCTCGTTTGGCGCCAGTTCGCCGCCGGCGGCCGGCTGCGCGCGACGCACGGTGATGTCGCCGAACGCGGTGCTGGCGCTGACCTCGACGGTCCGCTGCGATTCGTCCGGCGCGTCGGCGGACTCCAACTCGGAGTGCGCCCGGCCGAACGTGGTGTTGAGGTTCAGCCATGCCGCGGTCCCCTCGGCGATGCCGATCTCGATGTCGCCGCGGGCGCTGTCGATCTTGATCCTGCCGTGCGCTACCGACAGCAGCCGAATGGTCCCGAACGCGGTGGCGGCCGAGACCGACCCGCCGCTGCGCTGCACGAGCACGTCGCCGTTGGCTCCGGTCAGCTTCAGGTCACCGTCGATCGATCCGATCCGCGCGTCGCCGTTGGCGTTGTCGATCTTCGCGTTGCCCCCGATCCGCTCGATCCGGATCTCTCCGGTCGCGCTTTCGATCGTCGCGTCTTCGGCGACCTCGCCGATCGTGACGTCGCCGGCAGCCTTGCTGATCTTGGCCTCGCGCGCCCGTTCGATCGTGATCTCGCCCGCGGCCGTGTCGACCTGGCACTTGTCGAGCGCTCCGGTGGCGCGAAGCGAACCGGTCGCAGTGCCGGCCTTGACGCTCGAGTCGGTCGGCAGCTGGACGATCACCTCGATCGAGCCACGCGGCTTGAACGACCGCAGCGATTTGGGGCTGCGGATCGAGAGCATGTCGTCGTCGAAGCTGACCTCCGTCCGCTTGACCAGCTCGACGTCACGCGGGTTGTCGGGGTCGCTTGGCTGCAGCTGCACCGTGGTTGTGTCACGCGCAGACGCGTCGAGGCGGATGTTGGCTGCCAGCAGCGCCAGCTTCGCCGAAATGGGTTGAGGTGTTCGGAACTCATACATGCGGTGGTGCTCTCCTTCATGGTTTCGGTGTCTGTGGAGTCGCCGGCGCTGTGGTCGGTGGCTCGGTGCTCGCAGGCGGAGCCGTCGGTGATCGCTGGCTCAGCCGTCGGTGGTCGCTGGCTCAGCCGTCGGTGGTCGCCGGTCGGTGGTGGCCCGGATCAGCGGACCCAACCTTTGTAGGTGTGGCCGCCCGCAGTCCGGCCGTCGGGGGCGGCGCCGCCGGGGGCGCGACCTGCGCCGGAGCCGGATTGCTCGGTTTCGACGGCGGTCGCGGCGACGCGAACGAGCCACGCGTTGGTCGACAGCCCGACGCGATCGGCGACCTCGTCGATCCGCGCCTTCAGCTGCTCGGGCAGCCGCAGGTTCAGACGGGCCATCTCACGCTCGCCGGAGCCGCCCGTGACCCAGGACATCGCGGCGTCCATCGCCGCTGAGGCCAAGCCGCCGTAGCCGCCTGGGCCGGAATCGCCGGCGGCGGGTGCATCGGTGACGACGAACTCCGGCGAGCCGCTCCGTAGCCGCAGCTCCACCGCTCCTGGCGCCAGCTGGCGGGTGATCTCGGCTGTGGCCTGCTCGAGCGCCTCGAGCAACGTCAGCCGGACCGCCGACTCCAGCGGCGCTGTCAGCCGGTCGGCCAGCTCACGGACGTCCTCGCCGCCGGCCTGCGCGGCGACGGCGAGCTGCTCGCGGATGTTGTTCACATACGGGGTGAGATCCATGTGGTGCCACTATGGCACCAATAGTGGCGCATTGTCAACGTCGCTATGGCACCTCCTTCACTCAGCGGGTGCGGCGCCGTCCAGCGCCTGCGGACGCGCGCGCCACGGCACGCGAGCGCCACCGCACGAGAGCGCCACCGCACGACAGCGCCACCGTAAGAGCGCGTGACCGTGGCCCCGCGTGAGGGCGGCCCCGCGTGAGGGCGGCCCCGCGTGAGGGCGGCCCCGCGTGAGGGCGGCCCCGCGTGAGGGCGGCCCCGCGTGAGGGCGGCCCCGCGTGCGGGCGGCCCCGCGTGCGGGCGGCCCCGCGTGAGGGCGGCCCCGCGTGCGGGCGTCGGCCGCGCGCGGATCGAACCGCCAGCCGTTCGCGGGCCGCATCTGCGCCGCCGCGTCCACCGCGTCCACCGCGTTGGTGACATATCGCCCAAGCTTTGCTGGGTCCACGGCACCGCGGGTGTTTTGGGCGGCTGGGGCGCCCATTTTCACCAGCACCCCCTCAGCGGCGGTTAGGTTGGGTGATATATCAGCGGCGAGAGTGCAATCGCCGGCTGGCGAGGCCAGTTGACCTTGGCCGCGCGCCGGCTGGTCCGGGCCGCATGCTGCGGTGCTGCAGGGGCAGGCAAGGACGTGGGGTCGGCGCCGGTGCTGCAGGGGCAGGCAAGGAGGTGGGGTCGGCGCCGGTGCTGCAGGGGCAGGCAAGGACGTGGGGTCGGCGCCAGTGCTGCAGGGGCAGGCAAGGACGTGGGGTCGGCGCGGGTGCTGCTGCCGCCGGCCGGTCGCTGCGGCGGGACTCAGTCCCGGGCTGAGTCAGGTCGGCTCAGGATCGCGTCAAGCCTTCGGCGGACAGAGGCCGTAGACCCCGCTGGTCATCATCTGCGCGAGCGGTTCGACGATCGCGTCGGCGTCGGGCAGCCCGGCCGCGTCGCCCGCCGTCGCCACCTGCAGGACCCGTTCATAGCCCCACATCAGACATGCCGACAGCTGCTCCTCGCCGGCGCCGCGGGGGGCCTGCCCGCCAGCGCGTGCGGTCCGGATCACGCGCGCGGTGCCGGCGACGAACCGCGCCATGATCGAGAACCACAGCGCGCGCAGCCGCTGGTCGTGTGGCCATTGCTCGGAGACCGTGCGCAGCACCGTGCCGTGTTCTGCAGCGACCGCGATCCAGCGGCGGATGCTGGCGCGGATCGCGGCGTCGGGATCGGTTTCTGACTCCGCCAGGAACGGGTCGACGGCGACCGCGATCTCGCCCATCACCCGCCGCAAGCACTCGGCGATCACCGCCGTGCGGGAGTCGAAGTGCGCGTAGAAGCTCGTCCGTGAGATCGCGGCCTCGTCGATGATGTCGTTGACGCTCAGTTCCGAGAACGGGCGCTGCGCGAGCAGGCGCTCGGTGGCGTCGAGCACCGCGACCTGGGTCCGGGGGTAGCCGGGCTGGCCGAGCAGGTTGCTCACGTCAGGCGGGCCGCTCGAGTACCCACCGGGTCAACGGCTGGCGGACGTTCATCGGATGCGGCTGGTCGATGAATGTCTTCACGTAGCGGAAGCCGGCCTTCTGCAGGGTCCGGTTCGGCGCGACGTTGAACGCGTTCGGCTGGCAGTACAGGGTCTTCAGCTCAAGCGTCGAGAAGTACACGTCGGCCGATCTGCGCACGAACTGCACCCCGAGCCCGGACCGGCGGCGATCCGGCGCGCGGATGTGGAGATGCATGAACGCCTCTGAGCCGAACGTGAATGGGTCGGCCGAGCTGAAGCCGACGAGCTCGCCGTCGAGCTCCCAGGCGAGCAGGTAGCTCTCGCGCGCCGGGATCGGCAGCGAGAACTCGTGCTCGTAATGGGCCCGCCATTCCGCTCGTCCCGGTAGCCGCTCGCGCTCGATCCCGAGCGTCTCCAAGAACCCGTCGGAGGCATCGTGGAAGTAGTCGATCCGGGCGCCGACCTCCGACAGCCGCAGCTCGCGGACGACGGGTGCGCCCACAAGCACTAATCCGGCCAGCCGTCGACGAACAGGTCGAGCGCGAGCTCGCCGCTCGGGTCGGCCTGGTAGTGCGAGAGATCACGGCCGGCGAGCACCTCGTCGTCGATCAGCGCCTCGCCGCTGCGGTCGGAGGCGAGCAGCTCATAGGCCGCGTCGGCGTAGATCGCCGGGGTCCGCGCGCGGCGCATCGCCTCGTCGCCGCCGAGCAGGTTCTGGACCGCGGCGGTCGCAATCAGCGTTCGCGGCCACAGACAGTTGGCCTTGATCCCGTGCTCGGCCTCGTCGTGCGCCAGCCCCAGCGTCAGCATCGTCATGCCCATCTTCGAGAGCGTGTAGGCGGCGTGCCCGCGCAGCCACTTGGGGTCGGCGCTCAGCGGCGGTGACAAGGTCAGCACCCGCGCCCGTGACGACGCCCGCAGGTGCGCCAGGCATGCCCGCGTCAGCACGAACGTGCCGCGCGCGTTGATCTGCTGCATCAGATCGAAGCGCTTGACCTCGAGCTCGGCCATCGGCGCGAGGTTGATCGCCGAGGCGTTGTTGACGACGATGTCGATCTGACCGAAGCGATCGACCGCCTGCGCCACCGCCGCGGCGACCCCGGTCTCGTCGCGAACGTCGCCGACGATCGGCAGGGCGGTGCCGCCGGCCGCCTCGATCTCGGCGGCGGCGGTGTGGATCGTGCCCGGCAGCTTGGGGTGGGGCTGGTCGGTCTTGGCGATCAGCGCGACGTTGGCACCGTCGGCCGCGAGCCGCAGCGCGATCTCGAGGCCGATCCCGCGGCTGCCGCCCGACATCATCACGGTCTGTCCGGAGAAGCTCACCATCCCCGGAATCTAGCTCAAAACAGCGTCGCGCCGCCGACTAACTGGACACCGTGTCAACCCCGGCGCTAACGTCCCGCGGATGCGCAGGACAGGGTTCGAGCCCGAGCACATCGACTATCGCGAATCGGTCCGGCGCTTCATCGCGGAGGAGGTCGCGCCCAACCTCGAGCGTTGGGAGACCGAGGGGATCGTCGACCGCCGGCTGTTTGAGGCGGCCGCCGAGAAGGGCATCCTGGCGATGCAGGTCCCCGAGCAGTACGGCGGCGCCGGGGTCGATGACTTCCGCTTCAACCAGATCCTCGATGAGGAGGTCGGGATCTCGGGAATCGGTGGCGCTGGGCTCGGCATCACGCTGCACAACGACATCTGCCTGCCGTACTTCCTGCACTTTGCCGACGACGAGCAGCGCCGCCGGTGGCTGCCCGGGATCGCCGACGGTTCGCTGATCACGGCGCTGGCGATGACCGAGCCTGAGATCGGCTCCGACCTCGCCGGCCTGCGCACCACCGCGATCCGCGACGGCGGTACCTACGTCGTCAATGGATCGAAGACGTTCATCACCAATGGAATCAACGCCGACCTCGTGATCACCGCGGTCAAGACCGATCCGACCCAGCGGCACGCGGGAATCTCGATCCTGATCGTCGAGCGGGGGATGGACGGCTTCACGCGCGGTCGCAACCTCGAGAAGCTCGGGATGCACTCCCAGGACACCGCGGAGCTGTTCTTCGCAGACGTCCGGGTGCCGGCCGAGAACCTGCTCGGCGACGAGGGCCAGGGCTTTCGCTACATGACCTCCAATCTCGCCCAGGAGCGGCTCAGCATCGCGCTGACGGGAGTCGGCGCCGCGCGCGGTGCGCTGGACTGGACGCTCGACTACGTCAAGCAGCGGACCGCGTTCGGCCAGCCGATCGGGACGTTTCAGAACACGCGGTTCGCGCTGGCCGAGATGGCGACCGAGATCGAGCTCGCGACCGCGTTCTGCGACCAGGCGGTCCTGGCCCACAACGACGGCGAGCTGTCGCCGTCCGACGCCGCGATGGCGAAGTGGTGGGCGACGGAGCTCCAGGGACGGGTGATCGACCGCTGCGTGCAGCTGCACGGCGGCTACGGCTACATGCTGGAGTACCCGATCACCCGCGCCTATGCGGACGCCCGGGTGACCAGGATCTATGGCGGCACGACCGAGATCATGAAGGAGATCATCGGCCGCTCGCTCGGCCTCTAGGCGGCCCGCCCGCTGCGTCGAGCCGTTCGTCAACGAACACCCGGTCCGCCGATCTGATGCCCGAGCCGCCGATCACGACGCTGCGCCCCCGCCGCCGCGGCCGTCGCCCCCGGACCTACGCCGCGGTGCTGGCAGCGACGTCGCAGCTGCTCGAGACGGTGCCGCTGGCGCAGCTGAGCGTGGCGCGGATCCTGGCCCTGGCAGGCGTCTCCCGGACCAGCTTCTACGAGCACTTCACGTCCAAGGAGGACGTCGTCGTCAAGCTCGTGCGGTCGATCAGCGCCGAGGTCGCCGAGGAGATCGAGCCGATGTTCGCGCGGGATGGCCGCGACCCCGAGCAGGCGTTCCGCGAGGGCCTGTCGCGGCTGCTGCGGGTCTCGGCACGTCACGCCCCGCTGGTGCTCGCCGCCTCCGAGGAGTGGCCGGCCGTGCCCGAGCTGCAGCGCCTGTGGTTCCGGATGCACGGCGAGCTGACGCGCCGGCTGGCCGAGCTGATCGTCGCCGAGCGCGCGGCCGGTCGCGCGCCGGACGGCGCCGACGCCGAGGCACTCGCCGCCTGCCTGGTGTGGACGGGGGAGCGGGCGTTCCACGTCGCGATGACCGGTGAGATCCCGGAGCTATCGGGCCACGACGCGCTGATCGAGCCGCTCGTACAGCTCTATGTGGGCACGATCTACCGCCGGCCGGTCACGCCGCGCGTCGCGGTCCCGTAAATGAAGAATTCCCCGGTGCTCCGCGGCTCGCAGTTCCAGCCGAGTTCGGCGAGCCGCTCGCGCAGCGGCCCCGGCTCGTAGTAGCGCTTGACGATCTCGAACTCGCGGCCGTCATCGAGCCGCCGCTGCTCCAGCGATGAATCCTCGGCGGGCATGGTGTGATCGCGCGCCTTGGATCGCGGCGCGCGCTCGGAGTCGATGAACAGCACCCGCCCACCGGGTCGCAGCGCCTCCGACACCATCGCCCAGAACGGCGCGAACCGCTCCTCGGGCACGTGCGACAGCCAGAACGCGAACACGCACGCGTCGAACGCATGCGGTGGCGGTTCCCAGCTGAACAGGTCCGCCTGCACGTACGTGACCGACGCGCCGAGCGCCTCGGTCCGGGCGCGGTTGAGCTCGAGCACCTCGGGGGCGCCGTCGACGGCCGTCAGCTGCTCGGCGGATGCGGCCAGGTGGCGCGTCCACAGCCCTGTTCCGCATGCCAGCTCAAGCACGTTCCCGCGGGCCCCGAACCCTGCGAGCGCGGCCTCCAATGCCGCCACTTCGGCGAACCAGGCGCTGTTGGCCTCGGGTCCTCGGTCGTAACGGCCGGTGCGAAACCACCAGTCGTCGTACTCGCCGGCACGGGCCCGGTAGTAGGCGAGTTGCTGCTCCAGTGTCGTCTCATCCATGTTCACTCCTGATCGACGTTCGGCTATGACAGCCCGCTTGCAGCTTGGCCAGCGGGATAGCGCGGATCGTCACCAGCTCGGTATAGGATGCCGCCCTTGAGTCATTCTTTATCTACGCAGGAGGGGGAATGAGCAACCTAGCCCAGCAGGAGCGTGAGGCTTCGCTGGATTCGGAGGGCATGGAGCGAGGCCTCGGCTTTCTGGGTCTGTTGTGGGCGTCCGAGGCGTCGATCATCGGGTCGGGCTGGCTGTTCGGGGCGCTGACCGCGGCGACGATCGCCGGCCCGTCGGCGCTCATCGCCTGGGGGATCGCCACGGTCATCGTGATCATCCTGGCGTTGATCCACGCCGAGCTTGGCGGGATGTTCCCCGTCTCCGGCGGAACCAGTCGGTATCCGCATTACGCGTTCGGTTCGTTCGCCGGCATGACGTTCGGATGGATGTCGTACCTCCAGGCGGCCGCGGTCGCGCCGATCGAGGTGCTCGCGGCGATCCAGTACCTGTCGAGCGTCCATGCCTTCAGGCACTGGTACAACGGCGTCAAACTGACTGGCGTCGGAATCGTCGTCGCCGTGATCCTGATGATCGTGTTCACGTTCATCAACCTGGTCGGCGTGCGCTGGCTGGCGCGCGTCAACAACGCACTGACGTGGTGGAAGGTCATGGTCCCGGTGCTGACGATCATCGTGCTGCTGATCTTCAAGTTCCACAGTGCGAACTTCAGTCACGGTGGCGGCTTCTTCGTCAAGGGCGCCGCGGTCAAGTCCATCCTGCTTGCAATCCCCGGCGGAGGCATCGTGTTCTCGCTGCTCGGGTTCGAGCAGGCGGTCCAGCTCGGGGGCGAGGCGCGCAACCCGAAGGACATCCCGAAAGCGGTGATCCTCTCGATCCTGATCGGGGGGACGATCTACATCCTCGTGCAGCTGGCGTTCATCGCGGCGTTGAGGCCGTCGCTGGTCGCGCACTTCGGCTGGACGTCCCTGGCGCCGTCAGTGGACCACAACGCGACGCTGAAGGCGCTCAACGCCGCACCGTTCTACAGCGTCGCCAAACTGGCAGGGTTGACCTGGTTGGCGGTGATCCTGCGGATCGACGCGGTCGTCTCACCGAGCGGTACCGGCCTGATCTACCTGACGTCGGCCTCGCGAATCCTGTTCGCGCTGTCGAAGAACGGCTACGTCCCGGAGCGGTTCGAGGATGTCTCCGGTCGGGCCAGGGTCCCGGTCTACGCGATCATTCTGACCGCGATCGTCGGGCTGATCTTCCTGCTGCCGTTCCCGAGTTGGGCAAAGCTCGTCGGGGTCGTGACGTCGGCCTCGGTGCTGATGTACGCCGGCGCGCCCTTGGCGCTCGGGGCGTTGCGGCTGCAAAAGCCCGAGCTGCCGAGGTCCTATCGACTGCCCGCCGGGGCGGTGATGGCCCCGATCGGGTTCGTATTGGCGACGCTCATCGTGTACTGGTCAGGCTGGCAGGTGTACACGACTTTGATGGTCGCGCTGCTGCTCGGCTTCGCGCTGATGGCGATCTCGTTCACGGGGCACATGAACCCTAACCAGCCGAAGATCGACACGAACTCGGTCCCGTGGGTCCTGGCATATCTGATCGGGATGTTGGTGATCTCGTACTTCGGGGACTTCGGGGCCGGCGGAATCATCGGCGGGGTCGGCGTGTTCAAGCACGTGCTCGATCAGGGCGGTAATGACGACCTCGGCCTGTATGGCGGGATGGGCGTCTCGGCCGGCTGGAGCCTGGTCATCTACTACTGGGCGCTTTCGACGCGGCTGCGGCCCGACCAGGTCGACCACTACGTCCGTGAGGTGTACCCGCCGCCGGCCGGCGAAGGCTAGCCCGGGTCTCCGCCCCGGAGTCGTCGGCCGGGGCGGACCCAGCCCTCGAGGGAGGGTGTGCTGATGCGCGCGCGGCCGGCCGGCCGCGCGCGTGTTGTGTATATCCGGCTAGCCGAAGTCGTCGACGAGCATCTCGACCCGCCCGACCGCGACGAACCCGAGCGCCGCGAGAATCGGCCGCGACATCGCGCCGGCCTGGGTGACGAGCGCCGGGCGCCGCGGCGCGTCGTTACAGGCAACCCGCCAGCGTTCGGCGATCAGCGCGCGATAGGCACCGCGGCCGCGGAACTCGGGCAGCGTGGCGCCGCCGAACAGCGCCACTCCGAGCCGGGTGCGCGCACACGTGCCGGCGCACACGATCCGGTCGTCTAGCCAGACCGCGTGCAGCATCTGCGGCATCTCCGACCATGCCCGGCCGGCGCGCGACTCGTCGAGGAGCCGGAACTCCTCCAGGTGACGCCCGCGAGCCTCCGCGACCTGCTCCGGCGTCGCCCCGAAGGCGACGTCCTGCACGCCGCGGGCGGCGGCGAAATCCTCGGCGGTGACCACCTGCGCGACCCGCAGTCCCCCGGCCGGCTCGAGCTCGGCCGGCGGCTCGGTCAGCGCGAGCGCGAGCGCCCACGGCTCGTCGTCGCGCCCGAAGCCCAGCGATTCAAGCGTTTCGGCGAGCCTGTCCGGGGTCGCCGCGGAGCCGATCTCCCATTGCGTGCGGGTGCGGCCGCGCTCGCGCAGCAGCGCCCGGACCTCCTCGACCACGGCGTCGAGCTCGTGGGCGGCGAAACGCTGGCGCTGCACGGCCGCGCCGCGCGGGGTCAGGCACAGCGTGAAACGGTCGGTCTCGATCCGCTCCGACCCCGGCGTCAGCTCGATGAACGAGTTCGGGTACTCGGCGAGCTCGCGCAGCACGGCCGTCAACGGTAGGGCGTTGGGAGGTTGTCAGCCGCCATGGCCGACAACTTCCCAAGCCCGAGGCTCAGCCGGCGGCGATCAGCGTCTGGTCGTCGGAGTACGTCTCGCCGCGCTCGGCGAGCGCCACCAGGGAGGCGGGCGGTTCGAACCGTTCGCCGTACTTGGCGGCCAGCTCTCGGGCGCGGGCGACGAAGCCGGCGGGGCCGCCGGCGTATCCGTTGATGTACTGCAGCACGCCGCCTGACCAGGCCGGGAAGCCGATCCCGAAGATCGAGCCGATGTTGGCGTCCGCGACCGACTCGATCACGCCCTCGTCGAAGCACTTGACGCTCTCGATCGACTCGACGAACATCAGCCGCTCCTGGAGATCCCGCAGCGCGATCTGCGACGGGTCGGCGACCGTCGGCCATTGATCGCGCAGGCCCTTCCACAGCCCGGTGCGCTTCCCGTCCTCGTACTCGTAGAAGCCCGCGCCATCAAGACGACCCGGCCGACCGAGCTGATCGACCATCGTGTCGATCACCGCCTCGGCGGGATGGCCGGTCCAGTCGTTGCCGCCGGTGTCGGCCGCGCGAGCCGCGTTGCGGATCTTCTGCATCAGCTTCATGTTGAGCTCGTCGGACAGCTGCAGGACCGGCGCCGGGTAGCCGGCCTGCGACGAGGCCTGCTCGATCGACGCGGCCGGGATCCCCTCAGCCAGCATCCCGATCCCCTCGTTGATGAACGTGCCGATCACGCGGCTGGTGAAGAAGCCGCGGCTGTCGTTGACGACGATCGGCGTCTTCTTCAGCAGCTTGGCGACGTCCAGTGCCCGGTACAGCGTCTCGTCGGACGTCTGCTCACCCCTGATGATCTCCAGCAGCGGCATCTTGTCGACCGGCGAGAAGAAGTGCAGCCCGATGAAGTCGGCCGGGCGGCTGACGTTGTCCGCCAACTCGGTGATCGGCAACGTCGAGGTGTTGGAGCCGAGCAGCGCGTCCGGCGCCAGGTGCGGCTCGATCTCGGCCATCACCTCGCGCTTGACCGACGGATCCTCGAACACGGCCTCGATCACGAGCTCGGCGCCCGCGGCGGCCGCCGGGTCGGTCGTCGGCGTGATCCGCGCCAACAGCGCGTCGCCGTCCTCGAGGGTGGAGCGGCCGCGCTCGACCGCCTTGGCGACGAGCTTCTCCGAGTAGCTCTTGCCGCGGTCGGCCGCCTCCTGAGAGACGTCCTTGAGCACCACCTCGACGCCTGACTTGGCCGCGACATAGGCGATCGCGGCGCCCATCATGCCGGCGCCGAGCACGACCATCTTCGCCGGCTTGAACGTCTCTACGTCGTCGGGACGCCCGCGTGACCCGGTCGCCCGCTGCAGATCGAAGAAGAACGCCTGGATCATGTTCTTGGCGATCTGGCCGGTGACGAGGTCGACGAAGTAGCGACCCTCGATCTCCGACGCGTTGTCGAAGTCGACCTGCGAACCCTCGACAGCGGCGGCGAGGATGTGGTGCGGCGCCGGGAAGTTGGCGCCCTTGATCTGCTTGCGCAGGTTGGCCGGGAACGCCGGCAGGTTGGCGGCGAACTTCGGCGTGGACGGCGTGCCGCCGGGGATCCGATACCCCTGGACGTCCCACGGCTGGACCGCCGCGGGGTTCGCGACGATCCACCGCTTCGCCGCTCCGATCAGGTCGTCGCGGTTGGCCACGACCTCGTCGACGAGCCCGAACTGGAGCGCCTCGGCGGGCCGGTATTCCTTGCCCTGCATCAGCAGCGGCACCAGCGCGGCCGCGATCCCGAACATCCGCACGCTGCGTGTGACGCCGCCGGCGCCGGGCAGCAGGCCGAGCTTGACCTCAGGGAACCCGAGCTTGATCCTCGGGTCGTCGACCACGATCCGGTGGTGGCAGGCGAGCGTGATCTCCAAGCCACCGCCGAGCGCCGTGCCGTTGATGGCCGCGACCACCGGCTTGCCGAGCGTCTCCAGGCGCCGCAGCACCGCCTTGGCATCACGGACGAACTCCGCCATCCGCGGCGCGTCGTCCTTGGTGACCCGCTTGAGGTCGTTGAGGTTGGCGCCGACGAAGAACGTCTTCTTGGCCGAGCTGATGATCACACCCGTGATCTCGTCGCGCTCGGCGTACAGCCGATCGACGGTCGCGCGGATCGACTCCTGGAAGGCCTCGTTCATCGTGTTGGCCGAGGCGTTCGGGTCGTCCAGGGTCAGGATCACGACCCCGTCGGCGTCCTTGTCCCAGCGGATCGTGGTGCTCTCGCTCATGTGCTGTCTCTCTCGTTCGAAGGGGCCGGGATCAGACGCGCTCGACGACGGTGGCGATGCCCATCCCGCCGCCGACGCACAGCGTCGCCAGGCCATAGCGCTTGTGCTGGCGCTCCAGTTCGTCGACGAGCGTGCCGAGGATCATCGCGCCGGTGGCACCGAGCGGATGGCCCATCGCGATCGCGCCGCCGTTGACGTTGACCTTGTCGATGTCCAGGCCCATCTCCCGGACGAACCGCAGCACCACCGCCGCGAACGCCTCGTTGATCTCGACCAGGTCGACGTCGTCGACGGTCAGCCCGGCCTTCGACAGCGCCTTCTTGGACGCCGGCGCGGGGCCGGTCAGCATGATCGTCGGGTCCGCGCCCGAGACCGCGGTCGCGAGGATCTTGGCGCGGGCGCGCAGGCCCAGTTCGGCGCCGATCTGCTCGTTGCCGATCGCCACCAGCGCGGCGCCGTCGACGATCCCCGACGAGTTGCCCGGGGTGTGCACGTGATTGATCTTCTCGACCCAGTGGTACTTCTGCAGCGCGACCGCGTCGAAGCCGCCCATCTCGCCCATCGCGGCGAACGAGGGCTTCAGCCCGCCAAGCGTCCCGACGGTCGTGCCGGGGCGGATGAATTCATCCCGATCGAGCGTGACCTGGTCGTTGATGTCGAGCACCGGCACCAGCGAGTTCGAGAAGCGGCCCTCGGCCTGCGCGGCGGCGGCACGCTCCTGCGAGCGGACGGCGTAGGTGTCGACGTCCTCCCGGCTGAACTCCTCGACGGTCGCGATCAGGTCGGCGCCGATCCCCTGCGGGACGAACGACGTGTCGTACGCGGTCTCGGGGTCCATCGCCCAGGCGCCGCCGTCGGTGCCCATCGGCACCCGGGACATCGACTCGACGCCGCCGGCCCAGACGAGGTCCTCCCAGCCGGAGGCGACCTTCTGCGCGGCGATGTTGACGGCCTCCAGCCCCGATGCGCAAAAGCGGTTCAGCTGCACGCCGGACACGGTGTTCGGAAGTCCTGCCTTGAGCGCTGCCGTCTTGGCGATATCGGACCCTTGGTCGCCGACCGGCGTGGCGCAGCCGAGCACGATGTCATCGATCCGGTTGGGATCGAGGTCGGGATTTCGGCTGAGCATCTCGTGCATCAGGCCGACGACGAGATCAACCGGCTTGGTCGAGTGCAGCGACCCGTTGACCTTGCCCTTGCCTCGCGGCGTCCTCAGGGCATCGAAGATGAGCGGTTCGGTAGCTGCCATGGGTCTGCTCCTTGCTCGTAACTGCACACACTGTTCGGAAAACTCGTCAGACGCAATGTTACCCCGCCGTCGGGGAGGTCGTTACGAGCCGAGCTCGGGGTCGCCGATCCCAGCGAGCATCGCGAGCGCATCCGCGACGCGAATCCGCCTGAAGCCCTCCCGGGGCGGGTGCCCGCCGTCGCGCAGGGCGCCCCGGAGGTCGCGGTCGTCGCCGACCGAATCACCGGTCCGACCGCCGCCGGCGAGCATCGCGGTGACGAACAGCTCGGCTTGCTCCGGGCCGGTCACGTGCACATCGGCGCCGCGGACGCGCCCGCCCGGCGAATAGGCCAGCGCGGTCCGGATCCGGCGCTCCGCGCCGGCGCGGGTCTCACGCGCGAGCGGCGGCTCGCCGGCGGCTCGATCAGGCACCAGCAGTCGCGTGATCCCGCGGTCGTTGAGCGCGCGGACGATCGACTCGGCGTCGGCCGCCACGACGAGCTCCTTGTGCTCGGGGTAGACGTCGAGCTTGCGCAGCGACCCGCGTGGCTGACCGACGTGCAGCGCGAAGTAGTCCGGATAGGCGAAGAACGCCTCGCCGGTCGCGCGCAGCCGGTCATAGAAGGCCGTCACCGTCGCCAGGATCAGCGCCGCGGCGCCGGCGGCGCCGTGGTCTGCGGCGATCACGATCCCGAGCCGATCGTGCTCGCTGAAGCCCTCAAACAGCGTCTCGATCGACGCCGGCTCACCGTCGATCGTCAGCTCGAACTCACCCGAGCGCAGGACGGTCGTGTGCACGAGCCCCATGTTGACAGCTTCACGTGACTAATCTGCGCTCTGGAGTGAGTGCCGGAGTCCCGATCGAGCCAGGCGCGGCCGGCGCCTCCGTCCAGCCGGTCGGCGACGGCGCGGGCGCCGAGCCGACGACGACCGAGACCGGCACCGAGTCCCGCGCGGCCGCGATCGCCAACCGTTTCTCGGGGACGACCGCTTGGGCGCGCAACCTCGAGGCGCCGCTGCGGGACTTCCTGCGCACCGAAATCGGATCGGCGGCGTTCCTGCTGGCCGGCGCCGTCGGTGCGCTGATCTGGGCCAACATCGGCAGCTCGTACGAGCGCGTCTGGACGACGTCGCTGAGCGTCCTGGTCGGCGGCTCGGGGGTCGAGCTGGACCTCCGCCACTGGGTCAACTCCGGGCTGATGACGTTGTTCTTCTTCGTTGTTGGCCTGGAGGCGCGACGCGAGTTCGATCTCGGCGATCTGCGCGACCGCCGGCGGCTGCTGCTGCCGGTCGCGGCCGGCCTCGGCGGGATGATCGTCCCGGTCGCGATCTTCCTGGCGATCGCGGGCTCGCACGCCCCGACCGGCGCCTGGGGCACGGCGATGTCGACCGACACCGCGTTCGCGCTCGCGATGCTGGCGCTGGTTGGTCGCCGCTTCCCCAACTCGCTGCGCGCGTTCATGCTGACCGTCTCGGTGGTCGACGACCTGGTCGCGTTGATCGTGATCGCGGTCGCGTTCACGACCTCGCTGCACGTGGTCGCGCTGGCGGCCGGGCTCGGCGCGTTCGCGCTGATACTGGTGTTCCGCTCACGCGGGGTCCACAACGGTGGCGTCTACCTGCCACTGGGGCTGATCGCCTGGGTCGCGGTCCTGAAGTCCGGGATCGACCCGGTCGTCGTCGGGCTGGCGATCGGGCTGGTGACGATTGCGTTTCCCGCCGCCCGCGCCGACCTTGAACAGGCGACCGACCTGTTCAGGCTGTTCCGTGAGCAGCCGACGTCCGAGCTGCAGCAGACGGCCAGCGCCGGGATTCGGTCGACGATCTCGCCCAACGAGCGCTGGACGCAGATGTTCCATCCGTTCACCAGCTACGTGGTCGTGCCGCTGTTCGCGCTCGCCAACGCCGGCTTTGCGATCAACGGCTCGTTTCTCGTGCACGCATACGGATCGATGATCACGCTCGGGATCCTGATCGCCTACCTGATCGGCAAGCCGATCGGGATCTTCGGTGGTTCGATGATCGTGACCCGGCTCAGCCGCGGCCGCCTGCGACTCCCGGTCGGCTGGGCCTCGGTGCTCGGCGGCGGCTCGATCGCCGGGATCGGGTTCACCGTGTCGCTGCTGATCGCGTCGCTGGCATTCCACGGTCAGGCGTTGTCGGAGGCCAAGCTCGGCGTGCTGACGACGCTGATCGGGGCGCCGCTGGTCACCTGGGCGGTCCAGGCGTCGGCGCGACGATTGCCGAACGCGGTCCGGCTCAACGCGCTGATCGGCACGGCCGACACGATCGTCGACCTGGCGGTCCCGGTCGATTCCGAGCGCGATCACATCCGCGGCCCGATGGACGCCGACGTGACGCTGCTGGAGTATGGCGATCTGGAGTGTCCCTACTGCGGGCAGGCCGAGCCGGTGATCCGTGAGCTGCTGTCCGAGATGGGCAACCTCCGCTACGTCTGGCGCCACCTGCCACTCAGCGATGTGCACCCGCAGGCGCAGATGGCGGCTGAGGCATCGGAGGCGGCGGCCCTGCAGGGGCGGTTCTGGGACATGCACGACCGGTTGATCACTCACCAGGACGAGCTCAAAATCCGCCAGATCATGGGACATGCCGAAGCGCTCGGGCTCGACATGGACAAGTTCACGGCGGCGATCCAGAAACGCAAGGGTGCGGGCAGGATCGCCGAGGACGTCGAGTCGGCCGATCTCAGCGGCGTTTCGGGCACGCCGTCGTTCTTCATCAACGGCCATCGCCATCAGGGCGCCTACGACATCGAGACGCTGACCAAGGCCGTCAAGCTCGCCCGGGCGCGCGCGGCCCTACAGTCCTGAAGCGGGGTTTCCGGGGCGGGCCGCGCCGCGTCAAGCGATCGTCAAGCAGTTATGGACCTCTTCGCCAACTCGTCATTGGCTCTTCGCCGGGCCGCCGATCGTCTCAGACATGAAACGAGCAATCGGAGTGGTGGCGGCGACGGCCGTGTGCGCGCTGGGCGCCGCCGCGTCCGCGTCGGCCGCGACCGACGTCCAGCAGGCGCAGAGCGGTAACTGGTCCGGCTACGTCGCCGGCGCCACCGGGGAGTCCACAACGTTCAAGAGCGTGTCGGGCAACTGGGTCGTGCCGGCCGCGAAATGCACGTCGGCAAGCGAGCCGACGTATTCGGCCTTCTGGGTCGGGCTGGGCGGGGCCGACAGCACCGACGCGCTCGAGCAGGCCGGCACCGAGGCCAACTGCACATCCAGCGGCGCCGCGTCCTACTACGCGTGGTACGAGCTCGTGCCCAAGGCGCCGGTCCGGATCGACCTACCCGTTTCGGCGGGCGACCACATCTCCACGACCGTCGACGTCGACGGCACGTCGGTCTCGATCTCCTTGAAGGACGAGTCCACCGGGCAGTCGTTCTCGAAGACCCTGACGATGAGCGACCCCGACACCTCAAGCGCCGAATGGATCGCCGAGGCGCCATCGCAGTGCGACGGATCGACGACCGCGACCGCGACCGCCGACTGCACCCCGCTGCCGCTGACGGATTTCGGCTCGGTTCAGTTCAGCTCGGCAAGCGCGACCGACTCGAGCGGGCAGACGGGATCGATCTCCGATTCCGCCTGGAGCGCGACCGCGGTCACGCTCGCGTCGGACGAGAGCAGCCTCGGCTTCCAGGGCGCCAGCTACTCGCCGTCTGGCGGCTCCTCCGGCGGCGCCACCCCGTCAGCGCTGTCGTCGACCGGTTCGGCGTTCTCGGTTGCGTACTCGGCTGACGCGGGCGACAGCCAGTCGGGCAGCGCCGGCTACGGGTCAAGCGGCTATGGCTCAAGCGGCTATGGCTCAAGCGGCTATGGATACGGCGGCGGCTACGGGTCCGACGGCTACGGCTACGGCTACGGGCCGGGCGGCTATGGCTCGAGCGGCTATGGCTCAAGCGGCTACGGGTACGGGTCCGACGGCTACGGCTACGGGGTGACCGGCGACGGCGGTTGGTACCTGATCGTGCCGAGCGCCGGCCCCGACAGCGCGGCCGGCAACTGGTCCGCCGGCTACTAAAGGCGCCGCCGCACGATGGCGAGTCGGACCGGCCCCTCCCGGCCCGATTCGCCATCGAACGGCTAAGGTCTCGGCCCCGTGAGGAGACGGACCTCGTTCGACGTCGATCTCAAGCGGCTGCTGGGCACCGGCGCCAGGCTCGCCGAACGGGCCGGCGACGAGGCCTACTTCGCGAGCGTCTGCTTCCGGGCCGGCGTCTTCGGGATCGAGTCGCCACCGCGGCTGGCGCGGATCGTCCGCGCGATCGAGCGCCACGGGCTGCTGGCCAGCTCGATCGCGATCGGCGCGATCCGTCACCCCGACCGGGTCGCGGTCCACGACGAACGCGGCGACCTCAGCTACCGAGAGCTCCACGAGCACGCCAACGCCGTGGCCAACGGCTGGCGCGAGCGTGGCCTGCGGGCCGGCGACGGCGTCGCGATCCTCGTGCGCAACCACCGCGGGTTTCTGGAGGCGGCGTTTGGGGCGATTCTGTGCGGCGCCCGCGTGATCCTGCTGAACACGTCGTTCGCCGGGCCGCAGCTGCGTGACGTCGCCGAGCGTGAGGGCACCGACCTGCTCGTCTACGACGACGAGTTTGCGGCGATCGTCGCCGGCATGGAACCTCGCTGCGGGCGATTCCGGGCGTGGATCGATGACCCGCACTCGAGCGACGGCGACACGCTCGAGGCGCTGATTGCCGGCGCGTCGGTAACGTCGCCCCCGAAGGCCGGCCGGCCCGCCAAGCTCGTGATCCTGACGAGCGGCACGACCGGCACTCCGAAAGGCGCCCCGCGTGACGAGCCGCGTTCGTTGGCGATCCTCGGCGGCCTGCTGTCACGGATCCCGCTGCGCGCCGGTGAGACGACCGAGCTGACGACGCCGATGTTCCACACGCTCGGGCTGGCGGCGACGGCGCTCGGGCTAGCGCTCGGCTCGACGATGGTCCTGCATCGCCGGTTCGATCCCGAGGTGACGCTTGACAGCCTGGCGGCCAACCGCGCGACCGCGTTGGTCGTGGTGCCGGTGATGCTCCAGCGGATCGTCGAGCTGGGCGAGACCGAGATCGCGGACCGCGACCTGCGCAGCCTGCGGGTGATCTTCGTCTCGGGGTCGGCGATCGGTCCGTCGCTCGTGCGCCGCGCGACCGGCGCCTTCGGTCCCGTGATCTACAACCTGTACGGCTCGACTGAGGTCGCCGAGGCGACGATCGCCACGCCGGACGACCTCGCGCTCGATCCCGCGACCGTCGGCCGGCCCCCACGCGGGACGGTCGTCAAGATCCTCGGCGAGGACGGCACCGAACTGCCGGCCGGCGACACCGGCCGGATCTTCGTCGGCAACCACGCCCAGTTCGAGGGCTACTCCGGCGGCGGTCACAAGGAGCAGATCGACGGGTTGATGTCCTCGGGCGACGTCGGCCACTTCGACCAGCGCGGACTGCTGTTCATCGACGGCCGCGAGGACGAGATGATCGTCTCCGGCGGCGAGAACGTGTTCCCGGCCGAGGTCGAGCATCTGCTCGCCGGGCACGAGGCGATCGTCGAGGCGGCGGCGATCGGAGTCGACGACGACCGGTTCGGCCAGCGTCTGAAGGCGTTCGTGGTGGTGCGCGACGGCATGTCACTGACCGAGGACGAGGTGCGCGCCTACGTCCGTGAGAACCTCGCCGCCTATAAGGTCCCGCGGGAGGTCGTGTTCCTCGACGAGCTGCCGCGCAACTCGACCGGCAAAGTCCTCAAGCGAACGCTGTCGTGACGCCGCGCGGACGTCGGTGGATCTGGCGCAGGATTGGTGATTTCACCCCGGATATGGGGGTCAGATCGCCAACCTTCGGCGGCGTCCGCCAGTTTCGACGATCGGAACGGCTCGATGCCCGGCGCTGAGCCGCAGGCCCGACGTGAGCAGATCGTGCGCGACCACTTCCGTGACGAGGTGGCTCAGGATTGGGACGCGGTGCTGTCGACCTTCCCGCATCCCCGCTATGAGCTGATCCCGACCCAGACCGTGCACGACGGCGACGCGGCAGTCCGCAGCTACTACGACGAGACACGGATCGCGTTCCCCGACCAGCGTCACGAGATGATCGCGCTGCGCCACGCGGGAGATGCGGTGGTCGTCGAGTTCTATCTGCTCGGCACGCACCTCGGGCCGCTCGGTCCGATCCCGCCGACCGGCGGCGCGTTCAAGGTGCGGATGACGGCGTTCTTCGTGTTCGACGAGCGAGAGCAGCTGGTCTGCGAGCGCGTCTACTTCGACCAGCTGACGATGCTGAGGCAGCTGCTGGCGGCGATCGATCTCAAGTCCGCGGCCGGGATCGTCCTCCTCCTCAGAGTGCTGCGAGGGTTCGCGAAGTTCGCCCGCGGTTCGAAGGACGAGTTCCCCGCCTAGCGGACGCCGTTGAGCGCGTCAACCGCCTTGAACACGTCGCCCTGCTTATAGAAGTCGACGGCGACCAGGTTCGGGATGTGGTGGCGCAGGCGTTCGCAGGTCCGCAGCCTGCGCAGCAACGTCTGATACGCGTTGACCTTGGCGGCATTGCTCGGCAGCGGCGCCGGATTGGTGCTGATCCAGCCGTTGACCAGGAACAGCGGCGCGCCCTGTTTGGGACCGCGGTTGGGCTCGCAGCTGGCCGCCAGCTTCGACGGTGCCGTCAGCTGCGAGGCGCGCTTGAACAAGTAGGGGGTCTCCTCGGTGATCGACGAGTAGGCGAGGTGGTACCAGGGCGCTGCGCCCGCCTTGTTTTCGGCCAGGAACACGATCCGCTGGTTCGAATCGATCATCTGGCGCAGCGTCGGCCAGCGGCCGGCGGCTGTCGGGGAGGGTGGGTTGAATACGAACTTCGTCAGCCCCGATGCCTTGACGACCGAGACGAAGTCCTTTGGTGAGACGTAATCCTCGTTGACCACGACGAGCACCTGGTTGGGGTGCGCCACGAGGAAGTCTCGGATGTCGCGCAGCACCGAGATCAGCGATGTGCCGCCGAGCTCGCAGAAGATGTGGCACAGGTACACCTTCGGCTTGCCCTTGGCCTTGCCGTGGTCGAGCCTGTCGCGCAGCCGCATCGCGGCCTTGATCGCGTCCTCGGGCAGCGGGTCCTGCTTGAGCATCTTGTCCAGCTCGCCGTTGAGCTCGGTCCGCAGGTGGGTCTTGCCGACGCGGACCGCGTAGTGGGTGTCGAACAGCAGGCCGCGGATCCCGCCGTCGAGCTGGTCGGCGATCGAGTCCTCCTGCTCGGGTGAGAACCAACCGGGCAGCGGCGCCGACATCGAGTTGTGGGTCGCCGCGAGCGCGATCTGCGGCAGCGACCGATTGCACAGTGTCGCCGAGCCGTTGCACGGCGGCGGCTCCGGAGCCGCGTCGGTGACGCCGCCTGAGCCGAAGAACCCGCCCAGCGCGGCGGCGACCGCGACCACCACGACGGCAGACGCGGCGATCAGCGCACGCGCTCGCGAGCGGCGCGCGCGTGGATCTGCGGCCGGCGCCCGCTTGCCCTCCGCACGGTTGATCAACCCCAGCAACACATACACGCCGCTGTAGATCAGGTAGACGCCGAGCGCGGTCAGGACGATCGTGATCGTCATCTGGTGCTCGACCACGATGAACACGCCGGCGGCGAGGAGGGCGATTCCGCGCAGCGCTCGCACCCACGGCGCGCGCGGCTCGGTCACGAGCGCGCGCCACGCCCGCGCCAGCGGCTCGTCGATCGCAACCGGACGGACCAGCGACGAGGACGCCGCGGCGAACACCGCGCCGATCCCGGCGATGATCCACGCCTCGGTGCGCAGGTCGTCGAGGAATGCGTTGTAGGCCGCGCCTACGGCTGACCGCGCCGCGCCGCTGGTGACCTGGGCTCTCGCCACCTGCTCACCGATCGCCAGCACCACGATCAGCAGCACCCCGGTGACCGCGACGGCGATCCCCAGCTCCACACACGCGTGCCGCCGGTCGCTGGCGACCGCCACCGCGCCGCCGGCCGCCAACACCGCGAAGACGGCGAGCAGGACCGCCAGCAGCCGCACGTCGTCGGCGATCCGCATCGCCTTGGCCGGGATCGTCCCGACGTTGTCGCGGAACAACCGGACGAGCCGGGTGGAGCGCACCTCACCCGCCAGCTTCGGCTTCAGGGCCTCCAGCCCCGCCGCCGCCAGCGTGCCCACGTCGGCGACCGTCAGCGTGACCGTGTTGCGGTCATGGTGCAGGACCGCGCGGTGGACGTCGCGGACCCCGGCGCGGAACAGGCCCGCGAACGCGTTGCTGGCGACGACCGATGACACCACCCCCTCGATCAGCGGCTTCGCCGCGACCAGGTTCGGCGCCTGGTGCAGTACGAGGTCATTGGTCACCGTGTCCGCGATCAGCGACCGCACGGCGGGGTTGTGCAGCGCGACGGTCGCCCGGTCGGCGAACTGGTTGGAGTCCACCACGGTCGAGCGGATGTAGCTCGCGGCGACGGCCAGCACGAGCGCCAGCGCGGCGAGCACCGCAAGCGCTCGCGCGAGCAGGTTGCGTCGGTGCGCAGTCATCGTCCGGAGATCTTCCTTGCCCTCAGATCGCGGTCCCCCGAGTCGGCATGACTAACATCGGCGCTGTGACCGACGCCGCTGCGTTTCGAGCTCAGTTTCCGGTGCTCGAGCGTAAGGCATACATGAACGCGGGCACCGAGGGTCCGCTGCCCCGCGCGGCCGCCGATGCGGTCCGGGAGCGGATCGCGTTCGAGCTCGAGGGTGGCCGGTCCGGCAGCGAGTACTTCGACTCCGTCCGCGGCCCGGCCGGCGAACTGCGCGCGGCCTACGCGCGGGTTCTGCATGCCGACCCGTCC
>Ga0302314_10001725_pt1 | contig 40949 bp, 35 predicted proteins | sample III_Palsa_N2_3_FD_200533 | JGI IMG/M metagenome (GOLD analysis project Ga0302314, IMG submission 200533) | Peat permafrost microbial communities from Stordalen Mire near Abisko, Sweden - III_Palsa_N2_3 | ecosystem: Environmental > Terrestrial > Soil > Palsa > Peat permafrost | place: Sweden... | reverse complement strand
CATGCAGGCCATCATCCCAGAGCCCGGAGCGCTACGGTCGGAGGATCGTGCGCGCGCTCGTGCTCTCCAACATGCGGCCCGACGCCGCGCACCCCGAGCGCGGCACCTTCGTCCGCGATCAGGTCGCCGATCTGCGACGCCTGGACGAGCCCGATCTCGAGATCGAACTCTACGAGTTTCCTCCAGGCGCCCGCTCGCTGGCGCAAGCGGCCCGCGATCTGCGCAGCCGCTACGGCGGCCCCCCGACGCTCACCCGCCGGCCCGCGCGCGCGCCGTTCGACATCGTGCACGCGCACTACGGCCTCACCGCCTGGCCGGCGTTTGCGGTTCCCGCGCGCGTGCGCGCGCTGACTGTCCACGGCAACGACATGCGCCATCCCCGCACACGGATGATCACCGGCGCCGCGCTCGGGCGGATCGACCTGCTGGCGGCCGTTTCGAGCTCGCTGGCGCAGGAACTGCCGAGCGCGCGCGCTCGCGCCAGGGCACAGGTGCTGCCGTGCGGCGTCGATCTCGAGCGCTTCCGCCCGATCCCACGGGCCCGGGCGCGGGAGGAGCTGGGACTCGATCCCGAGGCACCCTACCTGCTGTTCGCCGCCGACCCGGCCCGGGCGATCAAGCGCTACGACCTGGCGCTCGAGCTTGCGCGCGCGGTCAACGTCGAGCTGCTTGCGCTGGGCGGCGTCGACCCTGCGCGCGCGCCCCTGTGGGTCAACGCGGTCAATGCCGTGCTGATGCCCTCCGGACACGAGGGCTTCGGCCTGGCGGTGCTCGAGGCGCTCGCCTGCGACGTGCCGGTGCTCGCCACGCCGGTCGGGATCCACCCCGATGCGCTGCGCGGGGTCGCGGGGACGCTGTGCGCGCCGTTTGCGCTCGAGATCTGGCGCGCGGCGCTCGAACCCCACCTGGGCACGACAGAGTCACGGATCCAGGGACGCTCCCACGCTGAGCCGTTCTCCGGCCCGCGTTTGGCTGAGCACGTCGCCGCCGCCTGGCGTACTGCCCTCCGTGACGCCGGATAGCATTGGTGGGTCGATGGAGGATGTTCAAGCCACCAGTCCGGCAACGGAGGTGCAGACGCCCGCGAGCCAGGACGTGCCCAACGGCTCGCCCGGGTTCAGCGAGCGCGGGCGCATGCGCCGTCGCGCGCGGTTCCTGCGCAAGGCACGCGAGCTCGCCTACCGCGACCTTGGCGGGCTGGTCTTCAACCTGCACCGCTTCGGCCAGCGCAACGACGCGCTCGTAATCGCGAAGCTCTCAACGCTCGGCCAGATCGACACCGAGCTGCGCACGCTCGAAGGCGCTCTTGCTGAGCATCAGCCGGTGACCGTGCTGCGCGACGCCGGCATCGCGGCCTGCCCGCGCTGCGCGGCGATTCACGGCAGCGAGGATCGTTTCTGTCCCAACTGCGGGCTCGCGATGGACCGCCACGCGGAGCGGCCTGTCGCCGGACCGTCCCAGTCAGGCGCCGCACTAAGCCAACCCGCGGCCGTCACACCCGCCCCGGCTGCGCCCGCGCCAAGTCCGGCTTCCCCCACACCCACCACTCCCACCCCCACATCGGACCACGACCCCAAGCCGGCCTCAGAATCCAAGCTGGCCCCCGCCGCTCCCCGTGAGCAGACCACGATCGATCGGCCCGCCGCCTCGTCTGAGGCGCCCGCGACACCGCCCGCCACGCCCTCCCCGATCGCGCCAACGACGCGGCCTGCCAACCAGGACCAGCCCACTGTAATCGTCCGTCCTTCCGGCCCTGACGCGTGAGCGTCGCCCCACCCCCCTCCCCAGTCTCCACCGCAGCTCCGCCGCCCGCGGGCGAAGCGTGTCCCTTGTGCGGCGGGGCGCTCGATCCCGAACAGGAGTGGTGCCTGCGCTGCGGCGCCGCCGCCCGCACGCGCCTTGCGGCATCTCCCGCCTGGAAGGCATCGATGATCGCGCTCGCGGTCGTCGCCGCGCTCTCACTCGGAGTGCTCGCCGCCGCATTCGTCACGCTCGCCGGTGGCTCCGGACACTCGACGACGACTCCCGCGACCATAATCGTCACGACCACGCCCGCCACGGCGCCGACCGCGACCACACCTCCCACGACCACGACGACCGTCCCGAGCACGAGCACCCCGAGCGCCGGCCGCCCCGACACGAGCACCTCGGGCGTCACCACGCCCGGCACCACGACGGCGCCCGGGCTCACGACCCCGAGCACCGCTGCTGCCACCACCCCCGTCCCGACCACGCCAAGCAGCATCACAAAAGCTCCAAAACAGTGAGCTCCGAGTGAGCTCCACTCGAACCGGTCCAGTCTTCGAGTCCGAGATCGCCGTGGTGGGTGCAGGCGCCGCGGGGCTCTACGCGGCGCTCTGCGCGGCGCGCGAGGGCGCGAGCGTCGTGCTGATCTCCGCCACGCCGCTCGCCCAGACAGCCTCCTATTGGGCGCAGGGGGGCCTCGCCGCGGCGCTCGCCGCCGATGACAGCTTCGAGCTGCACCTCGCCGACACCGAGCGCGCCGGACGCGCGCTGGTCAGGCGCTCGGCGGCCGAGATCCTCGTGCGCGAGGCGCCAGCCCGGGTGGAAGACCTGCAGGCGCTGGGCATCCGTTTCGACGGCGACCGCTCCGGACGCCTAGCGCTCGGCCTGGAGGGTGGGCACTCCGTCAGGCGCGTCGTCCACGCCGGGGGCTCGGCGACCGGCCGCCGTGTCGTCCGCCAGTTATCTGCGCTCGTCGCCGAGGAGCCTTTGATCAGCGTGTTCGAGCGCGCGCGGGCGCGCGCTCTGTGGACGGATGGGGATCCCACCCAGACCGGTTTTGACGGGGACCGGACCCACACCGCCGATTCCCGCGCTGACATGAACCCCACCCGACCCCGCTGTCGCGGCCTGATCTGCGACGACGGGCGGATCGTCTCCACACATGCGGTAGTGCTCAGCACCGGCGGTGCGGCGGCGCTATGGGCGCGCACCACCAACCCACCCGGCTCTGAGGGAATCGGCCTGCTGCTCGCCCACGCCGCCGGCGCATCGCTGGCGGACCTCGAGCTGCTCCAATTTCATCCCACCGCCGTGATCGGGCTCGCCGGGCGCGAGGGCTTTCTGATCACCGAGGCGATCCGCGGTGAGGGCGCCACCCTGCACGACTCCACCGGCGAACGCTTCGTCGAGGAGCTCGCCCCTCGCGACGAGGTCTCGCGCGCGATCGCACTGCGCCTCCAGGAATCCGGCGAGCGCTCGGTCGGCCTGGACATGCGTGCGATCGACCCCGCTCACTTCCCCAACGTCGTCGCCGCGCTGCGCGAGGCGGGCCTCGACCCAATGCGCGAGCTGGTCCCGGTCGCCCCGGCGGCCCACTACATGATGGGCGGGATCGTCGCCGACCTGCACGCCCACTCGACGCTGCCCGGGCTGTATGCCGTCGGCGAGTCCTCCTGCACCGGCCTGCACGGCGCCAACCGCCTCGCCTCGAACTCGCTCAGCGAGTGCTTCGTCTTCGCGCGCCGCGCTGTCCTGCATGCCCTCTCCGAGGAGCCCTCCCCCTCGTCCGCATCGCCCGCGGAGCTCGAGACCCTTCAGGCGCTCCCCTCGCCCTCCCCTGGCACTCCCGTCACCCGCGAGGCGCTATGGCGCGACGCCGGCATCGTCCGCTCCGCCGAGGGTCTTCGCCGCCTGCTCGACGATCCCCACCCCTTGGCCCGCCTGCTCGCCCGCAGCGCGCTCGCGCGCACCGAGAGCCGGGGCGCCCACCAGCGCTTAGACCATCCCAAGCCAGATCCCGCGCTGGATCAACATCATTTTGTCCTCACCGCCGACGGCGACGGTTCGTGGCAAGCCTGGGCTTGATCTCTTCATAAATATCTTTAAATCTTCGCCCTTCCCCCCTAAATCTCGATCCTTTCTTCTCAACCGAGTGTTTTCGTTCGTGGAATGTCTTTTCACGTCCGGAGTCTTTGAGTACGGCGGATGTGCTCCAGAACCGGTTCGATCGAGAAAGAGGGTGAGGGGTCGCCATGTACCAGTTCAGCCGGGCCATCTATCGGGAGCTTGCTCCCCACCTCCTGGCTCCCAAGCCGGACCTCGCTATCAACACCAACCACGAGCATCTGCTGCAGGCGTGTGAGGCGGTCGTCGAGCGGATGGCCGTCGAACGTCTCTACTTCGCGCGTCCTGAACGCACGCTGTTCTGCAACATCCGCTCGCTGTTCCCGATGAGCGAGCAGGGCCACGTCCACCGCGTCGTTTGCCGCTACATCGGCCTGGCAGAGCAGTTCCTGATCGAGAACCCCCTCGCGGGCTACACCTCGATCAGCGGCGAGGCACCCCAATGTCGTGCGACAACGCGCAAAGGCGCCGCCTGCCAGCGTGTGCCCCTATCGCACAACGGCTATTGCCCTTCTCATCAGCACCTGGCCGATACTGAGGATCGGGAGCTCGTGGCGGCCTGAGTGCCTCGAAGTCGTATGCTCGGGCCATGCCTGAGCGAATTGGCTTTCTCGGCCTCGGGATCATGGGCTCGCGGATGGCCGCGAGGGTGGCGCGGGCCGGCTTTCCACTGACGGTCTGGACACACACGCCCGGCAAGGCCGCCGCCTGGGCATCCGAGCACGACGCGGTCGCGGTGGATACGCCCGGAGAGGTCGCACGCGCGAGCGACATCGTCGTGAGCATGGTCGTTGACGGCGAGCAGGTCTCCTCGGTACTTTTGGGTGAGGGCGGCGTGATCGAGGCTGCACGTGCCGACCTGCTGTGCGTCGACATGTCCACGATCTCTCCGCTCGACAGCCGCCGGATCGCGGCGGCACTGGGCGAGCGGGGGGCGCGGATGCTGGATGCTCCCGTCACCGGCTCCTCGCCACGTGCCGAGGCGGGCACGCTCACGATCATGGCTGGCGGCGCCGCGGAGGACTTTGCCCGCGCGGAGCCACTGCTCAGGAGCATGGGCGAGGTGATCGTTCACGTCGGCGAGCTCGGCCAGGGCGAGATGCTCAAGCTGATCAACAACTCGCTCGGCGCGGCCAACGCGGCCGCGCTCGCCGAGGCGCTGCTGCTCGCGCGGGCGACGGGCGTCGACCTCGACGCGTTCGTCGAGGTCACCTCGGCTGGCTCGGGCGCGTCGGCGCAGCTGACGCTGAAGTCGACGCCGATGCGCAAGCACGACTACACGACGCTGTTTAAGACCGAGCACATGCTCAAGGACGTGCGCCTCTGTCTCGAGGAAGCCCAGGCCGCCGGCATCCCGTTCCCGTCCGCCGCGCACGCGCGTGACCTGCTCACAGCCACGCTCGGCCGCGGCCATGGCGAGGACGACTACGCCGCGATCATCGAGGCCGCCGAGGGACTCGCTGGGCGGCGGTTGTAGCGATTTAGCCCAAAAAAGATGTCTATTTGCAGGGGATTTGGGATTTCCGCCTGGGTTTCGTATCTTTAAGGGGTCGGGCTCGCCCTTCGGTCGCTTTGGATGGCGTTCAGAGTCCGAGGATTTATCGAGACTTTCCTTACTCCTGCTTTCGTCTTTCTTTCGTTCTTCCTATGCCAATTGCTTTCAAAGAATGGGCGGTCACCGTCCGTGCTCTCGCTGAAGGCGAGCAGCTGATAACCCTGCGCAAGGGCGGAATCCGCGAACCCGGCAAGCCGTTCCGGCTCGCCCACGAGCGTTTCTTCCTGTACCCCACCTTCGATCATGAGCCGGGCGAGTTCGTGCGCGAATCCCATCAGCCCGAGCTGCGCCGCGCGCTCGAGGAGGGCGTCTGGAGCGACGGTGAGCCGCCGCTGCACGCCTTCGCCTCAGGTGGTATCCAGCAGCCCGACCGCGTACGCATTCGTGCCTGGGCCGAAGTCGCCGGCCACTTTACGATCGCCGACCCGCGCTGCGTCGACGCGCTTTCCCCCTTCTACGTGTGGACGACCGACTACGCCGAGAAGCGCCTCGGCTGGCGCCGCCATCAGCCGCTGCACGTCCTGCTCCTGCGCACCTACCGCATTCCGCGGCCAGTCACCGTGAAGGTCAAGGACGAGTACTCAGCAGCCCAGGCTTGGGTCGAGTTGCAGCGCGACCTCCCGTTCGAGGGCACCCCGGTACTCTCCGACGCCGAGTTCGAGCGCGCCTCCGAAGAGATCGCCGAGATCACTCGAGGCGCCTCTCAGCCGGTTCTCGTTTAGTCAAGACCGTCCCCAAAAGCCAGGGCTTCGCGGGCCGCTTGCGCGCCTGACTCGGGGACGAGGATGTCGCGTCTCCCGGCGACGAGAAAGTCCGGCACGTCCGCTCCTGCAGCGCGCTGGGACATGCTCGGGATCCCCTCCTCGAGCAGCAGTCCCTGGATCATCTCCGCCTCGACGCCATTCAGCGCACCGGCGATCTTCACGAGCTTTCCTTCGCTGTACTGCGGCTTGATCTTGCGCGCTCGCTGTTGCCGCTCGCTCAACACCGCCTCGGCAGCGCCTGTCATCTGCACCAGCGGCATCCCACACGCCTTGCAGAATCGCTCGCTCGACGGATATTTGCGCGCGCAGCCCGGACAGCGCAGCGCAGGCTCGCCCTCCGCCGGCGTACTTCCCAGCCCATCCCCCGCTGCCGACGGAGGTTCCTCACCCGTCATCTACTCCACCTCCAGCGCTACCTCCTGCACCCGGCCGCCCTCGATCAGATAGGAGCGCACCTCCGGCGCTGCGCCATCGGCCAGCCCGACGATGATCCACTCGACCCCGGGCCAGTTGGCGGCGAAGTTGATGTCGGTCTGCGACGGCTTGGGCGCGGTGCGCGTGTGCGAGTGGTAGATCGCGCCGAGCTCGCTCCCGTCGTCCTCGATCGCGCCGATCAGACCGAGCAGCTCCTTCCCGTCGACCTCGAACTTCAACGGGCTCGCGGCGATGTTCTCCGCGCGGTGGACCTTCGTCGCGTATGCGAACGCGGCCCCGTCCGCCCCGCCAGACGCATCGCCCGCGCCGGCCAGTACGCCGGGATCGATCGCGACCACGCCGCAGCACTCGTTCGGCGCGTCCTCCTCGGCGTGCGCGATCAGCTCGGCGAGCAGGTTGGAAGCGATCTTCATGTCGGACCCGTCGCGTCGGCGAACGGATGGAGGCTTACCACCAGACGGTGGAGTCGAGGTTCTCGACCTCGTCGACCGGCAGCGTGTAGATCCCGCTCGACAGGTACTTCCAGCCATCGTCGCAGACCACGAACACGACGTTCCCCTCGTCGAACTCACCCGCTATCCGCACGGCGATGCTGGCGATCGCTCCGCTCGAGACACCAGCGAACAGACCCTCCTCGTCGAGTAGTTTGCGCGTCCAGACGATCGCATCGTGGTTGGTCACGAAGATCTTCCGGTCCAGCAGCGAGATGTCGATGATCGGCGGGATGAAGCCGTCGTCGAGCGAGCGCAGACCCTGCACGGGCTCGCCCTGCATCGGCTCGGCGGCGACGATCTTGACGGCGTCGCCGAAGGTCTCCTTCAGCCGCCGCCCGTTGCCCATCAGGGTGCCGCCGGTGCCGAGCCCCGCCACGAACGCGGTGACCTCGTCGAGCTCCTCGAGGATCTCCAGCGCCGTGCCGTTGTAGTGGGCGTTCGGGTTGGCCTGGTTGCCGTACTGGTAGGGCATGTACACCGAGGAATCCTCTGAGGCCATCTGCAGGGCCTTTTCGACCGCCCCGTTGGAGCCGAGCGAGCCCTCGGAGTAGACGATCTCCGCGCCGTACATCTTCAACAGCTGCGTGCGCTCGGGCGTGACGTTCTCCGGCATCACGACCTTCAGCTTGTAGCCCTTCAGCCGGCAGATCATCGCCAGCGAAATCCCGGTGTTGCCGGAGGTCGGTTCGAGGATCGTCTGCCCAGGCGCGATCGCGCCTTTCTCCTCGGCGTCCTCGATCAGCGCCTTCGCCACCCGGTCCTTGACCGAGCCGGTCGGGTTGCGCGACTCGAGCTTCGCCCAGATCCTCACGCCGGGCTTCGGCGACAGATGCGGCAGCTCGACCAGCGGCGTGTTGCCGATCGACTGCACGATGTCCCCGTAGCGACCCCCGCAGGGCTTGTTCTTCAGCGGCTGGACGGCCATTACTTCACGGAATATAGCGACCCCCACCGGACAATCATGCAATCGCTCGGCAGGGCGTCGTGCAACCACTAGGATGACGGTGGGACATGGAGGGCAACTTCGACTTCGACTGGCTGGTGATCGGCTCTGGCTTCGGCGGCAGCGTTTCGGCGCTGCGCCTCTCCGAGAAGGGCCATCGTGTGGGCGTACTCGAGTGCGGACGGCGCTTCGCCGACCACGAGCTGCCTAGCTCCACGGCCGATCTGAAGCGCTACTTCTGGCGGCCGTTCCTCGGCATGAAGGGGATCTTCCGGCTGACGACCTTCCGGGATGTCTCAGTCGTCTCCGGCTGCGGCGTCGGCGGCGGCAGCCTCGGCTACGCGAACACGCTCTACGTGCCCCCGAAGAAGTTCTTCGAGGATCGCCAGTGGGCAGAGATGAACGACTGGGAGTCGGCGCTCGCGCCCCACTACAGCGTGGCGCAGCGGATGCTAGGCGTCGTACAGACCCCGACCGACGACCCCGCCGACCAGCTGCTGCGGGAGCTCGGCGAGGAGCTCGGCGTCGGCGACACCTACAAGAAGACGCCCGTCGGCGTCTTCTTCGGCGGTCCGGATGGCGCCGGGAAGACCGTCCCCGACCCATTCTTCGGCGGCGAAGGCCCGGCGCGGACCGGTTGCCGCGAATGCGGGCGCTGCATGGTCGGCTGCCCGCACGGGTCGAAGAACACGCTCGTGAAGAACTACCTCTACCTCGCCGAGAAGCGCGGCGCGCGCGTGATGGCAGAACGCACCGTCATCGATATCCGCCCGCTCGGCGACGGCTCCGGCAAGGACGGCTACGAGGTCGAAAGCGTCCGCTCCGGCGCCTGGCTGCGCAAGGATCGCCAGGTGCAGCGCGCGCGGGGCGTCGTCGTCTCGGCCGGACCGCTCGGCACGAACAAGCTGCTTCAGCGCTGCCGCCTGAACGGGTCGCTCGGGCGGATCTCCTCGCGTCTGGGCGAGCTCGTGCGCACGAACAGCGAGTCGATCCTCACGGTCACCGTCCCCGAGGACTACCCCGACGACCTGATCAAACGCGTCGCGATCACCTCCTCGATCTACCCCGACCCGAACACCCACATCGAGACCGTCACCTACGGCAACGACGGCGACTCGATGCACCGCTTCTACACGCTGCTCACCGGCGACGGCACGCGCGTGACGCGGCCGCTGAAGTGGCTCGTCCAAGCGCTCCTGCACCCGCGGCGACTCGCACAGGTGCTGTTCCCGAAACACTACTCGCGGCGCACGATCATCATCCTCGTGATGCAGACGCTCGACAACGCGATCGCGCTGCGGCCCAAGCAGGGCCCGTTCGGCTCGCTGTGGCTGAAGACCGAACAGGATCCCGAGAAACCCAACCCGACGTTCATCCCGGTCGCCAACCAGGCCGCGGAATGGTTCGCCAAGCGCACCGGCGGGATCGCCCAGAGCTCGACCACCGAGGCGCTCTTCAACATCCCCACTACTGCCCACATCCTCGGCGGCGCGGTGATCGCGCCCGATCCCTCGCGCGGCGTGCTCGACGCCCGCCAGCGCGTCTACGGCTACGAGAACCTGCTCGTCTGCGACGGCTCGGCGATCCCCGCGAACGTCGGCGTCAACCCGTCTTTGACGATCACCGCGCTGGCCGAGCACGCGATCAGTCACATACCGCCCGCCGGCGTGCCCGATACCTCACGGCCGGCCGCGGTGGACAGCGAGCCCGCCCCCGCGGCCCTGTAGCGGCGACGCGCTACCGGGCCCGACGACTCCTCTACGCCCTGTAGGGGTCGATCACCTTGTGATCGCAGCCGACCAGCTTCCACGGCCGGTTCTGCGGTAGGTAGCGCATCACGAGCGTCTTCAGGCCGGGCCCGTTGCAGTAGACGGTGCCGTGGCCGTAGACGAGCGCGACGTGATCGTTGCCGGCGCCGGTCCAGATCGTGTTTTCGCCGTAGCTCGCGTAGATCCAGTCTTCGCCTTCGCCGCCGTGCAGATAGTCGCGCTGGCTCGTCGGCTGATTGCCCGGATGCGAATCGCCCCAGATCACGTCGCCGTCGTTGCCCCCGTAGATCGTGTCGTCACCACCGCCGCCGAGCAGGTAGTTGTGCACGCCTTCCTCGCCCCTCATCACGCCGCTTTCGTTGTTCGGGTGCCCCTCGTGGTGTTCCTGGGGCGGCCAGCCGGTGTGGTTGGCCTCGGCGAGCGCCGTCCCGGCGCAGGCGAGCAGGGCACAACTCATGAGCGCGAGCAGGCGGGCGGGCCTCGGTGTCTGGCGTAGCGATCTCATCTGCCGGTCTTCCATCGGCTGATCGTCGCCGAATCGTCATCCTGGCAGGCGCCAGTGGACGATCAACCCGCGGTCGCGGTTGCTTGGGTTTCAGGCCCCGCCCGCCATTGCGGGCAGGATCACCAATGTGTCTGTCTCGCCAACCGCTGTATCGAGCCCGTCGAGCACGCGCACGTCCTCGTCGTTCAAGTAAACGTTCACGTAGCGGTTCAGCGCGCCGTCGGCCCCGAACAGCTGATCCTGAGTGGCCGGGTGGTTGGCGGCGAGGTCACGGAGGACCTCGCCGATGTTCGCGCCGTCGGCCTGCACCTGCTTCTCGTTGCCGACGCTCGCGCGGAGCACCGGCGGGATCTTGATCGTCGCCATGGCGGCAGGCTACCCGGCGGCGGCGCAGAACGCCTCGTAGTCGGGAAACACGCCGAGCTCCTCGTCGCTGATCTCCTCCGGCGGGCGCGAGCAGATCGGGCACTCGGGGTCTTTGTGGACCTTGACCTCGGTCAGCGTCGCACCGAGCGCGTCGTACAGCAGCAGCCTGCCGATCGCGGGCTCGCCGATCTCGAGGATCAGCTTGATCACCTCGGTCGCCTGCAGCAATCCCATCGTCCCGGGCAGCACACCGAGCACGCCGTTGGCGCCACAGGACGGGGCCAGCTCGGCCGGCGGCGGCTCGCGGAACAGGCAGCGGTAGCAGGGGCCGTCGTACGGTTTGAAGACCGACAGCTGGCCGTCGAAGCCTAGGATCGAGGCGGACACCACAGGGATCTTCAGACGCACCGTCGCGTCGTTCAGCAGATACCTGGTCGGGAAGTTGTCGACGCCGTCGACGATCACGTCGTAGCCCTCGATGATCTCGACGATGTTCGACGCGTCGATCCGCACCGGGTACTTGACGACGTTCACGTCGGGGTTCAGCGCCTTGATCGTCTCCTCGGCGGAGTCGACCTTCGGCACGCCCACGCGGTCGGTCGTGTGGATCACCTGGCGCTGCAGGTTCGACAGGTCGACGACGTCGTCGTCGACGATCCCGAGCGTGCCGACACCGGCCGCCGCCAGGTAGAGGGCGGTCGGCGAGCCGAGCCCGCCAGCGCCGAGCAGCAGCACCTTCGCGTCGAGCAGCTTCTGCTGGCCCTCGGCGCCGATCTCGGGAATCAGCGTGTGGCGCGAGTAGCGCTCGCGCTGCTCTTGCGTGAGCGTGCGCGGCACCTGGACCTCGTAGCCGCGGTCCTTCCACAGTGTGATCCCGCCGGTCATCGACGACACGTTCGTGTAGCCGAGGTCCTCCTTCAACGTGCGCGCGGCGTAGGCGGAGCGGTTGCCGGAGGCGCAGTAGAGGATCACGTGCGCGTCGCGGTCCGGAACCACGCCCTCGATCCGAGACTCCAAGTACCCGCGCGGGATGTGCTTCGCGCCGGGGAGATGGCCAGCGGCGACCTCGTCGGTCTCGCGCACGTCGATGATTGCGGCGCCCTCGTCGATCAGCTCGTTGACCTCGGCGGGGTCGACCTCGTCGATCTGGGACTTGATTTGGCGTAGAAGCTCGGCGCTGCTCTGCTGGCTCATCTTGAAACTCCTAAATCAGGGGCGAGATTCATGGAGACTTCATTAAGTATAGCGGCGCGGAGGGAGTTCCCCCTGGCTCAGGAGACCAGCAGATACGAAAATCCGACGGCGCTGGGACTCGACGTGCGCGAGCCCTCGTACGTGGCCTTCGCGCGCCACTGGCCGACGGCGGGCGGCGTGAACGGGATGCTCGCCGCGCCTTCGCTGACGTAGGCCGTTTCCTGGCGGTAGAACTGCCAACCGAAGACGGGGTCGAAGCGTTCGATCTCGACAACGACGGGACCGGAGGCGGCGGGCGAGACCTTCACGTCGATCCCCAGTCCTTCGCCCGGGGCGGCCTTCGAGGAGGAGAACGAGAGCGAGGTCGAGGTGATCGTGCGCGACTCGCGCACGAGCGTGAAGTTGCCGGCGGTCCCGTTGCGCACCGATACGACCGCGTAGTAGGTGCCGGGCTGCAATTGATGCTGGAGCGTCTGCGAACCTGACCCTTCGCACTGGCATTCGATCACGTTGCCATTCCGATTGCGCAGCTGGAGCTTGAATTCGGCGGAGCTGGGGGCGGCCAGCTTCAGCGTCAGGTTGGAGTGGCTCGTGACTTCCATGCGATACAGGCGCAGCACCCGTGCGCTGCGTCCGCTGAGATAGCCACGCGCACGGGCGTAGTTGCCGAGCGCCAGCCCGGGCGCCGTTTCGGCGGGACCGGCAGGAGCGATCTGCAGATGGAAGCGCTGGATGCCGCGGAAGGAGTGGCGCGGGGTGATGTCGAGGCTGTAGCGCCCGCCCTGGCCGGGCCCGGGGGTGAACAGCTTGTAGCCGCCGCAGTTGATCTGCAGCAGCGCGGAGCCTGAGCCCGATTCTTCTTCTTCGCCTCCGAAGGAGCTCGTGCCGGGCGCGTACAGCGCGCCGCTGACGCACGCGTGTTCGGTCTCGTTGGCGAGGCTGATCAGGTAGCTGACGCCCGCGTGCATCGTGTAGGAGTAGGCCGCGTTGATGTTCTGGATGCGATCCACCCGCCCGCTGACCCCGCCGGATGGCAGCGACGCGCCCGGCGGCCCGATCGCAGGCGTCGGCAGGAAGACTTCGAGCGAGAAGCTCGCGAGCTGCGAGCTCGCCAGCGCGGCCACGCGAATCAGATAGAGACCGTTCTTCGAGGCCTTGAACGAGAGCGAGGCCTTGCCATGACCTTCGGTCTGCTGACAACCCACCGAATCGAGCTGCGAGCGCACGGCGTGATAGACGTCGATCGTGGCGTCGAGCTCCCCGCCGGCCGCCAGGTCGAGCGCGATCCGCTCCGAGCTGGATGCGCGCACGCTGTACCAGACGGAGCTGGTCGTCGGCACACCGCACGAGGATTGGCTCTCCCCCGGTTCGAGCGTGGCGCCGACCGTTGTGCCGTTGATCGATGCGGGCAAGGTATGGATGACCTGCGCGTTCGCCCGTTCGTCGTTGGCCGGCGCGGGCACCGCGGGAGCGACAGGCGTGCCCGGTGCGGCCTGCGCAAGCGAGGGCGGGGACACCGCGATGGTTTCCGCGGAGGCCCCAACCGTGGGGGCCACCGCTAGCGCGATGGCGAGTCCGAGCGCAAGCGCAGCGGCCCTCAAGGCCTTCCGATCGGGGGACATCTGTCGTAAATACGCCGTCGGGCCCTCGATTTCCTTCTATCCAAGCCCTCTATTCTCAGTTTCGGTTGCGCGAGCGCCACGAGCCCCTCCGGTCGTGATTTTGCGCTCCCCTCCAGGACGCTGTGCCACGCTATGCCGCGCCATGCACCGGCGCTCTCGCACCCTCCTGCTCGGCCTCGCGACCGTGGTCGTGCTCGCCTTCGCGCTCGTCGTCTTGCTCGACCGGCCGGGCACGAGATCGGAGACCGGCGCGTCGGCCACGGCGAGCGGCACGGCTGCGGCAGAAGAGGAGCGCGCCTCCTCGGGCTTTGACGGAGCGCTGCTACCCAGTGGGGTCGGCGCTCCCGACTTCACGCTCACCGATCAGGGCGGGCGGCGCGTGTCGCTGGGCCAGTATCGCGGCCGGGTAACGATCTTGACCTTCCTCTCCTCGGTCTGTCAACCGACCTGCCCGCTGATCGCCCAGCAGATCCGCGGGGCGCTCGACGAACTCGGCGAGGCGGGCGGGCACACGGTCCCGGTTCTGATCGTCAGCGCCAGCCCGGCCGCCGACACCCCCGCCGTCGTGCGCCGCTTCCTCGGCGAAGCCGCGCTCACGGGCCGCGTCGAGTACCTGACCGGCACGCTTTCAGAACTGCGGCCGGTCTGGCGCGCCTACGGGATCGTTCCTTCACTGATTGGCGAGGCCGACTCGCCGCACGCCGCGTCGGTGCTGCTGATCGACCGCTCGGGGCAGAAGCGGGATCTGTTCCAGGTGGAAGAGCTCACCCCGGAAGGGTTGGCGCACGATGTGCGGAAGCTGGAGGGAGATCCCGCCCACCCCTGATACCCTAGCTGGCAGGTAGGAAATGCCACGATGATGTTCTCAACCAAGGCCGAGTACGGCGTACGCGTGATGGTCGAGCTGGCTCGGCGGGCCGGCGAGGATCCGATCCCGCTCGCGGAAATCGCCGCGCACGACGGCCTTCCGCTGGCCTACCTGGAGCACCTCGTCGCGCGCTTGCGCAAGGCCGGGCTGGTCGACTCGCGCCGCGGCTCGCGCGGGGGCTACATGCTCGCCCGCTCGCCGACGGAGATCACGATGGCCGAGGTCGTGCAGGCGTTAGAGGGGTCGATCGCTCCGATCGAGTGCATCTCCCAGGCGTCCGACGGCTCGATCGTCTGCTCGCGCGAGTCAGATCCCGCGCACGTCTGCCCTACCAAGCTGCTGTGGACGCGCGTGCGCTTCGCGATCGTCCGCACGCTCCAGGAAACAACCCTCGCCGACCTCGTGCTCGGCCCCGCGCTCTTGAATGGAATTGAACCCGAACCACTGACAACTGGAGCTTGAAAACAGAACATGGCCGACCTAGAGATCAGAGACCTGCACGTGCGCATCGAGGAGCGCGAGATCCTCAAGGGAGTCGACCTGGACATCTCGCGCGGCGAGGTCCACGCGCTGATGGGGCCGAACGGCTCGGGCAAGTCGACGCTCGCGAACACGCTGCTCGGGCATCCGTCGTATGAGATCACCGAGGGGACGATCACCTTCAAGGGCGAGGACATCACCGAGGCCGAACCACACGAGCGCGCGAAGGCGGGCCTGTTCCTTGCCTTCCAATACCCCGTCTCGATTCCCGGTGTCTCGGTCGCCAACTTCCTACGGATGGCGATCAACGCCAAGCGCGAGGAACCGATCCAGGTCAAGGAGTTCCGCACCCAACTGCAGCACGCGATCGAGCTGCTCGACGTCGACAAAGCGTTCACCTCGCGTCACCTCAACGACGGCTTCTCCGGCGGTGAGAAGAAGCGCGCGGAGATCCTCCAGATGGCGATGCTCGCCCCCGACGTGGCGATCCTCGACGAGACCGACTCGGGGTTGGACATCGACGCCTTGCGGACGGTCGCCGAGGGCGTGCAGAAGCTGCACTCCGAGCAGGGTCTCGGCGCGCTGATCATCACGCACTACCAGCGGATCCTGCACTACATCAAGCCTCAGTTCGTGCACATCCTGATGGACGGCCGGATCGTCCTGCAGGGCGGCGTCGAGCTGGTCGAACGGCTCGAGCGCGAGGGCTACGACCAGATCCGCCAGGAGGTCGGCGCCCGTGCCTGAGGTCACGACGAACGGGGCAGCAGCAGTCCAAGTCAAGCCCGGCCGTCACCGCGAGGCGACCCTCTACCACGCGCTCGCGGGCGCCGGCGCGGGCAACGGACGCACGCTCGAGCAGTTGCGCGAGGCCGCGCTGAAGTCGTATGAGACTTCGGAGCTGCCCGTGTGGCGGCGCTCGGGGTTCTGGACGACAACCCTGCAGACCCTCGACCTCGATGCGCTGGAGACCATGGGTGGGCGGGACTCGATCACGGCGGCCGGCACGGACCGCGAGACAGGGCAAAGCGAGATTCCCGAGGTCGTCACGCGCACGCTCCCCGACCGGCCGCACGCCGGCCGGATCGTGCAGAGCGCCGGGTCGGTCGTCCACGTCGAGCTCGACCCCGCGCTGGCCGAGCGCGGCGTGATCCTCTGCTCGCTGGAGCAGGCCTTCCAAGATCACCGCGAGCTGGCCGAGCGTTGGTACTCCAAGCGCCTGACGATCGACCGTCACAAGCTGGAGGCCGCGAACGCCGCGTTCTGGACCGGCGGCGCCTTCCTGCACGTGCCCAAGGGGGTCGTCGTGGAGGACCCGTTCGAGATCGTCTACGCGATCGACGGCCCCGGGGTGGCGCAGTACGCGCGCACGCTCGTGATCGGCGGCGAGAGCAGCGAGTTCAAGCTGCACGAGTACGACCTCGCGGAGGACTTCTCCGGCCAGGCATTGCACGCGGGGGCGTTTGAGCTGTACCTCCAGGACGGCGCGCGCTGCCGCCTCGCCCAGGTCCAAGATTGGGGCAAGGGCGAGGTGTACGACGCATCGACGCGCTTCGTCGGCGTCGGGCGCGACGCCTACTGCCACTGGCTGCCGGCGCTACTCGGTGGACATCTCGTGCGCCAGCACCTCGAGCTGGCCGTGTCCGAGCCCGGCGGCGACATGGCCTTCCGCGGCCTGTTCTTCGCCGAGGAGCACGAGCACCTCGACGTGTTCGCGGTCGACCTGCACGAGACCGGGCCCTCGGGCGGGGACGTGCACTGGCGCGGCGCCGCGACCGGGGAGAGCCGGGCGAGCTTCGAGGGCCTGATCCAGATCGACCCGGGCGCCCAGCAGACGCACACCTACCTGCAGATCCACTCGATGATGCTCTCGCCGAAGGCGCGCGTCGACGCGATCCCGTCGGTGCTCGTGTCGGCCGACGACGTCTCCGCCTCCCACGGCGGCACCGTCGGCGAGCTCGACGAGGCCGCGATCTTCTACATGCAGACGCGCGGTCTCGACCGCCCGGCGGCGGTGCGGGTGATCGTCGAGGGCTTCTTCGAGCCTTTGATCTCGGAGCTGGCCGACGAGCCACTGGAGGAGGTCGTGCGCGAGAAGATCGCCGGCAAGCTGGCGACGGCGCGCGATGACATCGAGGCGTATGCCACCAGTCGCTGAGAGCTCGCTGGCGGTAAAGGCCGACTTCCCAATCTTCGCGCGGCGGTTCGACGAGCCGGGTGGGCGGGCTCTCATCTACCTCGACTCAGGCGCGACCTCGCAGAAGCCCGAGGTCGTGATCGAGGCGCTCGCAAATCACCTGCGCGAGCACAACGCGAACGTGCATCGCGGCGTGTACGCGCTGGCGCAGGAGGCCGATGCCGCGTACGACGGCGCGCGCAGGCGCGTCGCCGCGTTCGTCGGCGCAGAGCCGGAGACCACGATCTTCTGCAAGAACGTCACCGAGGCGATCAACCTGGTCGCGTATTCGTGGGGACGGGGCACGACCGCGGGAGGTACGGACGCCGGGAGCCGAGCGAACGTCGGGCCCGGCGACGCGGTGCTGATCACGCAGATGGAGCACCACGCGAACATCGTCCCGTGGCAGGTGCTCTGTCGCGAGCGCGGCGCGGAGCTGCGCTACCTCGAGGTCGACGCCCGCGGCGAGATCTCACTCGATCAGCTCGACGCGGAGCTCGGGCGCGGCGACGTGCGGATGGTCGCGGTCACCCACGTGTCGAACGTGCTCGGCACGATCCTCCCGGTCGCGGAGATCGTGGCGCGGGCACGCGCCGCCGGCGCGGTGTCTTTGGTGGACGGGGCTCAGGCGGTACCCCACATGCCGGTCGACGTCGCGGCGATCGGCGCCGACTTCTACGCGTGGACGGGGCACAAGGCGCTCGGGCCGACCGGAATCGGCGTGCTGCATGGTCGCCGCGAGATCCTCGAGGGCATGGAGCCGTTCCTGACCGGCGGCGACATGATCGCCTCGGTCGACTTCCAGTCGGCCACCTGGAACGAGCTGCCGTACAAGTTCGAGGCCGGCACGCCCCCGATCGCGGAGGCTGTCGGGTTGGGCGCAGCTGTGGACTATCTGTCCGCAATCGGCATGGAGCGCGTGCGTGCGCACGAGCGCGCGTTGACCGGTTACATGCTGGAGCGCCTGGGAGATGTTCCCGGCCTGCGTGTCACCGGGCCCCCGGGGGCGGCCGGACGGGGCGGGTTGGCCTCGTTCACGATCGAGGGCATGCACCCCCACGACATCGCCGAGCTGGCCGACCGCGGCGGCGTGTGCATCCGTGCGGGGCACTACTGCGCGCAGCCCCTGATGCGCTGCCTGGGTGTGAGCGCGACCGCGCGCGCGAGCATCGGCGTCTACAACGAGCCCTCCGACATCGATGCGCTCGTCGATTCCCTGCTCGCCGGACGCGAGGTGTTCGGACTCTGATGGACGACCTGTACCGCGACTACATCCTCGATCACTACAAGCAGCCGCGTAACTTCGGCGAGCTGGAGCCCCACGACCTCGAGGCGCTCGAGCACAACCCCCTGTGTGGCGACGAGCTCGGGGTCCACATCCGCGTCAAGGACGGCCAGATCGAGGACCTGCGCTTTCACGGGCACGGTTGCGCGATCTCGCAGGCCTCGGCTTCGATCGCCTCGGAGGAGCTGAAGGGGATGAGCCTCGAGGAGGTCGGCGGGCTCGGCGCCGACTGGATGATCGAGCTGCTCGGGATCCCCGTCTCGGCGACGCGACGCAAGTGCGCGCTGCTGAACCTGAAGGTCGTGCGCGGCGCCGTCACCGGCGATCACGCCTGGCCCGCCTGACGCCCGCGATACAATTCCTAGTGCAGAGCACAGGATTCGCAGAACAACCGCAGCGAGGAGCCAGATGGCCACGACGGACCGCACCAGGATCACCAAGCCGAGCCCGATCGTCGAAGACGATCAAGGCCAGCTGCTCGCCCGCCAGGGCATCTCGCGCGAGGTCGTGAGCGAGCTGTCGAAGATCAAGGGCGAGCCCGACTGGATGGCCGAGAAACGTTTGAAGGCGCTGGAGATCTTCGAACGCAAGCCGATCCCGACCTGGGGACCGGACCTGAGCGAGCTGAACCTCGACGACCTCGTGCTCTACTCCCCCCCGACTGCCGGTCGCTTCAACTCGTGGGACGACGTCCCCGCCGAGATGAAGCAGACCTACGAGGACCTCGGCATCCCCCAGGCCGAGCGCGAGCACCTCGCCGGCGTCGTCGGCGTGTGGCGCCAGGAGCCGGTGTACGAGGGGCTGAAGGAAGAGTACGCCAAGCAGGGGATCCTGTTCTGCTCAATGGATACCGCGGTCACCGAGTACCCGGAGCTGGTCGAGAAATACTTCATGAACAAGTGCGTCCCCGCGCAGGACAACAAGTTCTCAGCGCTGCACGGCGCCGTGTGGTCAGGTGGAGCCTTCTGCTACATCCCCAAGGGCGTCAAGTGCGACCTTCCGCTGCAGTCCTACTTCCGCATGGAGGGGGCGGGCGAGGGCACGTTCGAGCACACGCTGATCGTCGCCGACGAGGGCTCTGAGGTGAACTACATCGAGGGCTGCACCGCGCAGACGTACTCGGTCAATTCGATGCACTCCGCGGTCGTCGAGATCTTCGTTCACGAGGGCGCGAAGGCGCGCTACACGACCGTGCAGAACTGGTCCAAGGACGTCTACAACCTGAACACCAAGCGCGCCGTCGTCGACACCAATGGAACGGTCGAGTGGGTCGGCGGCTCGATGGGCGCGAAGTACGTGATGCTCTACCCCGGCTCCTTCTTGATGGGCGAGGGCGCACGCGCCGATCACCTGAACGTCGGCGTAGCCGGCAAAGGCGTGCACAAGGACACCGGCGCGAAGGTCGTACACCTGGCGCCGAACACGACCTCCAACATCCTCGCCAAGTCGATCTCCAAGGACGGCGGGATCATGGGCTATCGGGGTCTCGTGAAGATGGGCCCGAACTCCCAGGGTTCGAAGTCGCGCGTGCAGTGCGACGGGTTGATGATGGACGGCGAATCGAAATCGGACACGTGGCCGGACATCCAGATCCAGAACCCGCACGTGACCGTCGCCCACGAGGCGACCGTCGGGCGCATCTCCGACGACCAGCTCTTCTACATGGGCTCGCGCGGCTTCACCGAGGACGAGGCTGCGGCGATGATCGTCAACGGCTTCATCGAGCCGGTGACGAAGGAGTTGCCGATGGAGTACGCCGTCGAGCTCAACCGCTTGATTCAGCTAGAGATGGTCGGCTCAATAGGCTAAGCGCGTCCTTGCGCGCTCCTGTAGACACGATCGTTGCGCCGCTGTTCCCGACTGGTCTTCCCTGGGCGAACGTCGTCGGCCGTGAGGCGAGCATCATCCAGCGCGGGAAGCCGCTGCTGATCGAGTTCTGGGACTTCTGCCGGCCGAACTCGCTGCGCACTCTGCCCTACCTGCAAGCGTGGCACGAGCGCTATGCCGAGGACGGGCTACGAACGGTCGGCGTGCACTCCCCCGGCTTTCCGCCGGCGCGCGACGAGGATGCGGTGCGGGCGGCGGTGGCGCGGCTGGGGATCGAGTATCCCGTGCTGATCGACCGTGAGCTGGAGCTGTGGCGCGACTACGAGAACCAAGGCTGGCCGGCGCGCTACCTGTTCGACGGCCGCGCGCGGTTGTTCGAGTACCACTACGGCGAGGGCGCCTACACAGAAACCGAGCTGGCGATTCAGGAGCTGCTCGGCGTCGAGCGCGAGCCCCTGGCGCCGCTGCGCCCGGAGGACGCCCCCGACGCCGCGCTGGTGCCACAGACCGAGGACCAGCCGGGCGCCTATTCGGGTCCATACGAGGCCGGCGGCGTGTGGACGGTGCTCGACGGGTCGGGGACGGTGCGCGTCAACGGTAGCGAGCACGAGATCTCCCACACGGGCGCCTATTCACTGATCGAGCACGAGCGCCATACCGTCGACACGCTCACCCTGGAGATCGGCCCAGGCGTGCAGTGCCTGGCGACGTGCTTTACGCCGGGCTTGGCGTAGGGTCGGCCCCTCTGACCGGCGCGAGCTCGTCCCGCGAGCGATTCGCGAGCAGGCGCTTCAGGGTCGGCGGACCGGAGTTCTCGACGATCACGCACACGCCCGGCCAGTAAGGGGTCTCACCGCCGCTCGGGCTGATGAAGGCGAGGTCATATGTCCAGCAGCCGCAGTTCACCAGGCGCGCGCCGCCGCGCCCGCGCCACTCCGACTCGATGTCCCCCGCGAGCGGGCCGGCGCGGTGGGTGTGACCGAAGACGACATAGGCATCGTCCAAGCCGAGGCGGTCCGCCACCTCCCCCATCGCCCGCAGCCCTGCGCGGCGCAGCTCCTCGATGGAGATGTCGGTCCGCAGGGGTCCCAGCCCGGCGCGGTTGAGCGCGGCCACAGCGAGCGGGAAGGCCCCCGCGAGCGCGAGCTTACGCAGCTTGCGGGCCCTCGAGCCACCGGCCGCGGCACCTCCGAGAGCCCGCCACGCGCGCACCGTGTCGACTCGATTCACTGCGCCCCCGGTGCCGGCTTCTCGGGCCACCGCGTCCCTCCACGCGAACACTGGAGCACCCACCGCCTCGTAATCCTCGACGCGGGCAAAGGCGGAGGCCGGACGCCCCAGCGCTCGGCTCATCGCAGCGACGCTCAGGCGCTCCAGGGTGGGCACCGTCAGATGACAGTCGAGATAGTGCCCGTGGGTGGCGTACACATCTGGGCGTACCCACAGGCCCGGATAGGAGGCGGTCACACGTGCCGGGGACGCCCACTCGGCGATCCGCGCGAGCATCGGCGAGGCCTGCGCGGGGAGCAGGCACTGCTCGAGGCCGAGCGGCTCGGGCGCCTGTAGCGCGCGTTCGAGGAGCCACGACTCAACCAGCAGATGATCGTGGTTGCCGGCGCTCACCACGATCTCGCGCCCGGCAAGCACCTGCCCGAGCTCCTCGAAGAACGGCCGCGCGGCGGCCATCGCGTAGCGCGGCGGGCGGTGGCGCAGCTCGAGCACGTCGCCGAGCAGCACGAGGCGGTCGACATCCCGCAATGCCTCAAACAGCACCGCACGCGACTCGGGACGGCGCAACACATCCGACCCCAGCCCGCTGCCTAGGTGCAGGTCGGAGACGATTAGTGTGCTCAGGAGACTTCGCCCACGGCGATGACGGCTTCGCGGACCTGCTTGGGCAACATGAAGCGCACATCCTCGCGGACCGCGTCCACCTCGGAGATGTCCTTGACCCCCCGCGCGCGGAAGAGGTCGACCAGCTCTCCCACCAGGTTCTCGGGCGCGCTGGCGCCAGAGGAGATGCCCACCACGCGCTTACCCCGAAGCCACTCCTCGCGTACCTCGCTAGCGCTGTCGATCAGGTGCGCGTCGGTGCCGAAGTCGCGCGCGACCTCGACGAGCCGCACCGAGTTCGACGAGTTGCGCGAGCCGATCACGAGCATCAGGTCACAGCTGCCGGCCAGCTGCTTGACGGCCGTCTGGCGGTTGGTTGTCGCGTAGCAGATGTCGTCGGTACGGGGTCCGACGAGACTCGGGAAGCGCTCCTTCAGCCGGGCGAGAATCGAGCTGGTTTCATCGACGGAGAGTGTGGTCTGCGTGACGTAGGCGATCCGCTCGGGATCCTCGACCTCCAGCTCGTCCACGTCCCGCTCGCTCTGCACGAGCACGATCCGCTCCGGGGCCTCGCCCATCGTGCCTTCGACCTCCTCGTGACCGTCGTGACCGACGAGCACGATCGTGTAGCCCTCCTCGGCGAAGCGCAGCGCCTCACGATGGACCTTCGTCACGAGTGGGCAGGTGGCGTCGATCGTCTGTAGTTCACGCGCCTGCGCGTTGACGTGCACGCTGGGAGCGACGCCGTGCGCGGAGAACACGCACACCGACCCCTCCGGCACATCGGTCTCACGCTCGACGAAGATCACGCCACGCTCGCGCAGCCGCTGCACGACGTGCTTGTTATGCACGATCTCCTTGCGGACATACACCGGCGGACCGTGAATCTCGAGCGTGCGTTCGACCGTCTGCACGGCACGATCCACCCCCGCGCAATATCCGCGCGGCGCCGCGAGCAGGACCTTCTCGACGGTGTTGGCGACGGGGTCGGACATTCCAACATTGTAGAGGGGCTCCAGGTACGCTAAACGCATGGCGCAACGTCACCTCGACAGGCTCACTCCGGTCGACGCCTCCTTCCTGCATCAGGAGGGGCCAACCTCGCACATGCACGTGGGCGGGTTGACCATCGTCGAGGGGCCGCCGCCCTCGATGGAGGACTTCCTCGAACAGATTCGCCGGCGACTGCACCTGGTTCCGCGCTACCGCCACAAGCTCGCCCATACAGCGCTCGACAGCGGACGTCCGGTGTGGGTGGACGACCCCAGCTTCAACCTCGAGTACCACATCCGCCACGCGGCGCTGCCGACTCCAGGGGGCTGGGAGCAGCTGCAGGGTCTGACGGCTTGGATCTTCTCCCAGCAGCTCGACCGTTCCAAGCCGCTGTGGGAGATGTGGTTGATCGAGGGCCTTCAGGACGACCGTTTTGCGCTGATCTCTAAGAGCCACCACGCCCTGATCGACGGCATCGCCGGGATCGACCTGGCGACCGTGCTGTTCGACCTCTCTCCGGACCCACCGCCGCTTCGGCACTCCGGGCGCGCGTGGCAGCCACACTCAGAGCCGGGCGTGGCGGAGCTCCTGGCCGCCGGCCTGCGTGGCGCCGTACGGACCGGGTTCGCGCTCGCGGAGGGCGCGCTCGACGCGCTGTCGCACCCCGATCACGCGTTTGCCCGCGCGCGCGAGGCGGCCGAGGGCATCGGCGAGATCGTCTGGGCCGGCCTGAACCCCGCGCCGGTGACGCCTTTAAACGTCGACATCGGCCCGCACCGGCGCTTCGTCGGGGTGGGGAGCTCGCTCGACGACTTCAAGCTCGTCAAGAACGCTTTCGGCGGGACCGTCAACGATGTGGTGCTAGCCGTGGTCGCCGGGGCGCTGCGCTCGTTTCTGATCTCGCGCGGAGTGCGCACCGAGGGCATGGAGATGCGCGCGCTCGTTCCCGTGTCGGTCCGCGCCGAGAACGAGCATGGGGCAGGCGGCAACCGGATCGTCGTGATGCGCGGGCCTTTGCCCGTCTACATCGCTGACCCTGTTCAGCGCCTGCGCTTCGTCTCCAAAGCGATGGACGGTCTGAAGGAGTCGAAGCAGGCATTGGGCGCCGAGGTGATCGCCGGCGTGCAGAACTTCGCCCCCCCGACGATCCTCGCACAGGCCTCACGCCTGAACTTCTCCACGCGCCTGTTCAACCTGCTCGTGACGAACGTGCCCGGTCCGCAGTTCCCCCTGTACGTGCTCGGTCGCGAGATGCTCGAGGCCTACCCGGTGGCCTTCCTCCCCCAGCATCACGCCTTAGCAATCGCGATCATGTCCTACAACGGTCAGATGAACTTTGGCCTGCTCGGCGACTTCGACGCCCTGCCGGACATCGACGCGATCGGCGACTCGATCGCTAAGGAACTCGCGACGCTCGTGTCGCTCGCCCGCGAGGCTGCCGTTACCGCGCCCGCCTGAGCTGGTGTTCGGGCTCAGTAGCCCAGAGCGAACTTCGCGTCCTCGGACATCTTCTCCGGCGACCACGGTGGCGTGAAGACCATCTCGGACTCGATCGTCCGCACATCGTCCAGTTCGCCCACGAACTCATCGATCTGCTCGGTCACCTGCGGGCCGATTGGACAACCAGGCGTGGTCAGCGTGAAGGTCACGTGCACATTCCCGTCATCGACCTCCACCCCGTAGATCAAACCCAACTCGACGAAATCCAACCCCAGCTCCGGGTCGATCACGTTGGAAAGGGCATCCATTACCTCATCGACAGTGGGAGCAGGCATGCTTGGAGTCTAGCTGGCTAGTTGTCGCAGCCCAATCGGTCCCACATGTACAGCTGGATGCACTCAGTCGCCAGCTCGACCGCCCGCTCGCGCGAGAGGCGGGGCAGCACAGTGTCCAGGGCCTGATCCTCTGAGACACCCGCCTGAAAGGCTTCCTCACCGCGGAAGCCCGCGGCGATCTTCAAAGCCTCGCGCCGGTTCTCGCCGAGGCTCGCGAACACTCCCACGAGAAACTCCGTGTTCGGAACCGGTTGACCGACCTCCAGCGAAGCGTGCCAGGCGGCGAGCAGGTGCAGGTCGTCCTCGTCGAGATCGGCGATCGCCTTGGCGTAGTGGATCGACAACTCCTGGTCAGGAATGTCGTCCACCCACGCGCGCACCACCTCGCCCACCAACTGCCGACGGGCCTCACGACCGACCGACTCCGCGATCACGCGAATCGCGTCCTGGGGCTCGATGAAGCAGAGCGGCATTACGCAGACTGTAGGTGGCCGTGTGGACGGCATTTTTCTCAGGGCCGATCCCGCATTGGCCCTACAGCTCAAATGCCTCCCGGCTGCGCTCGAGCGCATCTTGATCGCAAGTCTCACGCCGGACTCCGAGCGTCGCCCGTGACCCGGAGGCGGGCTGGCTCCAGTTCCAAAGCGCCAGGTCAAGCGTTTCAATCGGCACCGAGATCGCCTCGGCGAGCGCGCGAGCGCGACGCTCGAGCAGTAGCGGATCGCCAATCGCGAACACCCGCTTGGCGGCCAGCGTGGCAAGATCCCCGGAATGTGCCTCGCTTGCGCTCGTCAGGTGCAGCGAGTCGGCGCGCAGCTCGTACAGACCGAGTCGTCCCAGCGTCACAAGCAGGTCATAGCGCCCCATGCGACCGAAGCCTGGCAGCGCCAGGCGCTCGAAGCCGCGCTCGAAGCGCCGCTGCGGGCTCCACTCGGGGTCGCCCTCGAACGCGCGCGCGGCGGCGCCGTCTTCACCTGTGAGGCCCCCGGCGCGCTCGGCCCAGTGGCGGTAGGCGAGCAGCGTGCTCGTCCCGCGCGTGGGGTCGTGAGAGGTGCGCGGACCGAGCGGGACCCGGTCGAGGTCTGCCAGAGCCTCCTCGTCGCACGCGGCGCTATCGGGCGCCGCGTCCAGGACCAGGCGGATGCCGAGGAAGGGATCCTCGCCCTCCAGCGGCGACAGGTAAGCGATCAGAAAGCACGTCCACGTCGCCCGCTCGATGTCCTGCTCGGCCAGCGCGCGGATCTCACCGTACAGATCGGGGGGCGCACCCCCGAGCGCCAGCAGACGACCGTGGGCGAAGGCGATCTCCTGCGCCAAGGCCTCGGCATCGCCCGACGCGCGCAGCCCGGGCAGCAGCCCCGAGCGATAACCGTCGTCCCCGGCACGGTTCTCACGCTTGACGCGCACCTCCTTGCCGCCGGCACGCAGCCGCGGGTGATGCGGGCGCACGGGGGCGCCTTTGGTGGCGGCGCGCCTTGGTTTTGTCGCCGCATTTTCGGCCGCGGTGCTGCCCGCGAGCGTCTTGCTGCAGATCGGGCAGCGCTCGACGAAGCGGTTGTGGCGGCAGAAGGTGGGCACTTCGCCCAGTTTAGGCAGTGGGGGGGCCGGCCATATGGACCGGACCCCCACTACGTCAGTACATCGATGGCTACCTCGTACCTATGAGATCAGAAGGATGCCAGCACATCTATAGCGACGTTGCTGACCGTGGCCTGTGTTGCTTTGCAGTTGTCGACCGCCTTGACCACCACGGTGTGGGCCTGACTGCTGCCGTTGCCAAGGAAGAACCCGGTACCGACTTCACTTCCCTCTTCCTCCTCGAGCTCGAGGAGCAACGCACTGGAGAACGAGACGTTCACGGTACGGGCGTTCGTACCAGTATCAGCGATAGCGAAGCCCTCGATGTTGCCGTTGACAGTGAGAATGACGAATGAGTCGGGATCTTCCAGCGTTTTCGTGGAAGTGTCTTCTGCCGCACATTCCGCCTCGCTGGGCAATGAGATCGTGGTTGAGCCGATCAGCTGATCGTCCTCGGTGGGACCCTGCGTCCACGTGCTGGGACTGACGGGGACGTTCGCTCCCCCGATGCAGGTGAACGACTCACAGCCCGGTGACTCTTCATCTTTGCTAGCCGCTACGGACCCGGCACCGCGCGCGCGCAGCACAACAGCGGAGCCGTTGGTTCCATTCGTACCCGGCGCACCCTGGGGACCGGCCGGTCCCGGCGTGCCTTTGCAGGTGACCGTCACAGAGGCGCACTTCACGATCACTGTCGTAGACGGTTTCTTCTTCGGTTTTTTCTTCCCTTTGCCTTTTGCCTTGGCCTTGTGGGCACTGACGTCGTGATGCCCAGCGGCTACAGCGCTCGCCGGTAGCGTCAGCACGCCCAGCGCGAGCAGACACAGCACGATCACGCGGACTCGCGCACGCATAAAGTCTTTTACGTTCATAAGGTGGGATTTCCCCCCGGGGGATTGGCGGAGCCCTTCTAAACGGACCCCTGGTCGGCGGCAGTCTAGCGCCTGGACGGGCGTTTCATCATCGAAGATTCGTCTATCCGGCTTCGATCCCCGGCCCGACGTGCTGCGGTGGGCCCTCGGGACCCGCGTCCGCGTCTTCGTGCCCCGCTACGCCGTCGTCCTCGTGCAGCCCGTCCGCCACTGCCCCGCCGTTCAGCTTCCCGGCCAGGTAGCGGTCGACCATCCGCGCGCACTGGCGGCCCTCGTTGATCGCCCACACGATCAGCGACTGACCGCGGCGGGCGTCGCCGGCGGCGAACACGCCTTCAACGGACGTCGTGTACGGCTTGACCGCCTTGACGTTTCCGCGCTGGTCCTGCTCCACGCCGAACTCCTCGAGCAGAGCCTGTTCGGGCCCCAGGAAGCCCATCGCGAGCAGCACAAGCTGGGCCGGAAGCTCCTTCTCGGTGCCCTGCACTGGGGCAAACGGGGGGGCGGGCGCGGCCTGGGCAATCCGCAGCGACGCGACGGCGACGGCGCCATCGTCGACGAACCGGACCGTTGTGACGGAGTAGTCCTGCTCGCCTAGATCGAGCTCCTTCGCCTCCTCCATCGCGTAGCTCAACCGGTACTTCTGTGGCCACTCCGGCCACGGGGTACGGTCATCCGGGCGCTTGGGCGGCGGCTCGGGGAGCAGCTCCAGTTGGACGATCGAGCGCGCACCCTCCCGTAGCGCATTGCCCACGCAGTCGGCGCCCGTGTCACCGCCACCGATTACGACCACGTCCTTGTCCTTAGCCGTGATCTCCCGCGCGATGGCGGGTTGATCGACGGTCGGCTCGGGACCGAATTCCCGGGCGAGGAAGCGATTGCGCTGGTAGAGGTAGTCCATCGCGAAGTGCACCCCGTCGAGCTCGCGGCCCGGCACCGGTAGATCGCGCGGCGTACGCGAGCCCGTCGCCAGAACGACCGCGTCGAAGCTTCCCCGCAGCTCCTCGACGGTGACGTCACGGCCGACCTCCACGCCGCAGCGCAGCTCGACGCCCTCCGCGATCAGCTGCTCGACGCGCCGCTGCACAACGGTCTTCTCGATCTTGAAGTCCGGCACTCCGAAGCGCACGAGCCCGCCGGCCGCCTCGTCGCGCTCGAAAAGGGTCACGCGATGGCCCGCGCGACGCAGCTGCTGGGCCGCTGCCATGCCCGCCGGCCCGGACCCGACCACGGCGACACCCTGTCCGGTCTCGCGCCGCGGCGGATGGGGCGTGACCCAGCCCTCCTCCCAGGCGCGGCCGATCACCGCGTGCTCGATCTGTTTGATCGTCACCGCATCGCCCTCGCGGATCTCCAGCACGCAGGCGGCCTCGCACGGGGCAGGGCAGAGACGGCCGGTGAACTCGGGGAAGTTGTTCGTCGCGTGCAGCTCGACGATCGCGTCCTCGAAGCTGTCCTTATAGACAAGGTCGTTCCAGTCGGGGATCAGGTTCCCGAGCGGACAGCCGTTGTGACAGAACGGCACGCCGCAGTCCATGCAGCGTCCCCCCTGCTCGCGCAGCTCCTCCACCGGCCGCGTGAGCTGGAACTCCTGGTAGTCGTGCGCGCGCTCGCGCGGGTCCCGCTGGGGGATCCCATGGCGCTCGATCTGCAAAAAGCCGCCGAGCTTGCCCATCAGGCCGCTACTTCCTCGGACTGCTCGGCCAGCTCGCGCAGCACGCGCTTGTAGTCGTGGGGCATCACCTTCACGAACGCTCCACTCTCCAGCAATCCATCCCAATCGGCGAGCACCCGCGCCGCCACCGGTGAGCCCGTGCGCCGGCCGTGCTCCTCGATCAGTGCACGCAACTCGATCGCATCGGCTTCCTCGAGCTCGTCGAAGCCGACCATGCCCATGTTGCAGCGCTCCGCGAAGGCTCCCTGCTCGTCGAGCACATAGGCGACGCCACCGCTCATGCCCGCAGCGAAGTTGCGCCCCGTCGGCCCCAGCACGACCACCCGGCCGCCGGTCATGTACTCGCAGCAATGATCGCCTACGCCCTCGACCACCGCGCTCGCGCCCGAGTTACGCACCGCGAAGCGCTCGCCCGCCAGGCCGCGGAAGAACGCCCTGCCGGCGGTCGCACCGTAGAGGACGGTGTTACCGACGATTACGTTCTGCTCGGCGATGAAGTGCTCGCCCATTCCTGCCCGCGGGCTGACGGAGAGCACTCCGCCCGAGAGCCCCTTGCCCGCATAGTCGTTGGCATCACCGCGCAACGTGAAGTCCACCCCTGGCGCCAACCAGCCACCGAAGCTCTGCCCGGCAGAGCCTGCGAAGTCGACCACGATCGAATCCGCCGGCAGACCCTCCGCCCCGCAGGCGCGCGCGATGTGGCTCGAGAGAATGCCCCCAACGCAACGGTTGCGATTGCGGATTGGCAGCTCGATTCGCACCTGTTCTGCCGGGGTGGCGGCGTTCCGGGGCTCGAGCAACGGACGGGCACGCTCGACGAGCTCCCAGTCGAGCGCGTCCTCGAGCACCGCCGGGGGCGCTTCGACACGGTGGAGAGACCCGCCATTGGTGATCTCGATCGGCCGCAGCACATGTGTCAGGTCGACGCCGCGCGCCTTCCAGTGATCGATCGCCTCGCGCGTGCCGAGCAGATCGACGCGGCCGATCGCCTCGTCGAGCGAGCGCAGGCCCAGCGAAGCGAGGATCTCGCGCACCTCCTCGGCGACGAAGAAGAAGAAGTTGACGACGTGCTCGGGGGTGCCCTTGAAGCGCTTGCGCAGCTCCGGGTCCTGGGTGGCAATCCCCACCGGGCAGGTGTTCAGGTGGCAGGCGCGCATCATGATGCAGCCGGTCGCGATCAACGGCCCAGTGGAGAAACCCATCTCATCCGCGCCGAGCATCGCCGCGATCACCACATCGCGGCCGGTCTTCAGCTGGCCGTCGGTCTGCACAACGATTCGCGACCGTAAATCATTCAACAAAAGCGTCTGCTGGGTCTCGGCCAGCCCGATCTCCCAGGGCACGCCCGCCGACTGGATCGAGGACAGCGGCGAGGCACCCGTACCACCATCGTGGCCGGCGATCAGCACGCGGTCGGCGTTCGCCTTCGAAACGCCCGCGGCGACCGTGCCGACACCCACCTCTGACACGAGCTTGACCGACACCTGCGCCTGCGGGTTCGCGCAGCGCAGGTCGTAGATCAGCTGCTTTAGATCCTCGATCGAGTAGATGTCGTGATGCGGCGGGGGAGATATCAGGCCCACCCCGGGGGTGGTATGCCTGATCGAGCCGATGTACTCGTCGACCTTGTGCCCGGGCAGCTGGCCGCCCTCGCCGGGCTTGGCGCCCTGGGCCATCTTGATCTGCAGCTCGTCAGCGTTGACGAGGTAGTGGATCGTCACGCCGAATCTTCCCGAGGCGACCTGCTTGATCGCCGAGCGCCGGCGGTCGCCGTTCTCATCGGGCTCAAAGCGCGCCGGGTCCTCCCCGCCCTCGCCCGTGTTCGAGCGGCCGCCCAATCGGTTCATCGCGATCGCGAGCGTCTCGTGGGCCTCGCGCGAGATCGAGCCGAGACTCATCGCTCCGGTGCAGAAGCGCCTGACGATCTCCTGCGCGGGCTCGACCTCATCCAGTGCTATCGCTGTGCGTGCGTCCGTGCCAATCTGGAGCAGCCCCCGCAAAGTGGCTTTGCGCGCGGAGTCCTCATTGACCTTCAGCGCGTACTCGCGGTACTGCTCGAACGCCGCGCTCCCGCGCACCGTTTCCAGCGCCGCGGCGTCACCCTGCAACGCCGCGGCGACATTCCCGTTCGCGGCGCGCACGGCGTGCTGGACGAGCGCAATCGTCTCGGGGTTCCAGATGTGGTGCTCGCCATCGCGCCGCCACGCATAGACGCCGCCCACGGGGAGCAGCCCGCTCGTGTCGATGCCCTCGCGAGAGGTTGCTGTTGGCCAGGCGCGAGCATGGCGCTCCAGCGCCTCGCTCGCCAGCACCTCTAACCCGACCCCGCCGATCCGGGAGGCGGTGCCGGTGAAGTGCCTGTCGATCAGCGCCGGCTCCAGTCCGACGGCCTCGAAGATCTGTGCGCCGCAGTAGGACTGGATCGTGGAGATGCCCATCTTTGAGATCGTCTTCAGCAGCCCTTTGCCGATCGCCTTGATCGCGTTCTGGGCGGCCTGCTCGGGAGTAAGCGTTACCTCGCGGCCGTCCTCCCCGCCCCGTGTGATGCGCCCGTCGAAGACCAGTCGGTCGAGCGTCTCGAGCATCAGGTAAGGGTTGATCGCGCTTGCGCCGTAGCCGAGCAGGGTGGCGAAATGATGCACCTCGCGCGGCTCGCCCGACTCGAGGATGATCCCCGCGCGCAACCGCGTGCCCTCGCGCACGAGGTGGTGATGGACGGACGCGACTGCCAAAAGCGATGGAATCGGCGCGCGGCTCGGACCCATCAGCCGGTCGGAGAGGACGATGATGTTGACGCCCTCGGCGATCGCGTCGTGGGCTTCGGCGCAGACACGATCGAGCGCGCCCTCGATCCCCGCCGCCCCCTCCGCCACCCGCCAGGTGATGTCGATCGTGCGAGCCGCGAACTCCTCGTAGGCGACGTGACGCAGGGTCTCGAGCTCGCGGTTGAGCAGGATCGGCTGCTCCAGCGCCAGCTTGTGCGCGTGCTCGGGCGTCTCGCCAAACAGGTTGCGCTCGGTGCCGAGGCTCGTCGCGAGGCTCATCACGACTTCCTCGCGGATCGGATCGATCGGTGGGTTGGTGACCTGGGCGAACAGCTGCTTGAAGTAGGAGAACAGAGCCGGCGCTTGGTCGGAGAGCACCGCCAGCGAGAGATCGTTGCCCATCGAGCCGATCGGCTCGGCCGCCTCGCGCGCCATCGGCGTGAGCAACACGCGCAGATCCTCCATCGAGTAGCCAAATGCTCGCTGTCGCAGTTGTATGGGTTGTTCAGAGAGAGTCACCTGATCGGATGGGGGCAGCTCTGAGAAGGGAACCGAGCGCTCCGCGTACCACTCTCCGTATGGCTTTTGGGTGGCAACCTCCTGCTTTACCTCGCTGTCCTCGACGATCCGGCCACGCTGTAGGTCAACGAGGAACAGCTTGCCTGGCTGCAGACGCCCGAGGCGGCGCACCTGATCGGCGGGTATGTCCAGCAGACCGGACTCCGAGCCGAGGACGACGTGCCCGTCGGTCGTCTCAACCCAGCGTCCCGGCCGCAGCCCGTTGCGGTCGAGCGTCGCACCGACGACGCGCCCGTCGGTGAACGCGACCGACGCCGGCCCGTCCCATGGCTCCATCAGGCAGGCATGGAACGCATAAAAGCCCTTCAGCTGCTCGGGCAGGTCCTCGCGGTCGCGGTAGGCCTCGGGGATCATCATCATCACGGCGTGCGCCGGGGTTCTGCCGGCGAGCAGTAGCAGCTCGAGCACGTTGTCGAACGTCGCCGAATCGGAGTTGCCCTGTGTCACGACGGGGAGGATCTTCCGCAGGTCCTCCCCGAGGAGCTCGCTCTGCAGCTCGGACTCTCGCGCGCGCATCCAGTTGACGTTGCCCTTGACCGTGTTGATCTCGCCGTTGTGGCAGATCACACGGTAGGGGTGCGCGAGCTCCCAGCTCGGGAACGTGTTCGTCGAGAAGCGCGAGTGCACGAGCGCCAGCGCGCTCTTACAGCGCTCGTCCTTTAGGTCCGGGTAGAACTCGGCCAGCTGGTACGAGATCAGCATGCCCTTGTAGTTGAGCGTGCGCGAGGAGCTCGAGCAGACATACAGACCGAGGTCTTCGGCGGTCAGCTCGCAGACGCGGCGGATCACGTACAGCTTGCGCTCGAAGAAGTCCTGGTCGGGAACCGATTCGAAGCCCGGGCGGGCGGGGTCCAATCCGTCTCCCACGAACAGCTGACGGACGATCGGGCGGCAGGCGCCGGCGACCTTTCCCGTGTGCTCGGGGCAGACGGGCACGTCGCGCCAGCCAAGCAGGCGTTGGCCCTCCGCCGCGACGGTCCGCTCGAGCAGCGCCTCCAAGCGCACGCGGGCCGCGTCGTCCTGCGGAAGGAAGCACATCAGCACCCCATACTCGCCCGGCTGCGGCAACTCGAAGTCCACGACGGCTCGCAGCAGCTCGTCGGGCATCTGCATGAGAATCCCCGCACCGTCGCCCGTGCGCGGGTCGGCGCCGTTGGCGCCGCGGTGCTCGAGGTTCTCCAGGGCCGTGATCGCTTTCTGGACGACCTCGTGCGTCGGGTGATTGTCCAGGCGCGCGACCATCCCCACGCCGCACGCATCGTGCTCGAAGCTGGGGTCGTAGAGTCCGACGGCCTTTGGCGGCTGCATGGTGTGCGTGGTCATGGAAGTGCTCCCTGGGAGCGGTGCATCCCGTGCGAGTGGGCACATCCCGGACGGGTTTAGGCGGGCACCTGAGGCGGAGCCAGAAAGCGTAGCAGCGCGGAGGTCTCACGAGAGGACGCGTCGAGGGTCTTTCCTGCGGATTTCAGAGGTGGCTCTCGCGTATGCTCCGGCACAATGGCGCATCATCTCGCAAGCCATACTGGCTGCTCTCGACCGCTCGGCGAGCGGGGATCGTGACCGACTTGGGGCGGAGCTGATGGTCGGTCGTCGATGTTCGATGTGTGAAAACCGCCCGCGCAGGGCACCATCAACGAAGACGAGAGTTCGTCACGGACCCAGGGAGCCAAGATAATGACGGCCACGACGACGCCCGACATGGAGCTGGCGCTACCCGCGCGAGCAACGAATATCGCGGTCGTACGCCACGCCTTCGGGGCGCTCGGCGAGGTGCTTGCCCTCGACGAGGAGGTCCTCTCCAACATCCGGCTTGCGGTCACAGAGGCATGCACAAACGTCGTCGTCCATGCCTACCCGGACGCGCACGAGGGGCTGCTCGAGGTAGCCGCCACTCTGCAGGCAGACAAGTTGGAGGTGCTCGTGCGCGACGAAGGCCCGGGGATCGGACCGCGACCGGGCAGTCCCGGCCTCGGGCTTGGCCTGCCGCTGATCGCGTCGCTGACGGAGTCTGTGCAGCTCGGCCGCGATCAGGACGAGCGCACCGAAGTGCGCATGACCTTTTCACTCTCCGCCGTGAGCTCATGACCCACATGCTCCCGCATCACCAGCCGGCTCCACACCAAGAACTCGTGACGGCAAGCTCGTGAAGAGCACACCCGTCGAGCAGGATCCGACGGCGGAGAACTCCGTGTCCCTGCGCCTGGCGAACGGGCCTCTGGCCGCCCCCGTACTCGGTCGCGTGATCTCGATGATGCTCGCGCGAGCCGACTGTCCCATGAATCGCCTCGACGACGCGATGATTCTCTGCGACGCCCTTTCCGCGCACGCGCCGGCGCACGCACGCAACGGCCATCTCGCCTTCACTATCGAGACCGACAGACAGGGGATCGAAATGCGCGTCGGCGAGCTGGCCGAGCAGGGCGCTACCAAGCTGCTCGCAGACGCGGCTGTCCCTGGCGTCGGCAACGTGCTGGAGCGGCTGTCTGACGAGCTGCGGATCGAACCCTCTTCGGCTGGTGAGCAGCGCGAGGAGCTGGTCCTTGAGCTGCGCTTCGGCTGAGCAGCGCGCCCTACTCGGTCCTCGGCGGCTCATCGCGCGGCGGAGACTCCGGGCGCTGCGGGGATTCATCGCGCGGCGCAGGCTCGGCCAGGCCGGCGCGCAGACGGATGAGCGCCTGGCGGATCAAGCGGGAGACCTGCATCTGAGAGACGCCGATCCGCTCGCCGATCTCCGCCTGGGTCATGTCCTCGCCAAAGCGCAGCGTCAGCACCAGGCGTTCGCGGTGGGAGACATGCGCAAGCAGCGGCGCCAGGGTCGCGCGCTGCTCGGCCCGTTCGAAACCGTCCTCCCGCACGCCAAGCGTGTCGGCCAGACTCTCACCGGCCCCCTCCGCATCGGCCCGTCCGGGACGGGGCGCGTCCAGCGAGCCGGCGTGATAAGCGCCCCCGGCCCGCAGCGCCTCGAGCACCTGCTCCTCGGTGGTGTGCAGGGCCTCGGCGAGCTCGGCAACGGTTGGCGCGCGGTGTTTGCCCAAAGACAGCTCCGCCGCCGTTCGATCCACCCGTAGCGCCAGCTCCTGGAGGTCGCGTGGTACCCGCACCGACCACGTGCGATCGCGGAAGTGGCGCTTGATCTCGCCGAGGATCGTCGGTACGGCGAAGCTCGAGAAGGCCACCTCGCGGCCGGCGTCGAAGCGGTCGATCGCCTTGAGCAGGCCGAGCGAGGCAACCTGCTCCAGATCGTCGAGCGACTCCTCGCTGCGCTGGTAGCGACGGGCGAGCCGGCGGGCGAGCGGCAGATAGCGCTCAGCCAGCCGCTCACGTGCGTGCGCGTCGCCGGTGCGAGCACGCGCAAACAGCTCCCCATCCGAATCCAAGGAATCCCCCGTCAAGACCTATGCTCTCGCTCACGGAGCGTGTCGGAGTCGCCCCACGAGCACAGTCCCGAACGTCCCGGGCAGGTCAAGCACAGGCCGCGATGTGGATTTTGACTGACTATGAACGGGTGTGCGCGCGCGTTCTTGACCAACTGAGCGATCGTATCCTCTAACCGCTGCTTATCCGCCGCAGCGAACACAGCGCCGATCGGCTCGGAGGGACGGTGCAGGAACCAGTGGACGATTTCCACGCGCGGGGCTCCGTCTGAGAGCACGGCGAGGGCGTAGATGAGGCGCTGGATCGAGTACTCGCGCTCGACGAGCGCCTCCAAATCCTCCTCGGCAGCGACGCGGTCGCTCTTGTAGTCCACGACCAATCGGCCGCCGTCGGGCTCGCGGAGGAGAATGTCGAGCACGCCGGTGAGCAGTGGCTCGCCAGCACCGAGCGAGAAGGCGAACGGATGCTCCCGGCGCGCGCCTGCAGAGGCAGCCGAAAGACGCGCCGCGAGGGGCGTGGCGAGCGCTGAGCCAAGCAGCGTCGCGAGCTCCTCGCGCTCGGCGGGCGCGACGTGCACGCCCAGCTCGCCCGCGACGTGGGCTACGTCATCAGCGGAAGGGGCGGCGCCGGGAAGGAAGTCGAGCGACTCGAGCAGCTGGTGGACGATCGTGCCGCGCACGCGCGCGTCCAAGCCATCCCCGCGGGACCCACCCTCCGCCTCCGGGGCGGGCGGGCGCTGCACGGGCAAGCCGATGACTCGCTCGAGGTAGAAGCGATAGGAGCAGCGAGCGAGCTCGGTGAGGGCCGTGTAGCTAAGCGTGTCCAGATGCGCCGGATCACCGAGCGGCGCGGAGCCTCCGGGGCGCGAGTGATCATCCGGACGTGCGAGATCCCCTGCCGGCGAAGGACCCTGAGCACGTGCTTCGTTCCCGGCCCTGCGAAAGGAGGATCGGGCGGATCGTTGTTCTTCTCCGTCGATGGCAATCGCATGTGAGTGAGTCAGAGACGGAGAAAGATCACCGCCACCCGCACTCGGGAGGCCATCGAGACGCAGTACCGAGCCAACCGTCTCGGGGGCGTTTAGGCGCAAGCCCACACGTACCTGCGTCCCATCGCTCGCGCCGACGAGGATCCCCCGCACCGGCGGATCCAATCTCTGCACATCCCCAGGCAGCTCCGCCGAAAGTGCAAGGCCGAGCCAGGAGATCGCGGGGGCGCCGAGCCGCCGCTCCGGCCAGCGTTGGAAGTCGACCGCACCACTCAACAGCAGTCGCTCGCGCACGCGGGTCATCGCGACGTAGAGGATCCGGTCCTCCTCCTCGGCCTGCGCCAAACGACGCTCCTCGGAAAGCTCTGGCCACGACAAGGACGGAGTCGCCTCCGAGGAGTCCAGGCGCGCCAGGCGCAGGCCAACCCGGTCACCGTCCACGAGCAGGTCTCCCACGCCCAGATTCTGCGCGCGTCCAAGGTCGGCGACGCAGACCACATCGAACTCCAGGCCCTTCGCCGCGTGAATACTCATCAGCCGCACCGCGTCGGTCTCGCCATCGGCCACGGGCGCGTCCGGCTCGGCGCCGCTGAGCCCGTCCTGATGGTGGGCGACGTGGTCGAGGAAGCCGCGCAATTCACGCCCCTCGCTCGCTTCATAACGGCGGGCCACGCGCAGCAGCTTGTGCACGTTCGCCAGCCGTCGCTCGGGCCAGCTCAGCGTGAGCACGTGCTCGGCGTAGCCGCTCTGAGCGAGCGCACGTTCGATCAGCTGGGAGAGCGTCCGCCGCCCCGCGGCAGCGCGCTCGGCCTGAAAGCGCGCGCGGAACCCCACGAGCCGGTCACGATCGGCGGCGGGCAGGTTGTCCTCAGGAAGCTCCTCTCCCACGCGTTCGATCGTCTCCCACACGCTGCGCCTGCTCGCTTTCGCGGCGCGCCCCAGCAGCGCAAGCCCGTCGCTCGACACGCCGACCAGCGGCGAGGCCAGCGTGCCGTATAAAGACAGCTCGTCCAACGGATTGGCCAGCGTGCGCAGGTACGCCAGCAAGTCGCCCACCTGCTGGCCACCCCAGAAGCCGCCGACCGTCGCGAGCGTGCTCAGGCCGCGGTCCTGCAGCGCCCGCTCATACACCTCCAGGTCGCCGACCGCGCGCAGCAGCACCGCCACATCTCCCGCCCTCGTGGCGCCGCTCTCCACGAGCTCCGCCACGCGCTGAGCCAGCAGCCGCGCTTCGGCCTGACGCCAGCGCGGCGCGGGCGGGAGCTCGCCCGCGATCCGCTTGGCCAAATCCTCGTCCTGCTCCCACCCCAATTTGTGGGTCAACAGCAGCTCGACGATCGGCTCCCCGGGCGTCGCCTCCTCCACGCGGCCCGCCTCGAGCGGCGTATACCCATCCCCAAAACGCTCTCCAAACACCGTGTTCACAACGTCCAGCAGCGGCCTGCGGCCCCGGAAGTTCCGCGTCAGCGAGAGGCTGGCGCCACACTCGTCGAGCTCGTCGCGGCGGGCGCGGAACAGAGCGACGTCGGCGTGTCGAAAGCCGTAGATCGCCTGGAGCTCATCACCCACCGTGAACAGGTTCCCGCGCTCCAGCGCCTCGAGGATCGCGAGCTGGCGATGGTTGGTGTCCTGGAACTCGTCGACCATCATCAGCTCGAACCGCTCCGCCCAGGCCCCACGCACGTTCTCGTGCTCTTCCAAAAGCGCGCCCGCGCCGAGCTCCAAATCGTCGAAATCGACAGCGCCGCGCCCGCTCTTCAGCAGCTCGTACTCGCGGCCGAAGAGCTCCAGCAGCTCCCCCAGCAGCGCGCAGGCGCGCGCGCCTTCCGCATCGACCTCTTCCGGGGCCGTCGGTTGGAGGACCCGCGAGGGCAGCGTCGGCTGAAAGACCAAGGCGGGGAGCTTCGGCAGACGCTCGCCCCTGCTGCGCAGCTCAGCGTACGTGCCCGCCACCATCGCGTGCACGCGATCGGCGCCCCACGCCGCCATCAGGTCGACCGCGTCACCGCGCTCGCCTTCAAGGAATCCCCTCAGCGCAGCCGTCCACGCCCGCCCACGCAAGCGCGCGGCCAAGCCTTCGTCGAGGATTTCAAAGTCGGGGTCTAGCCCCGCCGCCAGCGGATGGGCGCGCAGCAGGCGCCCGCAGAAGCCGTGGAACGTGCTCACGAACGCCGCCTCGGTATCGCGTGCCGCCTCGCGCTCGCCCAGCTCCCTAAACCGGCCGCGTACCCGCTCGCGCAGCTCGCCCGCGGCGCGCTCGGTGAACGTGATCGCGAGGATCCGCCCGGGCGCCACACCATCCTCGCGCACGGCGCGCACGAACCGCTCGACCAGCACTGATGTCTTCCCGCTTCCCGCTCCGGCTGCCAGCAACAGTGGCTCTCTCCGGCGTTCCACCGCCAGCTTCTGCTCTTCGGTGAGTATCCGCCTCGTGGGGTCGGCTCTGTCGAGGCTCGGCCGGGTCACAGCGATCTCGTCGAGGCATGGCCGCGGCGCCGCGCGTTCGTCGAAGCTCAGCTGGGTCATGCCTCGCACCGGCAGATCGTCGGATACATACAACCGCCCCGATACGCGCACGTACGCGGGCGGGGCTCCAACTCGCCGCGTCCAGCCTGCGCTGCCGCCGCGTGTGCCGTTGCGAGAGCCTGCGCCAGCAGCTCCCTCACCTCCGCGCGCTCACGCACCTCACCCCTTACGCACTCGATCTCCACGCCGCTCTCGGAGTCGAGCACGCCCCTCGCACGCAGGTCTGAACCACTCAGCGGCTGGTAGAAGCCGCCCGCGGCTTCCAGCCCGAGCAGCTCCTCGACGGCCCGCATGTACAGCGCGACCTGCACGTTCCCCTGCTCGGTCCACTTAGCCGCCGGCGGCGCGAGTCGCCCCTTGTAGTCGTACACGACCCCCTGCCCGCCACTCGCGTCAATGTCCACCCGGTCGATCCGCCCACGCAGCCTGAGCCCATCGCCAAGGTCGAGCGCCGGCAGCTGGGCTTGGGAGGGGAGCGCCGGCGGTATGGAGTCCATGGACAGCTCGGGATTCGCATCCCGCTCTTTCTCCGCGAACCCGAACCCCAGCTCCAAATACTTCGGCTCGAGTGGGCTCTCGTGCTCGGCGGCGTGCTCCAGATAGCGCTCCAGATCGGCCTGCAGCCGGCGGCGCAAGCCCGGCCGGCGCTCCAGCGCGGCCGACAGCGGGAACTCAGCCTCGCGTCTACCCAGCGCCTGCAGCAAAAGCTCCCTCGCGAGCCATAACCGCGCCCGGGTCAGGCGTGCCGAGCCGGTCCGCTCGCGCAGGCCTTCGAGCGTGTCCTTCAGCGCCGCGTGCGCCAGACTCCCGCGCGCGAGTGGCTCGGGCTCCGGGTCCAGGTCTTCGGCACGGAGCATCCGCGCTACGAACCACTTCACGGGGCATTGCGCCCATACTTCGAGCGAAGAGGCCGACCAGACGTGCTCTCTCAGCTCCGCCGTTACCTCCTCCTCGCGCAGTGGGCCGAGTGGGGTTGGGCCGGGTGTGCGTGGGTGATCGCCAGATGTGGGCGCAAAGGATATGGCTGTGAGCTCATCTGCTACCGCGACGGGTATCAGACCTCGGGGCTCCTCCTCGGTGGACGCCAAATCTCCAGGCCGAGCAGGTCCAATCGCCCCCAGCGGCCTGCGCGCGCGTCGCTCTTCCAATCCCTGCTCGAACAGATCGACGACGTCGTCTACGAATAGGGACCTCGCCTCCGCCACGCCATCGTCGTCTCCCGCGTGCCAGCTCAGCACCAGCAGCTCCTCCGGACGCGACACCGCCGCATACAGGGCATACCGCTCTCCCGCCAGCGCATCCACCTGCCGACTTCCCCCCAACCGCAATCCCGAAGTTTCCGCCAGCCGCCTACGTTCCTCTTCGGCCAGCAGCAATCCGGACCCGCCCGCCCGCGCGCTCGCTGGGAACACGCCCTCCCGCAGACCACATAGGAACAATGCCCTTACCCGCCGCGCTCTCAGCGCGAGCGGGTCGACGACCGTCACCTTTCCTTCCCCCGCCCGCTCACCGCTGAGGATCTCCAACCCCCCAAGCACCCTCGCCAGCTCCACCGCGTCGACTTCCAGCTCGAGAGCGCCGTGCGCCAGCCCACCCAACTCCGTCAGTGCGCGCCTCCCCACCGCCAGGGCGCGCGCCTCGTCCAGCTCATCGCTTTCGAGCAGCGCCGCACTCCCGCGCCGGGGGGCGTTGAACAGCCACTCCAGCTCACGCCCCGCACGCTCACTCAGCGCCCTCCCGCCCCGCCGCGCCGCCGCGCTCAAGTGATCGAGCGCCTCCAGCCGCCAATGCTCCTCTTCCCAGATCGCTCGCGCCCGCGCCGCGCTGCTCACCCCCT
>Ga0302314_10001723_pt1 | contig 40959 bp, 39 predicted proteins | sample III_Palsa_N2_3_FD_200533 | JGI IMG/M metagenome (GOLD analysis project Ga0302314, IMG submission 200533) | Peat permafrost microbial communities from Stordalen Mire near Abisko, Sweden - III_Palsa_N2_3 | ecosystem: Environmental > Terrestrial > Soil > Palsa > Peat permafrost | place: Sweden... | reverse complement strand
CGGTAATCGGGAAGTTGGGCATCGGCGCCGGCGACGGCGTATTGGGCAGCGACGGAATCTCAGCGGCCGGAACGTCATGCAGGTCGTTGACCGGCGGCCCGTTCTCGCGACTACCGTAGACACTGCCTGGGGCACGCTGCCCGAGCAACTGGCTGACCGTCACCAGATGGAAGCCGTTGGCTTTCAGCACCGGGATGAACTGATACACCAGATCGACTGTGCTGGAGTACGTGTCGTGCAGCAACACCACCGACCCGGGCTTGATCTGGCTCATCAGCAGAGCCCTGCTGGCCGCGGTGTTGGAGTCGTTGATCCAGTCGAAAGGGATGACGTCCCAAAGGATTCCGGCCACGCCCGCTTTGGCGGCCTGCTCGTTGACGCCGGCGTCGGTGAGGCCGCCCGGCGGGCGCCATAATTTCGGCGTCACACCGGTGGCGGCGACGATCGCGTCGCCGGCCCGCGAGAACTGCGCCGAGACGTCGGCCGCGGGCAGCGTGGTCATGTTCGGGTGTTCCCAGGTGTGGCTGCCGAGTTCCATGCCCGCGTCGACGACGCGTTTGGCGCCGGCCGGGTTGGCGGCGACTTTGTTGCCGATCTCGAAAAACGTCGCCCTGGCGTTGTTGGCATTCAGGATGCCCAGCAGTCGGTCCGTGTAGGGGGTCGGACCGTCATCGAAGGTCAACGCCACACACTTGACCTGTGCGCAGTCGACGGCGTCGTTGGCGTGCGCGAACCTGACATGCCCGGTGAATGCGCCGACAGCCACGATGGCGGCTGCTGCCACCGCGCCGGCGACCGTACGCCAGTACCGCCACGACTGATTGTCTGGTCGTTTCGGCACGGCGACAGCCTACCCATCGGCGATCGCAAGCCCGGCGGAGCCGGGTGCAGCGGGTCGCCGTACAGCAGCAGCCGATCATTAGACCGGCCCCCCTTGCGGCTACGAGGTCTGGCTGATCTCCTCGAGCATCTCGGTGACCAGCGCCGCGATCGGCGAGCGCTCGCTGCGCAGCAGGGTGATGTGCGCGAACAGCGGATGCCCCTTGAGCTTCTCAACGACAGCCGCGACGCCGTCGTGACGGCCGACCCGCAGGTTGTCACGCTGGGCGACGTCGTGGGTGAGCACCACCCGCGAACCCGTGCCCAGCCGCGACAGCACAGTCAGTAGCACGTTGCGCTCCAGCGACTGCGCCTCGTCGACGATGACGAACGAGTCGTGCAGCGAACGGCCGCGGATGTGGGTCAGCGGCAGCACCTCGAGCATGCCGCGGGAGAGCACCTCTTCGAGCACCGCCGGACTGGCCAGCCCCTCGAGGGTGTCGAAGACGGCTTGGGCCCACGGGCCCATCTTTTCGCTCTCGCTGCCCGGCAGGTAGCCCAACTCCTGGCCGCCGACCGCGTACAGCGGGCGGAACACCACCACCTTGCGTTGGGTGCGTCGTTCCAGCACGGCTTCCAGGCCGGCGCACAGCGCCAGCGCCGACTTTCCGGTGCCGGCCTTGCCGCCCAGCGACACGATGCCGACCGACTCGTCGAGCAGCAGATCCAATGCCACCCGCTGCTCGGCGGAGCGACCGCGCAACCCGAACACCTCGCGATCGCCGCGGACCAACTGCACCTTCTTGTGGGCGTTGACCCGGCCCAGCGCATGAGAGCTACCGGCCAGCAGCCGAATACCGGTGTGGCAGGGCAGGTCTCGCGCCGAGGCCAGGTCGACGTCACCGTCGGCGAACAACGCGTCGACGTCGTCGGTGGTGGCTTCCATCTCCGTCATCCCGGTCCAGCCGGAGGTGATGACGTCCTGCGCGTGGTACTCGTCGGCGGGCAGGCCCACCGCACCCGCCTTGACGCGTAGTGGAATGTCCTTGCTCACCAGCGTCACCCGCTTGCCCTCGGCAGCGAGGTTGGCGGCGCAGCACAGGATGCGCGAGTCGTTGGAGTCGGTCCGGAAGCCGGCTGGCAGAACGGCCGGGTCGCTGTGGTTGAGCTCGACGTGCAGCGTACCGCCTTGTGTCCCAACGGGAATGGGCTGATCCAGCCGCCCGTGCAGGAGCCGTAGGTCGTCGAACAAGCGCAGCGCCTGACGCGCGAACCAGCCCAGCTCATGGTGGTGGCGCTTGGCCTCCAGCTCACTGATCACTACCAACGGCACCACCACTTCGTGTTCGGCGAAGCGGGAGCACGCCCACGGGTCGGACAACAGCACCGACGTGTCGAGCACGTAGGTCCTGATGGTGTCCTGGGAAACCGCCGGAGAATCAGTCACGAATGGCTCCTCGCGCTCATCGCCCGGTTCGCTGCCGCATGCGCGGACAGCACGACAACCGGGCTGGATTGAATGGATCGGCTTCTCAGCTGCCCGTGGCACGGACCGGATCGTCGCCGGGGTGAAACCCGTGCGGCCCGCACGGTCGAATCGGCGGGGACCGCGGCGTCAGGACCGGGGCCGGCGGTCCTGTCGTAGTAGTTACGAAAGGCGCCGCCCGGATAGCAGAGCATGTCGCTAGCCATCGACTGCGACGCTACTCCCGCGTGCGCATGTGCGCCGTGCAGGCGCGCCGACGGCGTTAGCTGACGACGAGTTGACGCAGCGCAGGTTCGTCGGCGACGCCCCATGCGGTGATGCGGTCGGAGATCACCTGACGCAGTAGGTCCGGGCCGAAAATGCCTGCGCCGGCGACGTTTCGCACCTTGTCGTGGTACGCGTCGATGTCGCCGCCGACAACGTCGAGCTCAGCGGCGCGGGCGGCGATGGCGGCGATGGTCTCGTCCCGGACGTAGGTCAGGCAGTGCGCCACGAGGTTGGCGAAGAACTCTTCGTGCCGCTCTTCGTCGCGGGCGATGTGCGTGATGAGCCCGGCCAGCACCGGCTCCTCGATCCGGGCCGCGAGGTTGTTGCAGAACACCGCGTGGGCGCGCTCGAAGAACGCCATAAACACCAGGGTTTCGACCTGAGAAAACTGGTCGGCGCGATAGCCCTTGTTGGCCACGTGCTCGAAGCGAACCTCTTCGTTGGCGACCGGGTCGATTTCGCGGGTCACGACGAAATACTCACGCAGCGCGATGGCATGCAGATGTTCTTCGGCGGTCCACCGGCCCAGCCAGATGGACCACGGCTCTTCGAGGATGAAGTGCTCGACGAGTTCGCGGTGATAGCCGGCGAGGTTGTCTTTGGTGACGAGCAGGATCTCGCACGCATCGGTGATCACCTTGGGCAACGTCACCTGCGACGGGTCCCAGTCCCGCCCGCCGAGGAATGCGTAGTTCTCGCCCTGCTCGAAGGGCACGAAGTCGTGGGCGAACCACAGCTTCTCGGTGCCGAGGTGACGGTCGATGTTCTCGGCCACAACCGGCTCGAGTTCGAGGATCAGTGCGTTAGCGACAGGTTGCTGTGCCATGAAGTAACTGTAACCCGCATACACAGGTTCCGTAAAATTTGCCGCGCGCCAGCCAACGCTACGCCAGCGACCAGTCCTCCAGGCCGTCGTAGAGCGGAAACTGCCTGGCAAGACGCGTCACGCGCTCGCGCAACGCCGACACTTGCCCTTCTGAGGTAGCGGTGCCCGCAGCCAACGCAGTCGCGATGATGTCGGCGACCTCGCTGAATTCGGTGTCGCCGAAGCCTCGGGTGGCCAGCGCCGGGGTGCCGATTCGGAGGCCGGAGGTCACCATCGGCGGCCGCGGGTCGTTGGGCACCGCGTTGCGGTTGACCGTGATGCCGGCGTCATGCAGTAGGTCCTCGGCGGCCTGGCCGTCCAGCGGTGAGTTGCGGAGGTCGACCAGAACGAGGTGGACGTCGGTGCCGCCGCTGACCACCGAGACGCCGGCCTTGGCAACGTCGGCAGCCAGCAATCGCTCAGCCAGGATTCGGGCGCCGGTCAGCGTGCGCTGCTGGCGCTCGACGAATTCCGGGGTGCCGGCGATCTTCAGCGCGACCGCCTTGGCGGCGATCACGTGCATCAGCGGTCCGCCCTGCTGGCCGGGGAACACCGCGGAGTTGATCGACTTGGCGTATTCCTTCTTGCCCATGATCATTCCGGACCGCGGGCCGCCCAGCGTCTTGTGCACGGTGTTGGACACGATGTCGGAGTCCGGCACCGGCGAGGGGTGCAGTCCGGCGGCGACCAGGCCGGCGAAGTGTGCCATGTCGACCCACAACTTGGCGTCGACCTCGTCGGCGATCGACCTGAACGCAGCGAAGTCCAGGATGCGCGGGTAAGCCGACCAGCCGGCGACGATCACCTTGGGACGGAATTCCAGCGCCTGAGCGCGCAGTTTGTCCATGTCGATGAGATGAGTGGTGTCGTCGACGCCGTAGAAGGCATTTTCATAGAGCTTGCCAGAGAAGTTCAGCTTCATGCCGTGGGTCAGGTGGCCGCCGTTGGCTAGGTCGAGCCCCAGCAACCGCTCGCCCGGCGTCATCAGCGCATGCAGTACCGCGGCGTTGGCCTGCGCGCCCGAATGCGGTTGCACGTTGGCGAAGTCGGCGCCGAACAACGCCTTGGCCCGGTCGCGGGCGATGTTCTCCACCTCGTCGACGTATTCGCAGCCGCCGTAGTAGCGCCGGCCGGGCAGACCCTCGGCGTATTTGTTGGTCAGCACGCTGCCCTGGGCCTGCAGCACCGCGCGCGGCACAAAGTTCTCCGAGGCGATCATCTCCAGCGTGTCGCGCTGGCGGCCGAGCTCTTTGCCGAGCAGCTCGGCGATGTCGGGGTCGACCTCGGCCAACGGCGCAGTCATTGCGGAGGACTTGATACGGGCGTCTGGTGCGGCAGTCACGCACCCCAGTCTATCGAGGAGGCGGTGCCGGCCCCACTAGGCGGGCAGCGCCGACGGGATCAAAGGTTCGTCCAGCAGCCGGCCGAACCGCTCGACCACGCTCGTCCCGGCCGGCCGGTCGTCCAGCCAGCCGCGCAGCAACCGATATCCCTCGACATAGGTGCTGGTGTAGGCGCGCCACAGCGGCGACGACAGAAACCTCAGCATCTGCTTGGCGCGGGCGTCGTCGACCAGCAGCCAGCGGCGCAGAAAGCCCGCGACCTCGTCGGCGTCGCGGTGTTCGTCGTGCAGCATCAATGCCGCGTCCTGGCGCACTCCGGCCAGCGCCGCAGACGCCTCGGACACCGCCTCGGCGCGCTCGCCGTCGAACCGCAGCCCCAGATCGGCATAGATCTCGGTGGCCCAGCGTCCCCACTCCGCTCCGATCGCCGCATACAACGCGAGGTCTGCCAAGCCCTCGGCGAGCAGACACTGCGGGGTGTTCACCAAGAAGATGGTCTGCTCGGCGTGGCCCTTGCGGTTGACCAGCCCGACCTCCTTACGGCAGTGCTCGGTGTGGTGACCCGGATAGGACTCGTGCGCCACCAGCCGCGGCAGGTTCGACGTCAACTGCTTGATGTCGGCATTGACGGCGACCGTCGAACGGTAATCGCCGTGGTAGTAGTTGAAGCCCGACCACGGCTTGTCGGTCACCACCTGGTAATCGACGGTTTCGGAGTCGGGAAGCGGATACTCGGCGCGGACCCGGTCGCGCAGCGCGCTGGAGAACGCCGCGATGCATTCGGCCAGCCGCTCCGGCGGGATTTCTTCGCTTCTGCGGTGCGCCGCCATACGGTCGGCCAGCGGGCCGCTGCCGCCCAGCGCCTCGTCGAGCCGGGCGTGCGCCTGGCGGTACATCTCGTCGTCGCCCTTGCTGATGCGCACGTCGAAGTAGTCGTGCACCTCGTCGACGAAACCGATCTGCTCTCCGGCGAACTTGCGCCCCGCGCATTCCAGCGCGCGCAGATGCGCGCCCACGTAGTCGGCGCGCTGTCGATCAAACCCGCTGCGGTACGGCACATCTGGCAGCGCGTCGATCAGCCGGCGGGCCTGGCGGACCAAGTCGGCGGGGTCGGGCGTGGGCTCGGCCGCCACGGTGTGGCGCAGCGTCGGATCGCCGGTGAAGGCGTCGACGTAACCCGATTCGATACGATCGAATCGCAAACCGAGCAGCAGGTACTCGCGTATCAGCGCGGCAGGTTCCACGAGTGCTTAGTCTATTGGCCGCGGCTTCTCGGTCGCCCCAGCCGCCCACTGCGCGCTCAAGGCTGCAAGACTGACGGTTATGCCGCGGCCCAGCGAGCCGAGCCCCTATGTGGAGTTCGATCGACGTCAATGGCGCGCGCTCCGTATGTCGACACCGCAGCCGCTGACCGAAGAAGAGGTCGTCGGGTTGCGCGGCCTGGGTGAGCAGATCAATCTGCTCGAGGTCGAGGAGGTTTATCTGCCGCTGGCCCGACTCCTGCACCTGCAGGTCGCCGCCCGACAGGGGTTATTCTCGGCCACCTCCGAATTCCTCGGCGAGCCGCAACAGAATCCCGACCGGCCGGTGCCGTTCGTCATCGGCGTGGCAGGCAGCGTCGCGGTTGGTAAGTCGACGACGGCCCGTGTGCTGCAGGCGCTGCTGGCCCGCTGGGATCACCACCCGCGCGTCGACCTGGTCACCACCGACGGCTTCCTCTATCCGAACTCCGAGCTGGCCCGTCGAAATTTGATGCACCGCAAGGGTTTTCCGGAGAGCTATGACCGGCGGGCGCTGATGCGGTTCGTCATGTCGGTCAAGTCGGGTTCGGAGCACGTGTGCGCGCCGGTGTACTCGCACCTGCATTACGACCGGGTGCACGGAGCCAAGCAGGTCGTCCGCCACCCGGACATCCTGATCCTTGAGGGCCTCAACGTTCTGCAGACCGGGCCTACGTTGATGGTGTCGGACCTGTTCGACTTCTCGCTCTATGTGGACGCCCGGATCGAAGACATCGAGCAGTGGTACGTCTCCCGATTCCTGGCGATGCGCTCGACGTCGTTCGCCGATCCGGCGTCTCACTTCCACGACTACTCGGGGCTGACCGATCAGCAAGCCAACGTTGCTGCGCGCGAAATCTGGCGTTCGATCAACCGGCCGAACCTGATCGAGAACATTCTGCCCACCCGTCCACGCGCGACCCTGGTGTTGCGTAAGGATGCCGATCACTCCATCAACCGGCTTCGGCTGCGCAAGCTCTGAACACGCCGTAGGCCGATGCGGGGGCGCACACCGCAACCTCTGGCAGCGGCGCCCCGCATCGGCGGGAGGGGAGTCACGCCGGCAGGCGACGCACTCCGAGGTATTGCAGGTAACCCATCAGCGCGAAGTAGCCGCCAGTGCCCAGCGTCGCGACGACGCCGGATTCGGTCAGCGGCAACGCTCCGACGGCCGCCACGACGAGCGCCGCCACCGTCAGGACGATATTGCCCACGATGAGGCCGACTCCGACGCGGCGCAGATCGGGCGCTGCGGCGAGGCCGTACGCCGCCAGTCCGCCGAGCACCAGCAGGGCGCCCCCGCAGAATTCGGCGACGGAACTCAGACCGGTCAATGCGGAGAGCGAGTCCGCCATCAGGGCGATGAAAAGACCAATGAAGCCGGTCAGCGTCGCATCGAGCCGCATGGCGAACCGCAACAGCGAGTCGGTCGAGTCGGCGAAGGGTTGGGCGGGTAGTCCGGAGATGGCGGTCATGTCGGAACTCCTTGCGGTGTCAGGTGGAACACTTCTGAGCGTGCCGTTCAACGGCTGCCAGATCGACGCACGGCACTGCCAGGCACTGCCATGCGCTGGTCAACGACGTGATCTACACCACGTGTTCCGTGGCTAGCTGAGCTAGTTAACTGGCGACCGTCACGCGGCCGCGTAGATCGGCGGCGATCAGCCGGGCCGCGGCGTTCTGCCAGTTGTGCAGCGAACGCTGGGGCACCTCGGTGACGAACCATTGCCACGCCTGACGCGCGGTCGGGTCGAGGCCGGCGGCGGTGGCGTTCTGGGCATAGGCGCGCACGCCCACGACGTAGGGGAAGTACAGCGCGTTGTAGTGACGCCACTGCTCGGTGGTGCCGAAGTCGCCGCAGTCGCGCGGTTTGAGTTGCGCGATGCGGTCGGCCAGAAGCGCTTTGAGCTCGGTCGCCCGCTCCAGCGGTTGGTCTGGCGCGCCGCGGGCGGCCAGTCGCTCGTCGATCGCCGGCAGCCCGGTCAACGGGTTTGCGACCAGCTTGGACAGGTCTCCGTAGTGGCCCAGCGCACGTCGCGTCAGCCGGGCGAACGTGTCATCGTCGAAGTCGTCGAGCGGATCGGCCGACCGCAGCGGCAGCGCGGATTCGGTGCGGCGCAACGTTGCCCGGTGGGCGCGCAGCATCGGCGCCCGCGAGAACACCAGCCGGTCCAGCAGCCCGGCCAGCGGGTCGGCCAGCACCTGCACCGACGCAGCGATCGCGAGGCTGGTGAACAGCAGCACTGTCAGCGCCGTCTGCGCGGTCGGCTGGTGGCGGGTCAACGCGATACCGATCAGCATCTGGCCGCCGAGCAGCGCCACGACCATCCCGGTGCCGGTGAACGAGCGCAGCATGTCGGCCCGCAGCGCCTGACCTTCGTCGAACGCGTCCCACAGCGCCACCGCGACACCGAGACTCAGCACGTCGCAACTCGTCGACGCCAACGCCAGCCAACTCGGCACCACACCCAACGGAATGATCAAGATGGCGTTGGCCAACGCGAAGAACATCGTCGCCGTCACGATCAGCCCGACCAGCGGGATCTTCTGCGTCCGTCGCCGCAGTGCGACGATCATCGCGCCCAGCGTGGAAGTCGAGATCACCGCGCACATCACCACATGGCCCAGCCGCAGCGGCCCCTCGACACTGCCGGCCAGCACCGCGCCGGCAAACGTCAGCGCGCCGACGCCCCCGACCAGTAGCAGCTCGCCGGTGCGGGCGCGCTCAGTGTCGTCGGCCCGGGCGATCTCGAGCAGCACCGCGAACCAGGCCACACCGGGGACGGCGACCAGATAGATCTCGACATGTCCGAGCAACGCCGAATGAGTGGCCGTCCGCACCGCGTCAAGAGCCACCGCCGTCGCGAAACTGCACAGCCCGATCGCGGAGAAAGCGAGCACCGGCTTGCGCGGGTTGCGGGCCAACAGATACAGCCCCAGCCACCAGCTCAGCGAGAACACCAACGCCGACAGCGCAGCCATATTCTCAGTGTGGCACGTCGCCGCGCCGTTGGCGGCGACCCGCTGCACCCGGCTCACGCCGCGCTTGCGATCGCCACAAAATCGTTGGCGGCGACTCGCTGCACCCGGCTCACGCCGCGCTTGCGATCGCCGCTAGGCCCCGTAGCGGCGATGCCGCAAGCTGTAATCGCGCAATGCGCGCAGGAAGTCCACGCGGCGGAATGCCGGCCAGTGCGCCTCGGTGAACCACATCTCCGAGTAGGCGCTCTGCCACAGCAGAAACCCGGACAACCGCTGCTCCCCCGACGTCCGGATGACCAGATCGGGGTCAGGCTGCCCAGAGGTGTACAGGTTTTCCGAGATCGCTTCGACGGTGACGGATTCGATGAGTTCCTCGCCGCTGACGCCGTTGGCCAGCTCCTTGCCCAGCAGTGCGCGGACCGCGTCGGCGATCTCCTGCCGGCCGCCATAGCCGACGGCGACGTTGACGTGGAAGCCACCATTGCCGGTCTTGGCAGTGCCCTGCACCGCATCACGCAGTCGTCGCGCGGGCTCCTCGCCGATCAGCTCCAGGTCGCCGACCGTGCGCACAGTCCACTGGTTGGCGGGCGCGCAGATTTCCTCGACAACATCGGTGATGATCTCGATGAGCGCGGCCAACTCGGCCGGATCACGACGCAGGTTTTCGGTGGAAAGCAAGTAGACAGTGGCCATTTCGATGCCGGCTTCCTGACACCAGCGCAGCATCTCGGCGATTTTGGTCGCACCCATCCGGTAGCCGTAGCTGACGTCGTCGTAGCCGGCATCGCGCGCCCAGCGCCGGTTGCCGTCGCACAGCACGGCGATGTGACGGGGCAGCGCCGACTTCGACGCGGCCAGCCCTTGCCGCAGCCGCAACTCGTAAACCCGATACAAGGGTTCCTTTAAGCGCGGCGGAATGATCTCCACAGGGTCCAAGATTACTGTGGCCGCAACTGCGCATCGGCAATCTTGCTGCAATGGCAGGTAGGGATTGGGGGAGCGAGATTGAGTCACGACACCGAGGTGGCGATTAAGGGCGACGCGTCCGGGGCGGTCCACAGTGTCGGAGACGTCGCCGAACACATCGTCGACGGCGTCAAGGACACCGCACAGGCGCTCGTCAAACCGAGGGCGCGCGGCTGGATTCATCTGGTGTCGGCGGTCGTCGCGGCGATCGCGGGCGCCTCGCTGATCGCGGTGTCCTGGCCGTTGGAGGGGCTGAAAGCGGGCCTGGCGACGTTCGTCTACACCGGCGCTGTGGTGGGCATGTTCACCGTGAGTGCCACCTATCACCGGGTCCATTGGAAAACCGCCAAGGCCCGGATCTGGATGAAGCGGCTCGACCATTCGATGATCTTCGTGCTGATCGCCGGCACCTACACGCCGTTCGCGCTGCTGGCGATGCCACCCGATCAGGGGAAGGTGGTGCTTTACATCGTCTGGGGCGGAGCGGTCGCCGGTGTGCTGCTCAAGATGTGCTGGCCGACCGCGCCGCGCTGGGTTGGCGTGCCGCTGTATCTGATCCTCGGCTGGGTGGCGGCGTTCTACATCGCGGCGATCCTGCACCACGCCGGGGTGGCCGCGATGGTGCTGTTGGCCGTGGGCGGCATCCTGTACAGCGTCGGCGGCGTTCTCTATGCGCTGCGCTGGCCGGACCCGTGGCCGAGCACATTCGGCTACCACGAGTTCTTCCACGCCTGCACCGCGGTGGCCGCGATTTGCCACTACATCGCGGTCTGGTTCGCGGTCTTCTGAGTCTTTAGAGTTGGGTGACGTTGTCCGGCGACCAATACGCCTTCATCGCAGCGACTTTGCCCTCTTCGTTGAAGGCCATCACGACGATCGGCTCGATGACCATCCCGCTGCCGGCCGCCTTCACCGTCAACCGGAATCCGAATGCCGCCTCGTTTCCGGCCACCCGCAGCAACGTCAGCTCGTTGTCGCGTTCCATGTTCTCGAACGTGGAGTAGAAGCCGCGGATCGCCTGCCGGCCGATGTGGATCTCCGCGCCGACCGGGTCCTCGACGGTCGCGTCGTCGGCGTACAACTCGACGATGTCATCCGCGGTGCCCTTGGCCACCAGGCTGATGTAGCGGTTGACGGTCTCGGTGATGTGTTCCGCGCTCGGCATGCCTCGAGACGTTACCGGGCCAGTACTTCCGCCAAGGCTTCGGCGCTAGTGACTGGCAGGTCGCAAACCCGGCCGCGACACACATAGGCCGCGTCGGCATCGCCGACCCGGTCGCGCCCGGCCAACAGCTCCGACGAATCCAGCGCGCCGCCAACGACAATCGCCCCGCCCGGCGCGAGCAGGCGGGCGTCGGCCAGCAGCGACGAGCCCTGGTCGGTGCAGGCGACGGCGATCTGCAACGGCCCGCGCACGACCGCTTCGGCCACGGCCAGCCAGTGCCCGGCCGAGCGCGGCGCGCGGGCCAGCAGCACGGAGTGCGCCTGCAATGCGTCGGCGGCCGCTTGCAGGTAGCGGTCCGCCCGCTCGCCGCCGGTCAGATGCGCCGCGGTCAGCATCGCCTCGACGACCGACGATGCGCCCGACGGGGTGGCGCCGTCGTACGGGTCGGCCGGCCTCAGCACCAGCTGCTCGGCGTCGTCGGCGCTGTCGAACCAGCGACCCGGCTGATCGCGATCGGCGAAGTGCGCCACAGCACTATCGAGCAGGTCGGTCGCGGAGGTCAGCCAACCTTCGTCGGCGGTCAACTGGTGCAGCGTGAGCAGGCCGGTGGCCAGTATCGCGTGGTCTTCGAGAACCGCCGCGCTGTCGCCGACCCGGCCACCCAGGCTGGCCCGGCGCAACCGGCCGTCAACCACATGCAGCCGCAGCAGCGCCGTCGCGCAGTTCGAGGCGGCGTCGGCCAGTTCGGGCGCGGCCAGCGCGACACTGGCTTCGGCGAGCGCGGTGATCGCCAACCCGTTCCAGGCGGTGACGACCTTGTCGTCGCGATCGGGTTGCGCTCGCGTCCGCCGGGCGGCCAGCAGTGCGGCCCGGACGCGCTCGAAGCGCTCCGGGTCGTCGGGTTCGTCGAGTCGTTGCAGCACTGACGCGCCCGCTTCGAAGGTGCCGCCCTCGGTCACGCCGAAAACCGAAGCGGCCCAGCGCCCGTCGTCGTCGCCGAGTAACCCGGTCAGCTGCGCAGGCGTCCACACGTACGTCGAGCCTTCGCTGCCGTCGGCGTCGGCGTCCAGCGACGAGGTGAACATGTCGCCCTCGCGAAGTTCGTCGAGCAGGAAGCCCGCAGTCTCGGCGGCGACCCGGCGCGCCAGCGGATCGCCCGTTCGGCGGGCCCAGTGCGCATAGGTCCGCAACAGCAGCGCGTTGTCGTACAGCATCTTCTCGAAATGCGGCACCACCCAAGCATTGTCAACGCTGTAGCGGGCGAAGCCGCCGGCCAACTGGTCGCAGATTCCGCCGCGGGCCATCGCGGTGCCGGTCCGACGGACCGCATCCAGCGCCTGCGCGGAACCGGTGCGCTCCCAGTGCCGTAACAGCGCTTCCAGCAACGCCGACGGCGGGAATTTCGGTGCGCCGCCGAAGCCGCCGCGCGCGGTGTCCTCGTCCCGCAGGACCGCGGCGACGGCGTGGTCGCACAGTGCCGGGTCTACCTGTGGGCCCTGGCCGGGTAGTCCAGAAGCCATCGTGCGGAGTTCACCGGCGATGTGGTCGGATGACTGTTCGACTTCGTCGCGGCGATCGCGCCAGGTATCGGACACTGCTGAAAGCAGTTGCAGAAAGCTGTCTTTCGGGTAGTAAGTGCCGCAGAAGAACGGCCGGCCGTCGGGCGTCAGGAAACACGTCATCGGCCAACCGCCCTGGCCGGTGAGCGCGACCGTGGCGCTCATGTAGACCGCGTCGATGTCGGGCCGCTCCTCGCGATCGACTTTGACGCAGACGAATCCAGCGTTCATCACCGCGGCAACGTCGTCGTCTTCGAACGACTCGTGCGCCATCACGTGGCACCAGTGGCAGGCGGCGTAGCCGATCGACAGCAGGATCGGCACGTCGCGCTGTGCGGCCTCGGCCAGAGCCTGCGACGACCACTGCTGCCAGTGCACCGGGTTGTCGGCGTGCTGGCGGAGGTAGGGGCTGGCGGCCAGCGCGAGTTGGTTACCCGCCGGGCTCATGGGCGCTGCTCCTCCGTGCGATATTCCGATCGCACTGCTCTGTTGATCATCGGCAGCGCGGCTCATGCGGGTGGCTGATCGATCGTCCCGTCGTCGGCGGCCTGATCGGGTTCAGGGTGTTGAGGGTCGAAGGATTCCGGCAGCTTCTTGAGGTGCCGGTTCATCGAACGGACCAAGAACAGCACGGCGATCAGTAAGAGCACCACCACCAGCAAGCCGAACGGCCCGGCTTTGCCGAAATCGGGTCCGCTGTTGTGCGGCGCCTCATCGGCGAGCAGTGCCAGTGCGGCCAACTGAAGTTGCATCATGGCTAAGCCTCGATTCCGGCGAACAGGTCGGACTCCGGCAGACGCACCGGGACGCGTGAGCGCGCCAACTCGAACTCTTCGGTCGGCCACAGCTGCTGCTGCCATTCGATCGGTGCGGCGAAGAAATCCCCGTTGGGATCGATCTGGGTGGCGTGCGCCCGCAACGCATCGTCACGTTGACTGAAATAGGCCGAGCACTCGATCTTGGTCGTCACCCGGCTGGCGAAGACGTCGTGCGACGGATCCCAATGCTTGAGCCACTTTTCGAACGGCCCGGTCTCGCCGCGCTTGGCGAACTCGTCCTGCAGCATCTGCATCCTCTGGCGCAGGAACCCGTGCACGTAGTAGAGCTTGCCGACCGACCACACCGGGCCCGCCTCCGGGAAGCGCCGATAGTCGGCGGCAGCCTCGTACGCCGCGACCGACACCTGATGGCAGCGGATGTGGTCGGGGTGCGGGTAGCCACCGTTCTCGTCGTAGGTCGTCATCACGTGTGGCCGGAATTCCCGCACCACCCGTACCAGCGCCTCCGTGGGCACCTCCAACGGCGTCAGCGCGAAGCAGCCCTCAGGCAACGGCGGCAGCGGATCCCCCATCGGCAGCCCGGAGTCGATGAAGCCGAGCCACGTTTGTTCGACGCCCAGGATTTCGGCGGCCTTGGCCATCTCGTCGCGGCGGATGGCGGCGATGCGCCCGTGGACTTCCGGCAGGTCCATCGCCGGGTTGAGGATGTCGCCGCGCTCGCCGCCGGTCAGGGTCACGACCAGTACGCGGTGACCCTCGTCGGCGTAGCGGGCGAGGGTGGCGGCGCCTTTGCTCGACTCGTCGTCCGGGTGGGCGTGCACCGCCATCAACCGCAGCTCGCTCACGTGCTCCCTGACTGTCCGCTGTGTGGGCCCTATAGTTCCAGGTCTAATAGTTCCATCCCGGCGGCCCGGGTCTGAAAACCCCTGGCACCGGACACACCACACCACACCATGACTGAACGTTCCGCGTCGCCACCGCAGGCCCGCTACGGGCGTGGCCGGTTGCGCCGTCCGTCCCGGCGCTGGTTCATCGCGCTGACGGTCGTGGCGGTAGCGTTCGGCGTCGTGCTGGCCGTCATCGGTTACCAGCGACTTGGCCGCAGCGACGTCGACGGCACGCTGGCCGCCTATCAATTGATCGACAGCCACACCGTGTCAGTAACGATCAGCGTGACCCGAATCGACCCGTCGCGACCCGTCGACTGCATCGTGCGGGTGCGCGCGAAAGACGGCAGCGAAACGGGCCGTCGTGAAGTGCTGGTTCCGCCGGCAACCCAGCCAACAGTGCAGGTGACGGCGATCGTGAAGTCCAACAGGCCGCCGGTGGTCGGCGACGTCTATGGCTGCGGGACCGATGTGCCGGCCTACCTTCGAGCGCCCTGACGCGGACGGGCTCTGGCAAACCCCGGGACTACGGAAAATGTCTTCGGCATCTGCGGCAGCGGTGTAGGATCGGCGGATGCACGGTTCCGGCTGGGACCGTGTATTGCTGCATTAGTGGCCAGATGCGCCGCGCAAGGGGTACGCCCGACTACTGGGTCGGCAGTACACGTGTGGAACCACCCGGCAGCACGACCGACAGCCTGCCGAGGCGGATATCCGCCCAACCGACACCACAAGGAGCACGACGAGATGACGGACACCCAGGTGACCTGGTTGACCCAAGAGTCACACGACCGACTGAAGACCGAGCTCGATCAGTTGATCGCGAATCGTCCGGTCATCGCCGCGGAGATCAACGACCGCCGCGAAGAGGGCGACCTCCGCGAGAACGGCGGCTACCACGCGGCCCGCGAAGAGCAGGGCCAGCAGGAGGCCCGCATCCGCCAGCTGCAGGACCTGCTGAACAACGCGAAGGTCGGCGAAGCACCCAAGCAGTCCGGTGTCGCACTGCCCGGGTCGGTGGTCAAGGTCTACTACGACGGCGACAAGGCCGACAGCGAAACCTTCCTGATCGGCACCCGTGAGCAGGCCGTCCACGACGGCAAGCTCGAGGTGTACTCGCCGAACTCGCCGCTCGGCGGCGCGCTGATCGACGCCAAAGAGGGCGAGACGCGCAAATACACCGTGCCCAACGGCAACACCGTCGAGGTCACACTGGTCAGCGCGGAGCCGTACCACGCCTGACCAGGTCAGCTTGGACAAGTTGCACTGACCACGGACGTGGTCAGTACAACTAGCTCAGCGCCTGCTCGAGATCGGCGATCAGGTCGGCGATGTCTTCGATGCCGACTGAGAGCCGGACGAGATCGTCGGGAACCTCCAGCTGGGAACCGGCCGTCGACGCATGGGTCATCGCCCCCGGGTACTCGATCAGCGACTCCACGCCGCCGAGCGACTCAGCCAGAATGAACACCCGGGTGTTGGCGCACAGCGCCTCGGCCGCATGGCGGCCACCCTTCATCCGCACCGACACCATGCCGCCGAAACCGTGCATCTGCCGTGCCGCGACCTGATGGCCGGGATGACTGGGCAGACCCGGATACAGCACGGTGTCCACCGACGCGTGTCCGTCGAGGAATTCGGCTACCGCCGCGGCGTTTTCGCTGTGCCGCTGCATCCGCAGCACCAGCGTCTTGAGGCCGCGCATGGTCAGGTAGGCGTCGAACGGTCCCGGCACCGCGCCGGCCCCGTTCTGCAGGAAGGCGAACGCCGCGTCCAGCTCCTCGTCGTTGGTGACCAGCGCGCCGCCCACCACGTCGGAATGTCCGCCGATGTACTTGGTGGTCGAGTGCAGCACGATGTCGGCGCCCAACGTCAGCGGCTGCTGGAGTGCCGGCGATGCAAACGTGTTGTCCACCAACACCTTTGTGGATTGCTGTGTGCCTGCGATTTCGGCGATGCCGGCGATGTCGGCGATCGACAGCAGCGGATTGGTCGGCGTTTCCACCCAGATGAGCTTGGTGTCCGGCGTGACCGCCGCGCGGACCGCGTCAAGGTCGGACAGCGCGACCGGCGTGTGCCGCACACCCCACTGCGTGAAGACCTTGTCGATGAGCCGGAAGGTTCCGCCGTAGGCGTCGTCGGGGATCACTATGTGGTCACCCGGACGCAGCAGCGCGCGCAGCGCACAATCGGTCGCCGCCATGCCGGAGCTGAAGGCGCGGCCGAAGCTGCCGTCTTCGACGGCAGCCAGCGCGGTTTCCAGCGCGGCCCGGGTCGGGTTGCCGGTGCGGGCATACTCGAACCCGCCGCGCAGACCGCCGACGCCGTCCTGGGCGAAGGTGCTGCTGGCATAGATCGGGGTGTTGACCGCCCCGGTCTGCGGATCGGGCCGGTAGCCGGCATGGATGGCTTTGGTCGCAAGCCCGGCCTTCTCGAAGTGTTCACTCATCGACGATCAGCCTAGCCATGCCCATCGGGGCGGCAGCACCACGGCGAGCGCCAAAGATGGGGCTTTCGCCCCATATGCACGACGCCTGCCGCCGGGAACAATTTCAGGTCATGAGGCGATTAATGGCGGGGTTCGCGACGGCAGTTCTGCTGTGGGGCGGTGTCGCGGGGGCGGCGGCCGGACCGGCCGCCGCCGGAGCGTTTCCCGGTTGCCCTGACGCCAGCCCGGAAGGCCCCTGTCACTGGTGTCCCGGAGACCCCGTGGTGCAGACCGGAAACCTCCGGGTGGATCCGGTCCGCTGGGACGAGAATGTCTGCCACACCTACTGGCGCGTCGGCGGCGGGGGCAACGTCGCCCGGACCATCTGGGAGGGCGAAGCGCCGCCGCCACCGCCCCCGCCGTTAACGGGGCTTTATTGCGATCCCGGGACGTTCACCAATTGCCGTATCGAGACCCGTCCGTAGACCGATCTACAACGATTCGCCTTCCGCGGTCTCGTCGAGCGGCAGGCAAACGGTGGCCATGATCTTGTCGGCCAGGGTCTGACGCTTGGCATCCCAGAGCGGGAACAGGTAGCCGATGTAGAAGATGGCCGCGTCGACCACGTGGGTGATCTCGCGCAGCACGGACAACCCGAAACCGATTGGCTTGCCGGTGTTTTCGCTGACGACTTTGAATCTGAGCAGCGACTTACCGACGCTCGACCCGGTGGCGCCCTGCCGGTAGCCGAAATTCCAGACCATGTAGGCCAGCCCGAGCAGTACCGCGATGGTCATCACCGAAAGCCCGACCGTGGAATATCCGAACGAACAGATCTGGTCCACGGAGTAGGGGCTGACGTCGGTCAGGCATGCACTCTGGACGGAGTTCTGCAAAACCAGGTAACCGACGCCGAAGATCAGCGCGACCGGCAGGTGGTCGATCGCGTACGCCGCAACCCGGCTGAGCCACGGCGTATAGGACTCCTTCGTCAGACCGCGGACCACCGGCCCCGGCGGCGGGGGCAGGTATCCGCCCGACGGCGGAGGCGGCGGCGGGTAGCCACCACCCCCTAGCGGCGGGGGCGGCGGCGGGGGCGGGATCTGGGCCTCGCCGGGCGGTGGTGGGATCTGGTCGGTCATAAGCGGCTTTCCCTTTGCACGATAATTTCGCTACCCGAACTAATTTGCCTGCAAGTGGTCCCGCTACTTGCGTAGCGCGCCGTCGGACAAGAAGCCCAGCAAGTCGTACCGGGTGATCACGCCCACCGGTTTGCCTTTCTCGACGACCATGACGGCGTCGAGGTCGCGCAGCGTCTTGGCCAGCGCGCTGACCTGTTCCCCGGCACCGATGATCGGCAACGGCGGACTCATGTGGGTACCCACGGCGTCGGCAAGGTTGGCGCGACCCTCAAAGACAGCCGAAAGCAGTTCGCGCTCAGAGACACTGCCGGCCACCTCGCCGGCCATCACCGGCGGCTCGGCGCCGACGACGGGCATCTGCGACACCCCGTACTCACGCAGGATGCCGATCGCGTCGCGGACCGTCTCCGACGGGTGAGTGTGCACCAGATCGGGCAGATGACCGGATTTCCCCCGCAGCACGTCGCCGACCCTGGGCTGCTCAATCGAGCCGTCCAGCCTGGTGCGCAGGAACCCATAGGACGACATCCATGCGTCGTTGAAGATCTTCGACAGGTAGCCACGGCCGCCGTCCGGTAGCAGCACCACGACCAGCGAGTCGGGCCCGGCTTGCTCGGCAACCTTCAGCGCCGCGACCACCGCCATTCCGCACGAGCCGCCGACCAGCATGGCCTCCTCGCGGGCCAGCCGCCTGGTCATGTTGAACGAGTCGGAGTCGGTCACCGCGATGATCTGGTCGGGCACCTTCGGGTCGTAGGCCGAGGGCCAGAAATCCTCGCCGACACCTTCCACCAGATACGGCCGACCGGTGCCGCCGGAGTACACCGACCCCTCCGGGTCGGCGCCGACGACCTTCACCCGCCCGTCCGACACATCCTTGAGATAGCGGCCCGCGCCGGTGATCGTCCCGCCGGTACCGATGCCGGCCACGAAATGGGTGACCTGGCCGTCGGTGTCGGCCCAGATCTCCGGGCCGGTCGTTTCGTAGTGGCTGGCCGGGCCCTGCGGGTTGGAGTACTGATCGGGTTTCCAGGCGCCGTCGATCTCGCCGACCAGCCGGTCGGAGACGCTGTAGTAGCTGCCGGGGTGTTCGGGTGGCACCGCCGTGGGGCACACCACCACCTCGGCGCCGTAGGCGCGCAGCACATTCTGCTTGTCCTCGCTGACCTTGTCGGGGCAGACGAACACACACCGATAGCCGCGGCGCTGGGCGACCAAGGCCAACCCGACGCCGGTGTTGCCCGACGTCGGTTCGACGATGGTGCCGCCCGGTTTGAGCTCTCCGCTGGCCTCGGCGGCGTCGATCATCTTCACCGCGATCCGGTCTTTGCTGCTCAATCCCGGGTTGAGGTATTCGACCTTGGCGACGACCCGGCCAGACCCCGGCGGCACAACCGAGTTCAGCTGAACCAGAGGAGTATTTCCGATGATTTCACTGATGTGTTGCGCGATACGCATGCGTAAATGGTCTCAGGTGCGGTGCGGCGACGCGCAGCGGCTCAAGTTAGCCGGTGGCTTCGCGGATGTACTCGCCGATCTGGCGCAGCGACCGCTCGGCCTCGGGCACTATCGGTGCGGCGAGCTGGAAGTCGTGAATCTGGCCGGGCCAGACCCGAATCTCGGTAGGCACTCCTGCGGCGGCAAGTGCACGGGCCGCCACGCGTGCGTCATGCAGCAACACCTCGGAGCCCGACACGTGGATCAAGGTCCGCGGCAGGCCCGGCTCGACGTGGTCGAGTGGCTCGTACAGCTCCTCGGGCTTGCCGTCGACCACGCGCTTGCGGGCGGCTCTGGCGACGACCGCGAACAACGCGTCAAATGCCTTGGCGGAGAACATCGCATCGGTCTTGATGTTCGGATGCGCCTGCTTTGGCCCCTTGGCCAATTGCAGCAGCGGCGAGATCGCCACCAGCGCCGCCGGCTCCTCGTGCACCTGCTGAAGCCGTTGCGCCAGAGCAAGAGCCAGATACCCGCCGGCCGAATCGCCCGCCAACACGATCTGGTCCGGCTGGTATCCGCGCAACCGCAGCCAGCGGTAGGCGTCGTGACAGTCGTCGAGCGCCTGGCCGATGGAGTGCTTCGGGATGAGCCGGTAGTTGACCACCAGCACCGGAGAGTCGGCGAACTTCGACAGCGCGTTGACGATCCGGCTGTGCGAGTTGACCCCACACGTCAGGAACGCGCCGCCGTGCAGATACAGCACCACGCGTCGCGTCCCGTCAGCGGGCAGCACGCCGGGAGCGCGCACCAGCTGTGCGGTGCAGTGCGGTAACCCGACGGTCTTGCGGACGGTTCCCGGGCCGGGAAGCAATGCCCGGCATGCGAAGTCGAGGATCCCGAACGGGAAAGGGATATGCGGGAAGTTGCCGGCCACGCCCAATGCCGGACGGATGCTCAAGCGGCACGCCAGCGACGCCGCCATCCCGGCGATACTCGGTCCGCTCTCGACGACTTCGACCGGCACGCCATCACTGGCAGGAAATCTGCGGGCCCGCAGCACATCGCGGGCGCGAACGGGATGACGGGGCGAGCCCGAAACCTTGCTCGGTGCGGTCATGCCAACACTCCTACGTCGTTGTAGACATGTCGACGAGGCTTCCCGGCGCTCAGCCAACCTCGAGAACTTAGCTTCACACTTTAAAGAATTTCAACAATCAAAGAGTCTGATTCGATACCTGATTTGTTCCGACCCGTGATCGCCCGAATGCCGGGCTCCCGGAGGCCTGCCGATCGGGGACCTAAACTGTGTGCGTGGTACGACGCGCACCGCGAGCTTCGATGGTCGCGCTGGCCGCGGCAGGCGCGCTGGCATCGAGCGGCACAGCATATGTGGGCGCACGCAACCTGCTGATCAGCCAGGCCGAGAAGGCCCGCAGCGTCATCCCCAAATCCTGGGATGTCCCGCCACGGGCCGACGGTCTGTACGTCCCCGGCGGCGGCCCCGTGCAGCGGTGGCAGCGCGGGATACCCTTCGACCTGCACCTGATGGTGTTCGGTGACTCGACGGCGACCGGCTACGGCTGTCGCAGCGCCGACGAGGTTCCCGGCGTGCTAATCGCCCGTGGGCTCGCCGCACAGAGCGGCAAAAGTGTCCGGTTGAGCACCAAAGCGATTGTCGGTGCTACGTCCAAGGGATTGTCCGGGCAAGTCGATGCCATGTTCGTGGCCGGGCCGCCGCCGGATGCCGCGGTCATTCTGATCGGCGCCAACGACGTCACCAAGCTCAACGGCATCGGCGCCTCGTCGCGACGCCTCGGCGCGGCGGTGCGTCGGTTGAAAGCCAGCGGCGCGGAGGTTGTCGTCGCCACCTGCCCCGATTTCGGTGTGGTCAAGGCGATCCCGCAGCCGCTGCGCTGGACGGTCCGCACCCTGGGACTGCGGCTCGCCCGAGCACAGGCCGGTGCCGTCCGGGCCGCAGGCGGTGTGCCGGTGCCGCTGGCCTCGCTGGTCAACGACGAGTTTCGGCATTCGCCGCATCTGATGCTGTCCGATGACCAGTTCCACCCATCAGCGGCCGGATACGCGCTCGCCGCCAGCCAGCTGCTGCCGGCATTGTGCAGCGCGCTCGGCGACTGGCCCGACGCGCCGACACCCGCCCTGCCGTCTTCGTCGGCCACCGAGGCCGGGCCCGGTTTCACCGTGCTCAGAGTGCTCTCACGGCTGTGGCGGCGTCCGACGACCGGCGTGCCCGCGCCGATTGTCGTCAATGCCTTCAACGCCCCCGGGTAGCTGGCCCTGCTCTCCCCCTCGCCGCTAAGCGGCTGGGCGGTTCCCCACACCGAGCCGCTGCGCGGCTCGCATCGTCGCCGGGCTAGATTCGGGTCCAGACCACACCACATCTAAATGGAGCCGTCATGCCGGAAGCCGTCATCGTTTCAACTGCCCGTTCGCCCATCGGGCGCGCTATGAAGGGGTCGCTGGTCAGCATCCGGCCTGACGACCTGGCCGCACAGATGGTGCGCGCCGCACTCGACAAGGTCGAGGCGCTCAACCCCCACCAGATCGACGACCTGATCCTGGGCTGCGGCCTGCCCGGCGGCGAGCAGGGCTTCAACATGGCCCGCGTGGTCGCCGTCGAACTCGGCTACGACTTCCTGCCCGGCACCACGGTCAACCGCTATTGTTCGTCGTCGCTGCAGACCATCCGGATGGCCTTCCACGCGATCAAGGCCGGCGAGGGCGATGCCTTCATCTCGGCCGGCGTCGAGACGGTGTCCCGGTTCGTCAAGGGCAACTCGGACTCGTTGCCCGATACCAAGAACCCGCTGTTCGACGACGCGGCGCAGCGCACTGCGACCTCCGCCGAGGGCGCCGAGGATTGGCACGATCCCCGCAAAGACCACAACGTCCCCGACGTCTACATCGCGATGGGTCAGACCGCCGAGAACGTCGCCATTCTCAGCGGGATCAGCCGGGAAGACCAGGACCACTGGGGCGTGCGCAGCCAGAACCGCGCTGAGGACGCCATCAAAAGCGGCTTCTTCGAGCGTGAGATCGTGCCCGTGAAACTGCCCGACGGCAGCACGGTGAGCACCGACGACGGCCCGCGACCGGGAACCACCTACGAGAAGATCAGCCAGCTCAAGCCCGTCTTCCGGCCCAACGGCACCGTCACCGCGGGCAACGCCTGCCCCCTGAACGACGGTGCCGCCGCAGTGGTGATCACCAGCGACATTAAGGCCAAGGAGCTCGGCCTCACGCCGCTGGCCCGCATCGTGTCGACCGGCGTCAGCGGCCTCTCACCGGAGATCATGGGCCTGGGCCCGATCGAGGCCAGCAAGATGGCTCTGCAGCGGGCCGGCCTGTCGGTCAAGGACATCGACCTGTTCGAGATCAACGAGGCGTTCGCGGTGCAGGTGCTCGGCTCGGCCCGCGAGCTGGGCATCGACGAGGACAAGCTGAACATCTCCGGAGGCGCGATCGCCTTGGGCCACCCGTTCGGTATGACGGGTGCGCGCATCGCCACCACGCTGCTCAACAACCTGCAGACCCAGGACAAGTCGTTCGGCCTGGAGACCATGTGCGTCGGCGGCGGTCAGGGCATGGCGCTGATCATCGAGCGGCTCAATTGATACCAGCTCATAGAGCTCACACATCAAAAAGAAAAAGCCGGCACGTTGCGCACGTGCCGGCTTTTTCGTATCAAGCGCTAGTCGTTCTGAAAGTAGCTGAGCAAGCGCAGGATCTCGAGGTAGAGCCAGACCAGGGTCACGGTCAGGCCCAGTGCGATCCCCCATGCGGCCTTCTCGGGTGCGCCGGCGCGGATCATCTGGTCAGCGGCGTCGAAGTCGACCAAGAAGCTGAACGCCGCGATCCCGATGCACACCAGCGAGAAGATGATGGCCACCGGGCCACCGCTGCGCAGTCCCAGTCCTTCGCCGTGCCCGACGCCGAACATGCCCAGCACCAGGTTGCCCAGCATCAGGGCCACTGCACCGAACATCGCGGCAACGAGCATCCGGGTGAATTTCGGGGTGACCCGGATGGCGCCGGTCTTGTAGACCACCAGCATTCCGATGAACACCCCGATGGTGCCGAGGATCGCTTGTCCGATCATCACGCCGGCGTTGGTGTTGGACACCGAGAAGTTGGCCAGCAGGAACGAGATCGCCCCGAGGAACAAGCCCTCCAGAGCGGCGTAGCTCAACACGAGCACAGGGCTGTCCTGCTTGCGCGCGAACGTTCCGATCATCACCAGGGCAAAGCCGCCGAGCGCACCGACGAGGGCGAACGGCGCGGCCAACGCCTGATTGGCCTCCACCATGAAGTAGGAGACGACGGCAACAGCCGACAGGACCGCCAGGGTGATGCCGGTCTTGGTGACGACGTCGTCGATGGTCAGCGGGCGGGAAACGCCTGCCCTCTGGTCGGTGTACGGAGCATAGGGGTCCGTCTGATGCCCATATTGAGTCGCGGCTCCCGCGACACCACTACCGAACTGCGCGTATCCGCCGCGCTGCTTGGGCAGCGAGCGAAATACCGGGTTGCTGGTCTCCCGCACCGTCGTTCCTCTCTTGAGCGTGACTTCGAGCTAAGCGAATACAGGGTCAACGAACGGCGATCCCGCCGAGTTCCCGGCCGGGCGACGTCCTGCCAAGACCTTACCCGGCAGCATCCCGATGCGGGTAACGATCTAGATTGCTGGTCAAGTCCCGACCAGCATTCGACGAGGTACACACCTCGAGGGGAGAACACGCGCGTGACGGACGAATCCCACGAGGTTCTCAGCCGCGTCGACAACGGTGTCGGCTTTGCGACGCTCAACCGCCCCAAGGCGATCAACTCGCTGAATCAGCCCATGATCGACCAGCTCAGCGCGGTCCTGGCCAAGTGGGAGCAGGACTCCGAGGTCAGCGCGGTGGTGCTGTCCGGGGCCGGGGAGCGCGGGCTGTGCGCCGGCGGCGACGTCGTGGCGATCTATCACAGCGCACGCGCCGACGGCGTCGAAGCCAAGCGGTTCTGGTATGACGAGTACCTCCTGAACGGGAGAATCGGTCGCTTTCCCAAGCCGTACGTGTCGCTGATGGACGGCATCGTGATGGGCGGCGGCGTGGGGGTGGGCGCACACGCCAACACCCGCGTGGTCACCGACACCTCGAAGGTCGCCATGCCCGAGGTCGGCATCGGTTTCATCCCGGATGTCGGTGGCGCCTATCTGCTTTCGCGGGCTCCGGGATCGTTGGGCCTGCACGCCGCGCTCACGGGTGCGCCGTTCTCCGGCGCCGACGCGATCGCGCTGGGTTTCGCCGACCACTACGTGCCGCACGACAAGCTGGACGCGCTGCGCGAGGCCATCGCCGCCGACGGCGTCGAGCAGGCGCTGGCCACCCATGCGGTCGAGCCACCGCCCAGCCAGCTTGCCGCGCAACAGGAGTGGATCGACCAGTGCTATGCCGGCGACACCGTTGCCGACATCGTCGCCAGTCTGCGGAACCACGAAGGAGCGGGAGCAGACCCGGCTAACGACGCTGCGGACCTGATGGCGACCCGCTCCCCCATCGCGCTGTCGGTGACGCTGGAGGCCGTGCGCCGCGCCGGCGAGCTGGACACTTTGGAAGACGTTCTGGCCCAAGACTATCGGGTGTCCTCGGCGTCGTTGCGCTCACACGATCTGGTGGAGGGTATCCGCGCCCAGCTGGTCGACAAAGACCGCAACCCGAAGTGGTCGCCCGCATCGCTGGACCAGGTGAGTCAGGCCGACGTCGAGGCCTACTTCGCGCCCGTCGACGACGAACTGACGTTCTAGAAGGAAGCAGGACATGGCCGAAAACGAATACGAGACCATCCTGGTCGAGCGCGAGGAGCGGGTCGGCATCATCACGCTGAACCGGCCGAAAGCGCTCAATGCGCTCAACAGCCAGGTCATGCACGAAGTCACCACCGCAGCAGCCGAATTCGACAACGACGCCGGCATCGGCGCGATCATCATCACCGGTTCGGCGAAGGCGTTCGCCGCCGGCGCCGACATCAAGGAGATGTCGAGCCTGGCTTTCGCCGACGCGTTCGACGCCGACTTCTTCGCACCGTGGAGCAAGCTGGCCGCGGTGCGCACGCCGACGATCGCGGCGGTGGCCGGCCATGCGCTCGGCGGCGGCTGCGAACTCGCGATGATGTGCGACCTGCTGATCGCCGCCGACACCGCGAAATTCGGCCAGCCGGAGATCAAGCTCGGCGTGCTGCCGGGCATGGGCGGCTCGCAACGACTGACCCGGGCCATCGGCAAGGCCAAGGCGATGGACCTGATCCTGACCGGACGCACGATCGGCGCCGAAGAGGCCGAGCGCAGCGGCCTGGTGTCTCGGATAGTGCCCGCCGATGATCTGCTGACCGAGGCCAAGGCCGTCGCCACCACCATCTCGCAGATGTCGCGCTCGGCGTCCCGGATGGCCAAAGAGGCCGTCAACCGCGCCTTCGAGTCCACCTTGGCCGAAGGCCTGCTCTACGAACGCCGGCTGTTCCATTCGACTTTCGCGACTGACGACCAGTCCGAGGGCATGGCGGCGTTCGTCGAAAAGCGCGCACCGAACTTCACCCACCGCTAGCAGGCCACGGTGAGCGAGCCCGCCGGCCAGGCCAGCGCCACGGAGGAGTCGACCCCAGCCTCCGGCCCAGAAGCATGGTGGGTGCGGCACTACACCTTCACCGGCACCGCGACCGGGCTGGTGTTCATCTGGTTGTCTTTGACGCCGTCGCTGTTACCGCGCGGGCCATTGTTTCAGGGCTTGGTCAGCGGTTTGGCCGGTGCTTTCGGTTATGCCATCGGGGTCTTCGCGGTGTGGCTGGTTCGCTTCATGCTGTCCAGGGATTCCAGCCCGCCGGCGCCGCGGGCCGCTTGGCTGGTTCTGATCAGCGTCGGCGCGGTGGGCGTCGTCGCGATGGTGATCTGGTTTCACGTCTGGCAGGACCGGGTGCGCGACTTGATGGGCGTCAAACATCTGGCGTGGCTCGACTATCCGCTGACCACGGCGCTCTCTTTGATCGTGCTGTTCGGTGTCGTCGAAACCGGCCAGCTCATTCGCCGGTTGATCCACTTTCTCGATCTGCGACTCGATCGCTTTGCGCCGCCGCGGGTTTCGGCCGTCATTGTGGTGTCGTTGTTGGTGGCGCTGAGCATCGCGTTGCTGAACGGGGTGGTGGTGAAGTTCGCGATGCGCACGATGAACAACACCTTCGCCACGGTGAACAGCGAAATGGATCCGGACACCGCCGCCCCGAAGACGACGCTACGTTCCGGCGGGCCGCAGTCTCTGGTGTCGTGGGAATCCTTGGGCCATCAGGGTCGCATCTTCATCAAAGGCGGACCTACCGTCGCCGCGCTCACCGCGTTCAACGGCGCCCCGGCGACCGAGCCCGTCCGCGCCTACGCGGGCCTGAATTCCGCTGACGGCATCACCGCGGCCGCGGAACTGGCTGCGCGGGAGTTGCAGCGGGAGGGCGGATTACGTCGCGCCGTCGTCGCGGTCGGCACCACCACCGGCACCGGCTGGGTCAACGAGGCCGAAGCCGACGCTCTGGAATACATGTACAACGGCAACACCGCGGTCGTGAGCATGCAGTATTCGTTCCTGCCCAGTTGGTTGTCGTTCCTCGTCGACAAGGAGAACGCCCGCCATGCCGGCCAGGCGCTGTTCGAGGCGGTGGACCGATTGGTGCGACAGCTGCCAGAAGCGCAGCGGCCAAAGATCGTCGTCTTCGGTGAGAGCCTGGGTTCGTTCGGCGGCGAGGCCCCTTTCATGAGCCTGAACAACGTACTGGCCCGCACCGACGGTGCGCTGTTCTCCGGACCGACGTTCAAGAACACCATCTGGACCGATCTGACCGCGACCCGCGACCGCGGTTCGCCGGAGTGGCTGCCGATCTACGACCGCGGTCACTACGTCCGATTCGTGGCACGCCCGCAAGACTTGAACCGCCCTGATCCGCAATGGAATTCGCCGCGGGTGGTGTATCTGCAGCACGCATCCGATCCGATCGCGTGGTGGAACCCCGGCCTGCTGTTCCGCAAGCCGGACTGGCTTACTGAAAAGCGGGGCTACGACGTCCTTCCCGAGACCCAGTGGATCCCGGTGGTGACGTTCCTTCAGGTCTCGGCCGACATGGCGGTAGCGACCGATGTCCCGCAGGGCCACGGTCATGTCTACGTCGCCGACGTTGCCGACGGATGGGCGGCTGTGCTGCAGCCGGCGGGATGGACGCCGGACAAGACCGCCAGGCTGCGCCCGCTGCTGCACGCCAGCGATAGCTAACGCCAGGTGAACGGGCCCTGTGAGTGAGCCAAGGGTTGCGCGTAAGATCTCGCCCCCCGGTCCGTCAAGTGGCAATATCTCCTGCATCGAATCCCAAGGGAGTGAGTGATCGATGAACTGGACTATCCCATCGGGCATGGGCCGAGTTGTGACCAAGGTCGCGGTGACAGGCGTTCTTTTTGCCGCGCCCGTCGCCGCTTTCGGTGCGCCGGCGTTCGCGGCGACTGGTTTCGGCGACACACCGAGTGTGCTGCCGGCGCCGCCGCCTGCCGATCCACCGCCCGAGCCACCCGCGCCAGCGCCTGCCCCGCAACAGAACTATGAGTACTACAACCCCCAAGACCCGAACGACTGGTACAACTACGGCGCCGACGGTGGCGGAGGCGGCGGAGGCGGCTGAGCCTCAGCTAGGTCGCGGCCAGCACGCCGGCGGCGGCCAAGGCCTGATAGCCGCCGATGACGTCCGTCGCGCGGTGCAGGCCGAGGTCCTGCAGCGCGACCGCGGCCAAACTCGACGTGTAGCCCTCCGAACAGAGCACCACCCACTCCACGTCGTCGCTGACGGCTTGGGGCAGCCGCGCCTCACTGGTCGGGTCGAGGCGCCACTCCAGCACGTTGCGTTCAATGATCAGCGCCTGCAACGACTCTGGCACCTCCCCTTCGCGCGTCCGCTGGGCCTGCGGCCGAATGTCGACGAGCACTGCGCCGCGCTGCACCGCCGCGGGCACCTCCTCGGCGGCCAGGCGATGCAGTCGATCGCGCGCAGTTTCCAGGACCTGATCGATGCGACTCACAGATTCTCCGGTTGGTCGGTCAACTCGGTCCGCTGCCGGCGCAGCCGCTGCTCGTCGGTGACCTCGTAGTACGACATCACCGTCAGCGGAGGCGAATACGCGTGCACGCTCAGCGATGGCCCCTGGGTCTCCGACAACGACGTCACCGAGGCAGCCGGCCCGGTCGGCGCCCACACCACGTCGTGCACCCAGCCCAACGGGAAGCTGGCCTGATCCCCGGCCTCGAGTCGTCGGCAGCGCAGTCGGTCTCCGTCCCAACGGAATTCGTCGAGTGATCCAGACAGTAGCGTCAGCGCACCGAGCGAACCGCCGTGGTCGTGCAGTTCGGTGCGATGCCCTGGTACCCAGCTGATCAGCCAGACGTCGACCTCGTCGTCGCCGTGCAGTCGGGCGAACCACCGATCGTCGGTCGGCACACCGACCGGCGGGACGACGTGGTCGTAATTGCCGCTGAGGACGTCGTCAGCGGTCTGGTCGGTGATGCGCAAGAGGTCGGCCAGCCGCAGCCGGGTGGGACCGGGGACAGAGCGTAGGGCCGGGCAGTGGGATCGGGCGGTGGCGTCAACTCGGACAGAGTCGGCAACCAGGTGAGCAGAAACCATTCAGGGTGCTCCAAGCGAATGGGCGGATCGAAGGGACGGCGGCGGCTAGGGCCGACAACACTCCCAGAACCCGATTCGCGGCATCACGGCAGCAAGTCTTGCATAGATTGGCAGGGTGCGGTGGAGCCCGGGTCGTGCCTTGGTGTGCAGTGCGGCCGTCGTGATCGGCGCCGTGTCGGCGATGGCCGGCTGCACATCCGACGAGCAGAAGACACCACCGGCCGCGGTGACGCCCTCGGCCGCGACGACGGCCGCCGCTGCGGCGCGACCCAGCACTGTCTCGCTCTCACCTGCGGGCGTGACCACCCAGATCGCCGTGCCCGCGCACTCGACCGAAGAGGAATACTCCCAGGCCTGTCACGCGGCGGATATCTGGATGAAGAACCATCCAGCCGACCGCCAGGCGCTGGTCGAGAACTACTTGGCAGCGGTCCAGCAGCCGGGTGTCGTCGGTCCGGGCACGTGGAACATCGCCTGGGCCGCACTGTCGCTGCCGCGGCAGGCCGGCGTGATCGTCGCGGCCAAGGCAGCCGCCGATGACGAGTGCGGCTGACGAGCCGGTGGCTGTCACCGCAATTCGGATCAGGGCTGAGAAAACCCCTTCGCAGCACGCGAAAATGGACCCATGACCGACTCCGGCTCGCCGCCCGCGCCCGACAACGCGCCGCGGGTGGCGTTGGCTCTCGGCAGTGGCGGAGCCCGCGGCTATGCCCACATCGGGGTGATCGACGAGCTGCACGACCGCGGCTACCAGATCACCGGAATCGCGGGCTCGTCGATGGGCGCGCTCGTAGGCGGTTTGCAGGCAGCGGATCGTCTCGATGAATTCGCGAACTGGGCAAGGTCTTTGACACAGCGCGCAATCCTGCGGTTGCTGGACCCGTCGATCATGGCGGCCGGCGTGCTGCGGGCCGAGAAGATACTGGACGCCGTGCGCGACATCCTCGGCGATGTCTGCATCGAAGAACTGCCGATCCCGTACACCGCAGTGGCCACCGACCTGTTGACCGGTAAGTCGGTATGGCTGCAGCGCGGTCCGGTCGACGAGGCCATCCGGGCATCGATCGCCATCCCCGGGGTGATCGCACCGCACGTCATGGGCGGCCGACTGCTGGCCGACGGCGGGATCCTGGATCCGTTGCCGATGGCGCCGATCGCCGCCGTCAACGCCGACCTCACCATCGCGGTCAGCTTGTCGGGCAGCGAGACCCTCGCCGACCACGAGCCCGATCCCCGGCCGTCGAGCGAGTGGCTGGCCCGGATGCTGCGCAGCACCTCAGCGCTGTTCGACAACGCCTCGGCCGGTTCGCTGTTCAGCCGGATAGGCTTGGCGGGCGCGGACTCTGAAGCCGGCGTCGACGAAGACTCGGTGGACCTGTCCGACGACGAACCCGAGGTGCCGAGGCTGGGCAGTTTCGAAGTGATGAACCGGACCATCGACATCGCCCAGGCCGCGCTGGCGCGCCATACGCTGGCCGCCTACCCGCCGGACTTACTAATCGAGGTGCCGCGCTCGGCGTGCCGCAGCCTGGAGTTCCACCGTGCGGCCGAGGTGATCGAGATCGGCCGCACACTGGCCGCTCAGGCCCTGGACAAACTCGACTCGCCTCCGCTCACCTGACGCCGAGAAATTTGGCGACGGCGGCCGCCTCCCGCCGGCCCTGCGCACGCCCGGCTTCCGCCGAACCCCGGCGGCAGCGCGGATCCAACGGGTTGGCCCCGAACGCCGCCAGCGACCCGTCATCGGCGAACACCCCGAGCGCCGCACCCCGGAAGCCGTCGATCTCGTTGGCCGCTCCGGCACCGAACGGCGAGGGCGACGATTCTCCCGCCGGCACCAAGACCACCGCCGCGTCGCAGTCGTCGGCGAAGCTGAGGTTGATCGTGCTGCCGACGCCGCCGTCCATGTAGCGGACATCCCCGATCGTCACCGGCGGCCACGCTCCCGGGACTGCGCAACTGGCGGCCACCGCGTCGACCAGGTCGACTCCGGAGTCGCGGTCGAACACCACCAGTTCGCCGGTGGCGATGTCGACGGCGGTGACGCGCAGTACCCGGTCGGGCCAGCTGTGCGACGGTAGCCGTTGCGCGATCACGTTGTGCCGCAGCGGCTCTGCCACCGTGTCGGTCTTCAGTGCGACCGCCCCGATCCGCTGCCGCTTCTGGGACACCGTGGCGTCCGGGTCTGACAGAGCTGCCAGGAAGAGGTCGGCGATGGCGTCGATGGCGACGCCGGGGTCGATTTCGGCCGACTCCTCGGCGACTTGGCGCGCGAACAGATCCACCAGGCTCAGGCCACTGCTGATCTGCGCGACGACTGACGATCCGGCCGAGGTGCCAAGCAACACATCGGATTTCAGCAAAGCCTGGGCCGCGGCGGGCACTTCATCGGCAACGCCGAGCAGAATGCCCGTCTGCCAGGCGATTCCCGCCACCCCGCCGCCGCCGAGCACCAGCGCACGTTTGGTCGTCACGTTGAAGTGTGCTGCGCCGCATGCGCCGTCGTGTCGAGATCCGTCAGGCCGAGCTGGTGTCGAGGCGGATCCGGCAACACCACCTCACTGGTGATCTGCAGCGCGGAGTCGACATGGACCAGTTCACCCGGTTCCAGCAGCCGCCACCGCGGGTCGTCGTCCATCCGCTCGCTGGCGAACACCACCGACGGCTGGGACCGGAGATCGTCACAGTCTGCGCGAATCCGGTTGGTGCGCAGATGAAATCGGTGATCCGACGACCGACGGTCCAGGATGTAGAGCTCGTTGGGTTCCGGATAGCGCAGCGCCCACAGATCGGTCGCCGTACTCAGCAATACGTTGACGGCAAAGATGGGGACGTTTGCGGCGAGCCAACTCAACGCGTCAACCAAGCCGCTCCGCACATCGCCGCCGCGTGCCCGGATGGAGGCGGTGATCAATGCGAACACCCGCTCGGAGTCGGTCTGCCCTAGTACCAGGTCAGCGGTGCCGAGTTCGGCTAGCCGCTCGTCGAGCACATCCAGACCTTCGACGACGCCGTTGTGCGCGAAGATCCGGTTGTCTTGGAGGAAGGGATGGGTGTTAACCACCTCGTGCGCTCCCGTGGTGGCGTAGCGGACATGCGCGACGAACGTGGTGCCGGTCAGATCGTGGGCCTCGGTTGCGAAGTCGGCATCCTGCCAGGCCGCGATGGGCTGTTTGTGTATCTGCGGCTTGCCGTCTCCGTCGAAAACACCGAGGCCGGTGCCGTCGGGGTTTTTCTTGCTCTGGGCCGCGAGATTGTCCGGCGCGTCCAACAACCAGAACTTCGCGGTGACAACGTTGGTTCCGGCGTGCAGCCCGAAAAGCCGGCACATCAGCGGATCAACTCTGCCTCGAGCGCCGCGAGCGACTGCCGTGCGTAGCCCTTCCACAGCGTGCCCACCACCGGCAGCAGCGGCGCGGTGATCGCAGAGGCGGCATGGATGTTCCAGTGCCAGGTGACCGTGGTCGCGTTCCCGCTCGGCGTGAAGGTCCACTCCCCTTCTGCGCTGCCGACCAGCAATCCCAGCGGGCCGGTGATCCCGGTGATCGCGTAGCCGAACGACTGCGGCGGGTCGACGCTGGTGAGCTTCTCCCGCATGGCGCCGGCGCCCTTGAACGCCACCACGCGGGTCTGGCCTGCGGTCCCCCATTCCCCGTGCTGCTCACGGATTTCGGCGACCGGCGGGATGGGTCCGTACCACCGGCTGAAGATCGTGGTGAGCGGTATCGGCAAGGTGCCGGCGAAGGCGTCGTCGACGCTGACCGGGATGACCCGCGATTGTTGGACCGCCAGAGTGCGAGTGCTTGCCATCCGGGCAGGCTATCGCGACAGCCGGGGCGCAGCCCGGCCGGTGATCAGCGGGAGGTCGAAGAAGGTCTGGATACCCGGCGGCGCCGCACAGGTGGCCTGGACGGCGTTGACGCAGTGGGCCGCGGTCGCGACGATCCCGGGATTGCTCTTCAGCCCGGCCTCCACGCTCTCCGGCTGCCAGCCTTTCACCGTGACGAAGGTGTCCGGGTTTCCGCGGACCTCGATCTCGTAGCGCTCCCCGGCCGTCCCGAAAGACCATGGCGGATCCAGGTTTTCCTCACCCATCAACCAGTTGACCGTGATCCGGACGACGACGTCGTCACCCACCAGCGCTTCCCAGTGGAAGCGCCGCCCAGCCACCTGGCCCGGCTCGATCACCCCGATCGGCGACTCGATCGGACCCGTCGCCACCGCGATCTCCTGCGATGCGCGGATCTCCGGGTCGGCGGCAAAGCCCAACCGGTCCACGCAAAGCCGGACCGACTGGAAGAATCCGCCATCCAGAATTTTCTGCATCGGCCCGGTCAGCGCCTTGTCCGGAGTGCCGCCGAAGCCCATCACATAGCGCAACACATCAGGGGCGCCGTAGGTTCGAAGATCGGAGAACTCCGCGGCGCGAACGAAAGTGATCCCGGTGGACATCACCGAGAGCAGCAACGGAAACAGCTCCGTCGCCGCGCCAGGACCGATACCCGCGCCATGCAGCGTGGCGTTGCCGGCTTGCGCGGCAACTTCCAGCGAAGCGGCCTCCTTCTCACCGGGGTAGAACCAGCCGACCGGAGTGACGACGTTCTTGCCCGAGCGCAGCAACGCCGCGACTTCGTCGGCGTTGGGCAACAGTGGAGCGTAGATCACCGCGTCGGCATCGAGTGCGAGGATGTCATCGACGCTGTTGGTCGCGATGACACCGCGCGGTGGCGTGCCAATGATGTCGCCGATATCCTTGCCGCTCTTGGCTTCTGAGTGCACCCAGCAGCCGGCGAGTTCAAGCTCGGGATGCTCGAGTACACCTTTGATCGCGGCCACACCAACCGACCCCGTCGCCCATTGCACGACCCGCAGGCTCATGGCGCGTTCCTTCAGTCTCGCGCTTCGCTGACGTCGTACACGTCGTCGGCGTACCGGGACCGGATGGTCTTCTTGTCGTACTTGCCGACGCTGGTGCGGGGAATCTCGTCGACAAATGTCCATCGCTCCGGCAACCACCAGCGGGCGACTCTGTCGGCCAAGAACTCTCGCAGCTCGCCGGGTTTGACGTCGGATCCTTCCCGAAGCACGACGACGGCCAGTGGCCGTTCCTGCCACCGTTCGTCAGGCACCGCGACGACCGCGGCCTCGACGACGTCGGCATGTGCAACCAGGCTGTTCTCCAACTCGACCGACGAGATCCATTCGCCGCCAGACTTGATCACGTCTTTGGAGCGGTCGGTCAGCGTGATGAAGCCGCGATCGTCGATGCGGCCGACGTCACCGGTGCGCAACCAGCCGTTGTCGAACTTGGACTCGTCGTGGCCGCGGTAATAGGAGCTGGTGATCCACGGACCGCGGACTTCGACCTCGCCGACGGCCTCGTTGTCGTTGGACAGCACCTGCCCGTTGTCGTCGACGATCCGGGCTTCCACCCCACAGATCGGCTGGCCCTGGGTCGCCCGGTAGGTCCAGTGCTGATCCTCGGGGGTGCCCGGCGGCGGCCAGGCCATGGTCGCCGTCGGCGACGTTTCCGTCATGCCCCACAGCTGGCGGATCTGGACGCCGTGCCGTTCCTCGAAGGTGCGCATCAGTGACACCGGCACCGCCGAGCCGCCGCAGGGCACCAGGCGCAGCGACGACACGTCGTGGCCGGGATTCTTCTCCAGGTAGTGCATGACGTCGTTCCAGATGGTCGGCACCGCACCGGCGACGGTCGGCCGCAGCTTCTCGATCATGTCGACCAGCGACTCGGCGTCCAGGTGGCGATCGGGCAAGACCAGATCCGCACCGGCCATCAACGCCCCATACGGCAAACCCCATGCATTGGCGTGGAACATCGGCACGATCGGCAACACCGAGTCGCTGGAGCCGAGGCCGATGGCATTGGTCGTGCAGATCGCCATGGTGTGCAGATAGTTCGAACGATGGCTGTACACAACGCCTTTGGGATTTCCGGTGGTGCCGCTGGTGTAACACATTGCCGCCGCGGAGTTTTCGTCGATGTCGGGCCAGTCGAATTCCGTCGACTCGCCAGCGATCACCTCCGCGTAGCGCAGCACGGTCTTGCCTGATTTCTCGAGTGCGGACACGTCGCCGTCGCCGACCGCGATCACGGCGTGCACGGTCTCGAGCTCGGCCAGTATCGGCGCCAGCAGCTTGGCCAGCGACACGTCGACCAGCACCACCTGGTCCTCGGCCTCGTTGGCGACGTACACGATCTGCTCGGGAAACAGTCGGATGTTGAGCGTGTGCAGCACCGCGCCCATCGCCGGCACCGCCAGATACGCCGTCAGATGTTCGGCGTTGTTCCACATGAAGGTGGCGACCCGTTGATCGCCGGTGATCCCGATGCGCCGCAATGCATTCGCCAGCTGCGCCGCGTGCTCACCGAGTTCGGCATAGGTGCAGTCGCGGTAGCCGTCACCGGTCGCTGTGGTGACCTTGCGGGCGCCGTGAACATTGCAGGCGTGCCGCAGGATGGCGGTGATCGTCAAAGGGAAATCGTGCATCGTGCTGTACATCGCTGGACCGCCCTTGGTTCCGCCGGTTGCTAACCCGGGCCGGCGGTCAGACGCCGACCCTCGTGGCGATCATTCCACGCGCGTCCACCCCTCGGCGGCGATGAGGCTAAGCCGGTGTCGGCTCGAGTGCCAGCAGGTCGGCGAAGGCGGCCCACGGGTGCGGGGTCGTCGGTGCGTCGTCGTCCGATGTCAGCGCCGTGGCCGGCGTCGCTGCCGCATCGACGGCCAGGACGGTGACCGTGCCGGCGTAGTCGGCGATGTACAGCCGGTTTCCGGCCGGGCTCTCTATCGCGCATGACGGCTGGGCGGCGGTCGCGATGCTGCCGATGACGTCGTGTGTTCTGGTGGACAGCACCGTCACACTGGTGTCGCCGACCAAATACGCCCGGCTGCCGTCCCGGCTCAACGTCAGCGAGCTGACCACGCCGGCGACGTCACCGATTTTGTAGGTGGCGGCCACGGAGCACTTGCGGGCATCCCGAACGTCAACCACGTCGAGCACCGTCCCGAAATCGGGACCGCAACTGCCGACGTAAGCCGTGACGCCGTCCGGACTGAGCGCGATATCCGTTATCGACGAACCGATTTCGATGGTGCTCAGCACACGGTTGCGTTGGGTGTCGACCACCACAAGTTCTGCCGTGGACGCCGCGTTGGCCGCGACATAGAGTCGGCGGCCGTCCGCGCTCAGCCGCAAGCATTCGGTGACGGTTCCGGCCCCGGCGATGTTGATCGCCTGCTCGTCACCGGTCGCGGTGTCAAGGATCGCGATGTCGGCGCCGTCAGCACCGGTGCGGCCGGCGTATACATAGCGGCCATTCGGGCTCACGGCCAAGTCGCTGACGCCGTAGGCCAGCGGATATGTCTCGACGATCCGGTTGGCGCTGATGTCGAAGGCCAGCACCGAATCGTAGGAAGCCGACGCGCTACTGATGTAGGCGCGTGCCGCCGATTCCTCGGACATGGCTACGGCGAACGGTTCGTCGACATCGACGGTTTGCCTGACGGCGCCGCTGTTCGTGTCGATCAGCGAAAAGCTGTCGTCACCGTAGTGAGTGACCATCAGAAGGGCGCCGTCCGAGCTCACGGCGATACCGCTGACGGCGCCGCGCTCGACGGCGATCTCGGCGGCCCGCCTGAAACCCGGGGCTCCGTGGATTTCGGGAGGTGAATGGTCGATTCGCGCGCTCTTGTTCACGTCGCTCACAGTGGTACCAGCCTCTACTTGTTGCACCGTCGCGGGCGGACGTCGGACGTCCGGCAATTGAACATTTCCGCTGGTTCTGGTTCAGACCCAGAATTCTCGGGTGGGCGCGGATCGGGCGCCGCTACCCGACCACTCTAGCGGCTGAATTTGTCACAAATGGCGTCGGTTCGTCGATTGTTGCCCACGTCACGCCCTAGCCTCAGGGTGTCCTTAAGCATTATTCACGGGGTGTCATAGGCGGCCCTATGCAGCAAACACAGCAACCGGTTTCGCCTGCTAGTTCGTGCTTGTCGCTAACCGAGCCCGACCCTAGGGTGAAATAGCTGCGAATAAGGGATTCTCAGCCTGCGCGGACCGAATAATTCCGAAATCACAGTGAGATGCAAACTCACCATCATTCCGCGTCGAGACCGCCGGTTCCGCGCCTGTAAAGGCGTAACCGGTGATTCCTCAGTGCACGCGTTGGAGCTACTGCAGACGTGAGTGACGACGGTCTCGCCGATGTCGTCAGGCGCCGGTACAGGCGGTGAAGATATCCGCAGCCCCTCGTCGACCTCGCCACCGGGACAGTCACCAACTGGGATTGTCTCGGTCCGACGCATGCTCCCCGCGTGCTGTGGCCCGACCGGGACTACCGGCCAAACCTCGACGTCCTGATTCCCGGGTGTGGCACCAACCAAGCCGGTCGACAGACCGCCGCTGGGCGCAGACTGGATCGGACGGGACTAGCGCGGCCGTTGGAACGCACGGCTCGAAAACAGCAAGGGACTGCTCGGGGTGCTGACGTAGAACTGCCCACATATATTCGAGGGCATGCGGGCAGCGGTCTACACCAGAATCAGCCAAGACGCGACGGGACAGCGCGCCGGTGTGACCCGCCAGTTGGAGGACTGCGAGGCACTCGCCGATCGGCTCGGATGGGAAGTCACCCACCGCTACGACGACAACGACCTGTCCGCCTACTCCGATGGCACTCGTCCCGGCTTCGAGGCCATGCTGAAGGCGTTGGCTGATAGTGAGTTCGGCGCGGTCATCTGCTGGCATCCCGACCGGCTCATCAGGTCGATGAACGACGCGGAGCGGTTGGTCGCCATCGCCAATGACGGCCGGGTCCAGTTGCGTACCGTCAACGCTCCGGTGGCGGCCGATCTTGGTCTACCAGATGAAGGCCGAGCGGTGACCGGCTGCCCGGCGGTGATGCCGCCGTGCGAGCCGGTCGTCAGCGGCGCCGACGCTGTCTCGGCGGCATTGCGTAGCGGTGACGTCGCCGCCGCGGTGGTCCAGGGGGATGGCGTGGCGCGGACGTGGTTGACTGCGCCCGGGCGTGAAGCTATCGCTGCTGCGTTGACGCCGCGCTGGTCGCGGTGGGCGGCGGAGCAGTGCCGCCCGGCCGCGGCAGCGATGTTCGAAGTGGTCGCCGCCCAGGGGCAGGTGGATGGCGCTGACGTCGGCGAAGCGTTGACTCGGGCGATCCGGTTGGTGTTGTTCGGCGTGGACGACCCGAACGGACTGTGGGCGGTGGTCCAGCAGCGCCAACCAGACGGCGGCGATGACCTGGTCGGTCGGCTGGGCCGAGCCGCGCCGCAGTGCAACGACGAAGAGATTTTCCTTTTGGCATCGTCGGTGCACGGCAGCGGTAAGCGCGGCGGTGTCGGCCAGATCAGCGACACTTTCGTGTGGGCGTTGCGCCATCTTGCGTCCGACAACGGTTCGGCCGGGAGGCTGCGCGAAAACCCTGACGCTATAACGGTTTTCGTTGAGGAGATCGTGCGGTTGCATTCGACGATCCAGTACCCAATACGGGTCGCCCTGCGGGACACCCGTGTCGGCGACCTCGATGTGTCGGCCGGTGACATGTTCTCCATGGCGGCGGGAGCGGCCAGCCGGGAGGGCGATGGCGGCGACCAGGTCAACGAGCGGGCCTGTAGGCATTGGGGGTTCGGCGCAGGCCAGCATCGTTGCCGCGCTAACCATCTAGTCCGGGCTGTGCTGCGGGTGCTGGTGGAGGAATGGCTGGCACAGATCCAGCAGTGCGCGGTGCCGGATGAATTTGTGCCGCAATACATCCCGGGCCGGTCGGCGCTGGTGGAGCTGCCGTTGACGTTGCAGACGTAGAACCGCCCCCGGTTTTGGCCGAGGGGCGGTTCGTTGTTGGTGTTGGGTTAGCCGGCGGCCAGGGGGTCCCGACGCCACCCAGCGAACGTAGGATCCGCACCTCGTCTGTTCAACGAATTGAGTGTCGCCGTTCACCCATTTGACGACCAGTTGTCACGACGAATCACATTGCGGCTAGTTCGAATTCGGCGATAGTGTCGGAACATGACTGAAATCAGTTCTGCGGCGACCATTATCGGCGGAGGCGGGGGCGGCGGCCTGCACGGCGGCGGCGGCGGCCTGCACGGCGGAGGCGGCGGCGGCGGCGGCCTACACGGCGGAGGCGGCGGCGGCGGCTAAGCCGGTCCCACTCGTCCTCTCTAGGTCAGCCGATTCGCTCGAATTGGCTGTCGTGTACGTGCCGACCTGCATGGGTCAGATGAACCTGAAGAGCCACGACCAACTCTTCGCGGATCCGCTTACGCACCTCTCGCGCCTCTCGCAGCAGCTCTGGCCTCCGCTTGTTTGTTCCGTTGCGCAGGAGCGTCGGCGTCGTAGCGAAATGTAGCTCCATGCATCCAGCAGGTCCGCGAACCGCGATCCAGCTGTCTGGAATGGCGCACTTGGCAGCCGCTTCGGCCCGAGTGCAGCGACCGGATTTGGCCCCAGAATAGGGCGACCTGACGGTGTTCACGTTAGGGCTTCGCCTCAGGGTGCCCTTACGCAAGACTAAGGAGCGCCGTCAGCGGTCCCTTAGCAGCCTAAAGAAGCAACCGGATTCGCCAGCGGGATTTTGTTTTGCGCTGGAATGGCGGCTCGGCCAAAAAATCGGCATCGGTGCACCGCGGTCACTGTCCGAAGACAACTTCCGACAGGTGTTCCCAGGCGCCGGTTGGGAGATCACGTATCTGCAGCCAAACACTTACCAGGTCAACATAAGCATGACGGCCTTCGAAGCGATGCTGGTGAGCAATCCGGATAAATTCGAGGAAATCAACTCGCCGCACTGCGGTTCTAGTTGATCGAGCCGTCGCCGCCCAATGGTCGGGCACATGCCCCGTGTGGGAGATGCACGCCACCCGCATCGACTGATCGGCGAGGAAGACTCACCGAGATATCCCAGCAACCGGGCGGTAAGTTTAAAGACAATGAACGACAGCTACACGCCCGGGGGCGTCAGCATGACTTCGCCTCTGTTACATCACAAGGAAAGTCCGTTCTTCGCAGCAGATCGCGCGGCGTACTGGCGCCACCTTCGCGAGCTGGGACCGGTCGTCAAAATAGACGCCGGAGACCCAGGGCTGCACGGCTACTATCTCACTCGCCGGGACGACGTTCGTGCGGCGTTGGCCGATCCGCATACATTTGCTTCGCCGCCGAAGACCTTTGCGATCCAGTTATTCGGCGCACCGCTCCCCCAGGTGCCGCTCTCGTGCGCCGCGCCTTCGGACCATGCCCGTTTCAGCCGCGTCCTGCATCCGCTCTTCAGCCCTCGATCGTTGGCTCCCTTCGCTCCGGAGTTGCGGGCCCGGGCGGCGAAACTGATCGACACAGTCGCGGCCAGACGGCAGTGTGATGCAGTTAGTATCGCGGACACCTTTGCCAGCCAAGCGCAGTTCACAGTCTGCGGGCTGCGACCCGACGACTCTCGGGCGGCCGAAATGAGCCGGGCTGCGGTGATTGGCGATACCACCGGAGCGGCCCAGCTTGAACTCGTCAAGTGGTTGACCGCCAGCTTCGACGCCGGCCTGAGAGAACCCGATCGGCCGCCCGGTATCCTGTGGCCCCTGCTGGAACGACAGGCCGGTGATAAAGATTTTCCGCTCACCATGCTCGAAGTGGTGGCGGTCATGTTGTTGCTGTTTTCAGTTGCGGGCATTGAAATGGTCTCGTCGGCCATCAGTTTCGCGCTTTTGCATCTAGCGCGCGACCCGCAACTGCGGTCCCAGCTGCGTGAGGACCCAGCACAGATCCCGATGTTCGCCGAAGAAATCTTCCGGCTGGAGTCGCCAGGACCGGGGATTCCA